>MDSV01005560.1_pt1 | contig 10268 bp, 11 predicted proteins | sample 810851 | NCBI WGS metagenome assembly MDSV01 (sample SAMN05326640, study PRJNA326480) | marine metagenome | isolation source: seawater | place: Atlantic Ocean: North East | collected 2012
GCAATCAATCAAGCTAGAGAAAAAGAATATGTGAAAACTATTATGGGAAGAAAAAGATACCTTAGAGACATTAATTCTCGTAATGGTATAATTAGAGCCATGGCTGAAAGAAACGCAATAAACGCTCCAATTCAAGGTTCTGCTGCTGATATTATAAAAACAGCAATGATTGATATCGATAAGGAGATGGCAAAAAGTAAAATGAAATCAAAAATGCTTCTTCAAGTACACGACGAATTAGTTTTCGATATGCATCTAAATGAAACAGAGTTGTTAAAATCTCTTGTAAAAAACAAAATGGAGAACGCTATTAATTTACAAGTTCCCTTAATTGTTGATATTGGAGAAGGAAATGACTGGTTAAAAGCACACTAATCTTTCTTCTGTATAAAAAGTATATACAAAACTATAAAAGCAATAACTCCTATAAAGGCAGGGCCAGCTTTTTGAATATTTCCAACAGGGTCCCATCCCAATATTTTGTCATCTATTAGTAGTTGTATAATCACCCCAAGACATAAAAATTGAATTCCCAAAGATATTGCTTTTACTAATAATGTCTTAAGATCTGAAAAAAGGTTATCCATTTTCTTTTATTTGTTTTTGTTGGTAAATATAAAATAAAATAGCCCTACGATTGCAGGGCTATTTTATAAAAAAACATCTTTCTATTTTACTTAGCTGTCAATAAGTTCCATAAAACACATAGACCAACTAGTCCAGCAAATCCTCCTGCTCCAAGACTATTGATAACTCCCATTACATTCTCGATAACAGAAATACCCATCATTTCTCCCGGGCCAAAAAGAATTTCTACTGCTACACCTAGGCCTAATACTGTCATTATTAGTCCTGTTAGTCCCTTAAAGAAACCGTTCATGTACTTAAATACTCCATCCATAATTTTAAATAATTTGGTTAATACTGAGGCCAAACTTAGGACATAATTTGCTTGTTTATGAAATAGTTGATTAAAAATCTTTTTTTAAGTCAACTTTTCAAAAATCAATTTTTTTTTAAGAAAATAAAATATAAACACCTTATAATCAATTATTTATGTTCACCCCCTTGGTTTTCAAATGATTAAAATTATTAAGCTTTTAAACAAAAAGTTGTTAAAAATTACAATATCGCATAACTAATTAATAATCAGTAGTTTGTCACATTTCAATATTAAAATTAGGCCAAAAAGACTAATTTAAATCAATATCACGAATTGAGAGTATATTTTTAGTAAATTGAGTTGGATTTTGAATAATATAAAAGATTTTTTTTGCTACATCATTTGTGTTTTCTAGCTCATTATTGTTATAATAGTTAGTAAATTTACTTAAAAGAGGAAATAAGTTAGCATCAGTTCTTCTTATTTCCTCCTGCATTTGAGTATCAACTACCCCGGGATGGATTGAAAATACTGCTAAATTATTATACTTTTCTTCTGCCAAAACAGTTGTTAGTCTATCTAATGCAGATTTGCTAGCACAATAAGGCCCCCAAGAAGCAATAGAACCGTTAGCAGCGCCAGAACTTATATTTATTAGTGTTTTACTATTATCAAGAAAACAATTAATAAACTTAGAAATCAAAATAGTTGGGGTAATAATGTTAAGGTTATAATTACAAATTATCTCGCTCTCTTGCTTAAATATTAAGGGGGTTATTTCTCCAATTGTTGCTGCATTGTTTATAAAAACTAAGTCAGCATTTTTAAATTTTGGAAAGGTAAGCTTCTGAACTTCTTTTAAATTAGACAAATTAATTTTTTTAAATATAAAATTTGGATGTTGAATTTTATTTGTCCTCGAGTAGCCAAAGACGGTATAATTATTCGATAGTAAAAGCTCAACAATTGCCCTGCCAATCCCCCTACTAGATCCAGTTATGAAAGCTACCTTTTTCAATTATAATTTCTCTAATGCATGCTTTAAATCGTCAATAAGGTCCGTAATATCCTCAACTCCCACACTTAAGCGTATTAAGGAGTCAACTACACCCGTTTTTTCCCTCTCTTTTTTTGGAATTGCTGCATGAGTCATACTAGCAGGATGTCCACACAACGACTCTACCCCTCCTAAACTTTCAGCTAAAGTAAAGTAATGAGTATTAGAAACCACAGTTATGGCATCCTCTAACTTATTCCCATTTAAATCAAACGAAACCATTCCTCCATAATCATCCATTTGTTTTTTAGCAATTTCATGATTAGTGTGAAATTTAAATCCTGGCCAATAAACATTATTAACCTTTGGGTGCTTATTTAAAAAATCAGCAACCATCTTGCCATTTTCACAATGTCTTTGCATCCTGAGATGTAGAGTTTTTATTCCTCTTAAAACAAGAAATGAATCCATAGGACCCGGGACTGCACCGCACGAATTTTGAATAAAATACAATTTCTCGGCTATGGCATCGTCTCTACAAATTGCAGCTCCCATAACTACATCAGAGTGTCCTGCCATATATTTAGTAAGAGAATGCATAACGATATCCGCCCCTAAATCTAACGGTCTTTGTAAAAAAGGTGTCGCAAAAGTATTATCAACTACAAAAATTAAATCATATTTTTTTGATAAATTAGCAATAGCTGAAATATCAACAATATTTAACATTGGGTTTGTTGGAGTCTCAGCCCAAATCATCTTAGTTTTTTTAGAAACAAAAGATTCTATCTTTTTGACATTCTCCAAGCCTATGAACTTAAACTTAATACCATAATTTTCAAAAATTTTAGAGAAAATTCTATATGTCCCCCCATATAAATCATTTGTAGAAATTACTTCGTCTCCTGGCGATAGTAGTTTTATAATGGCATCAATAGCCCCAAGGCCGCTAGAGAAGCAAAGTCCATGATTTCCATTTTCTAGAGATGCTAAATTTTTTTCTAAAGCATTCCTTGTTGGATTTCCTGTTCTTGAATATTCAAATCCCTTATGAATTCCAGGAGATTCCTGTACGTATGTTGAGGTTTGGTATACTGGGGTCATTATTGCGCCTGTTGTTGGGTCAGGGTCTTGTCCGGCATGTATTGTTTTGGTTCCAAATTTCATTTATAAATATTTTTCTTTAAACAAAAATATTAAAACTTGTGCCATTTAATTTTACTTTTGCTTAAAAAATTTCTTGAATAAAACTTTTTTAGCACATACAGCGCTTTTTTTGCCAATTTAATATACGCTCTTAATTTTACTTTTGCAAAAGATGTGATGCCAGATTTCATTTTACCCTCTGGCTTTATTTTATTACGAGTGATTGGAGGTGTGACTTTATTTGCCATTTCATATTTTGTGTTTATAAGAGAAAGAATATTGAAACAAGATATTTTGCGATTAGCTATATGTGGGGCTTTTGGTGTTGCAATTAATCAACTATTTTTTTTTGAAGGATTAAACCTAACTACCCCAATAAATGCAGCAGTTGTAATGACAATTAATCCTATTTTGGTAATTATTCTTTCCCTTTTAATTATTAATGAATCCATAACTCTTAAGAAGTTACTAGGAATTTTTTGTGGTTTGTTTGGTGCTGCTACACTAATTCTAAAAGATGGTGGAGTTGATTTTTCTTCAAGCTATCATAGAGGAAATTTACTCGTGTTTATTAACGCCTCAAGTTACGCCCTCTATTTAGTAATTGTAAAGCCTCTTCTTAAAAAATACCATCCAATTACAATTTTGTTTTATGTTTTTTGCTTTGGTTTTCTATATGTAACTCCTTTTGGGTTTACCAGCCTATCTGAAGTGATTTGGTGTGAAATACCGGCCCGTGTTTATTTTGAAATTGCATTTGTGGTTGTGTTTACAACTTTTGTTGCGTATTTACTAAATTCATCCGCCCTAAAGAGGCTAAGCCCAACTACCGTAAGTATTTACATTTATCTACAACCAGTTTTAGCTTCTCTTTTTGCTGTTTTTTGGGGGGTAGACAGAGTAGATATGCAAAAAACTTTGGCGGCCCTTCTTATCTTTATAGGGGTTTATTTAGTAAGTACCGGTTCTTTTAAAAAAAGAAACACTAAACTTTCATAAATTTGTAAAAATTTTAAGAAATGTTACAATCTATGACAGGCTATGGAAAAGCCGAAGTTAATCTGTTAGACAAACACTTTGTTATTGAAATTAAGTCCCTTAATTCTAAACAAATAGATACTCAAATAAAAATGTCTTCTATATTCAAAGAGAAAGAAATTGCTCTTAGAAGTTTAATCTCCAAAAAGTTACAACGAGGCAAAATTGAATTGTCAATTTGGACAAAAAAGCTAGAAAAATCATCAAATTATTTTTTAAACAAGAAATTAATTAATAGTTATTTTAATCAGATTAACAGCATCAAAGAAGAGTTAAATATTGATATTAAAGATGTAATACCAGTCCTCTTAAAAATGCCTGATGTAATTCAACAGGGGGAGAAACAAACTAATGAAAATGAATGGGGTGAAATACAGAAAGGAGTTAACGCTGCAATTAATAATTTGTTGAAATTTAGATTAGACGAGGGTGAAAAGTTAGAGTCAGATATTCAATCTAGAATTCAAAAGCTTGAAAAATTGTTAACTGAACTCGGCCCTTTTTCTAAAGCAAGAATTGAAAAAGTTAAAAAAAATTTACTAAAAAAAACATCTGGAATCACAACAAAAGATTTTGACCAAAATAGATTTGAACAAGAGCTCATTTATTATTTAGAAAAGCAAGACATAACTGAAGAGCAAGTAAGGATGAGTGCTCACCTAAATTATTTTAAAAAAACTGTTTCTTCAGGCTCTTCAAATGGAAAGAAATTAGGTTTTATTGGACAAGAAATAGGAAGAGAGATTAATACTATCGGCTCCAAATCATCCGATGTTAATATGCAAAAAATTGTTGTACAAATGAAAGATGAATTAGAAAAAATTAAGGAGCAAATTTTAAATATTTTATAGTGGGCAAACTAATTGTAATATCAGCACCTTCAGGGGCGGGGAAAACCTCAATTGTGCATTTTTTATTAAAGGAGATTGCTAGTCTTTCCTTTTCTATTTCTGCTTGTTCGCGTGAAAAAAGAGAGAATGAAACTAATGGCAAAGATTATTATTTTCTTAGAGTTGAGGAGTTTAAAACCAAAATACATGAGGGAGCTTTCTTAGAGTGGGAAGAGGTATATAAAAATCAATTTTATGGTACTTTAAATTCAGAAATAGATAGAATCTTTAGTTTAGGAAAAAATGTGATTTTTGATGTAGATGTAGTTGGGGGCTTAAACATCAAAAAAAAATATTCTGACGACTGTCTCGCTGTTTTTATTATGCCTCCATCAATTGATGTGTTAAAAAAAAGACTTATTAGTAGAGGTTCCGAGTCTAAAGAAAGTTTAGAAATTAGGCTGGAAAATGCTAAGCAAGAAATTTTAAAAAATAATTATTTTGATGTGGTAATTCGAAATGACCAATTTAATATTGCTTGTCAAGAAGCTAAAGATGTTGTATCAAATTTTATAAATTCTTAAAATGAAAGTTGGACTGTTTTTCGGAAGTTTTAATCCTCTGCACGTGGGGCATAAAATAATTGCCTCTTACATGGCTGAATTTTCAACTCTAGACAAGGTAATGTTTGTTGTTTCACCTCAAAATCCATTAAAAAGCAAAAAATCCCTACTAGACCAGTATCATAGATTAATGATAATAAGAATGGAGATTGAGGATAATTCAAAATTAGAAGTATCTGATATCGAATTTAGCATGCCCCAACCATCTTACACTATCGACACCTTGATTCGATTAACAGAAAAACATCCGAAAAATCAATATTCACTAATAATGGGTTCGGACAATTTACACAATTTTCATAAGTGGAAAAAATATAAACAAATTTTAGAAAACTATTCTATACATGTTTTCCCAAGACCTGGATTTGAAATCAACATTCTGCATAAAAACATACATGTAGTTAATGGGGTTCCAAATATGGAAATCTGCGCTTCTTTTATTAGAGAATCTATAAAAAATGGGAAAGACGTGTCTTATTTGATGCCAGAAAAAGCTTGGAAATATACTGATGAAATGAATTTTTATAAATGAATTTGAAAAAACATACAGCTTTCTTTATTAGTTTAGTTTTTTTGTCATCATGTAATGTTCATTTTCATGTTAGTGTTTCAAAAGATAATAATAGTTCAAAAAATGAGATAGCGTTTACTATAAAACACAAAAAAATAGAAACCTATCAGGGTTGGTGGATTTTTGGGGAGGGTCAACATATTTTTAAAGATGAAAAAACTCTAGGGGAATATCGCTTAGAGTTTCCAAAAGAAAATATGCATGATTTAAATGAGTTATATTTAGCTATTTGTGAAATTGAGTATTTTCCTATGGAATGCAAAATGATGGGTCGGCTAGAAAAAGATCTCTTTAAAAACGAATCTGTTCTTGTGGTTAACGAATTTGAAATTCTTTATATAGAGGGGTGTGAGTAGACCACCATGTTTTGTACTTTTATTAATATTTCAATTATAAAGTTAATTTATTTTGGGGAACTGTGTGTTAACACATATTATTACTTTCAAGAAAAGAAATCAACCGGTTATTAATACTACTAAGTATTCATAAGCGTTTCTATTTCCTCCGCCTCAATAGGAATGTTTTTCATTAAATCATCAGGGCCCATAGAAGTTATCAAAATATCATTTTCTAAGCGAACACCTAAAGCTTCTTCTAAAATATAAATGCCTGGTTCACATGTGAAAACCATTCCCTCTTTCATTTCCCATTGCATACTACCAACATCATGAACGTCTAGACCTAAATAGTGTGAAGTGCCATGCATAAAATATCTTTTATATAGTGGCCTCTCAGCATCTTGTTTTTGAACGTCGTGTTTATCTAACAACCCTAGTTTTATAAGTTCAAGTTCCATAATCCTACCAACCTCTTTATTATAATCTTTAAAAGAGGTTCCTGGAATAAGCATTTTCATGGCTTCTTTCATCACATACAAAACCGAATTATAAACTGATTTTTGTCTGTTTGTAAATCTTCCACTTACTGGAACAGTTCTTGTTAAATCTGATGCGTAATTTGCATATTCTGCTCCAAAATCCATCAGTAAAACTTCTCCGTTTTCACACTTTTTGTTGTTCTCAATGTAGTGTAATACGCATGAGTTTATTCCTGATCCAATTATTGGTTGATAAGCAAATCCTCTTGACCTATTAATTAAAAATTCGTGAACTAATTCAGCTTCTATTTCGTACTCCATTATTCCAGGCTTTATTATTGGTAAAATTCTTCTTAAACCTTTTTCAGTAATATTGCATGCCTGTTGCATCAACTCAACTTCTTCTTGTGACTTAATAGACCTCAATTCATGCATAATTGGAGCAACCTCATGAATTTCTTTGTTTGGAAACTTATTAGAAATCATAATTCTAAACCTGTCGTCTCTTGTTTCAACTTGAGAAGCTGATCGACTATGCATGTTTTTGTTTAAAAATATTTTTTGTGTTTGAGTAATAATTTCATTTAACTTTTCATCCAAATCACTTAACCAAAAAACCGTCTTTATTCCAGAATTACGAAAAGCCTGTTCTTTTGTAAGCTTAGCGCCTTCCCATATTGCAATATGTTCATTTGTCTCTTTTAAAAATAAAACCTCTCTCATCAATATATTAGGATGGTGTGGTGAAATAACTAAAATACTTTCTTCTTGATCTATTCCGCTTAACCAAAATAAATCATTATTTTGTCTAAACGGCATTGTGCCGTCAGCATTCGTTGGCATTATATCATTAGAATTAAAAATTGAAGTAGAGTTGCCTGAGTTTTTTTTACAAAACCTTAGTCTGTTCTCAATAAATAAACGCTTGTCAATTTGCTTGTATTTCATTTTGAATTTTTGATTTAAACAAAGAAAACAAAATAATAATTAATTTATAATTATTCTGAATTATAATTTATGAAATAATTTCTATACAATTTTATAATTTCTGCTGTATCTTTGCATAAAATTTGTTGTTTTGGAAAATAGAAAAAATACATCTTCCATACTAAAGAAGGTATTGATGGCGCTTTCGGGTATTTTCTTAATGGTTTTTTTATTACAGCATTTAACAATTAATTTTTTCTCTGTTATAAGCCCAGAGCTATTTAATAGCGCTTCACATTTTATGGGGACTAATTTTGTCGTTCAATTTATCCTGCAGCCAATTTTAATCTTTGGTGTTTTTTTTCATTTACTAATGGGAATGGTATTAGAATATCAAAACAGAAAGTCAAGGCCTATAAAATATGCATATAACAGTGCATCTGGAAACTCAAGTTGGATAAGTAGAAATATGATAATAACTGGTGTAATGATTATGTTATTTCTAGCCTTACATTTTTATGACTTTTGGGTGCCAGAAATAAAATATAAATATATAGATTGCAAGCCAGAAAGCCCTGAAAGGTACTACGAAGAACTAAAACATAAGTTTCATGATTTATGGAGAGTTTTGATTTACTGTGCGTCATTTGTTTTTTTATCACTACATCTTTTGCACGGTTTTCAATCTTCATTTCAATCAGTAGGTTTTAAAAACAATAAACACGCAAATAAAATAAAAGCCATTAGTAATTTGTATGCCATCCTTGTCCCTGCTGGATATCTATTTATTGCCATCTACCATTATTTGATAAATTTTTAAAAAACACATCACATACAAACAGCATAAATATAAAAAAGTACTTCAATAAAAAGTTTACATGATAAAGCCAAAAAAAAATAGTTACTCTAACATTCTTGATTCTAAAGTGCCGGAAGGAGATCTCTCTCAAAAATGGACCAATCATAAAAATACTATTAATTTAGTAAACCCAGCAAACAAAAGAAATATTGATGTTATTGTTGTGGGTACTGGTTTGGCTGGTGGTTCGGCCTCAGCTACACTTGCTGAACTTGGATATAATGTAAAAACATTTTGCTATCAAGACTCTCCAAGAAGAGCGCATTCTATTGCTGCACAAGGAGGAATTAATGCTGCTAAAAACTATCAAAATGACGGAGATTCTATATATAGATTATTTTATGATACTGTAAAGGGTGGTGATTATCGATCTAGAGAAGCTAATGTTTACAGGCTAGCTGAAGTTTCTTCTAATATTATTGATCAATGCGTTGCTCAAGGTGTTCCTTTTGGAAGGGAATATGGAGGGCTTTTAGATAATCGATCTTTTGGGGGTGTTTTAGTTTCAAGAACCTTTTACGCAAAAGGTCAAACTGGTCAACAACTTCTTCTTGGTGCTTATTCTGCAATGAACAGGCAGATAGGCAAAGGAAAAATAAAATCCTACAATAGACACGAAATGATAGAGCTAGTTAAAGTAGAGGGTAGAGCTAGAGGTATAATTGCACGAAATCTTGAGAATGGAAAGCTTGAAAGACACTCTGCGCATGCTGTTGTTATTGCAAGTGGAGGGTATGGTAATGTATTTTTTCTTTCAACAAATGCGATGGGGTCTAATGTTACTGCTGCGTGGAAAATACACAAAAAAGGGGCTTTTTTTGCAAATCCCTGCTTTACTCAAATACATCCTACCTGTATACCTAGAAGTGGAGATTATCAATCTAAGCTTACTCTAATGTCCGAATCACTTAGAAATGACGGAAGAATTTGGGTACCAAAAAAGCTTGAGGATGTTGAAAAAATAAAAAACGGAACTAAAAAGCCAACAGATTTAAAAGAAGGGGAGAGAGACTATTATTTGGAAAGAAGATATCCTGCGTTTGGAAATTTAGTTCCAAGAGATGTTGCTTCAAGAGCAGCTAAAGAGAGAATAGATAATGGTTTTGGAGTTAATAAAACCGGAGAAGCAGTATATTTAGATTTTGCCTCTGCTATTGAAAGATATGGAAAACAACAGGCAGCTATTGAGAATATATTAAACCCTAGTAAAGAAAAAATAATCGAGCTGGGTGAAAAAATAATCTCTGCAAAATATGGCAATCTATTTCAAATGTATGAAAAAATTGTTAATGAAAACCCTTATAAAACACCAATGATGATATACCCTGCTGTACACTATACTATGGGTGGCGTTTGGGTAGATTATAATTTAATGACAACTATACCGGGTTGCTATTGCATTGGAGAAGCAAATTTTTCGGATCATGGCGCAAACAGATTAGGTGCTTCAGCCTTAATGCAGGGTCTTGCTGACGGCTACTTTATTTTGCCTTATACAATTGGAGATTATTTGGCAAATGAAATAAGTACTGGCCCAATTTCAACAGAAACACCGGAGTTTGAAGAAGCAGAAGAAA
>MDSV01004803.1_pt1 | contig 10267 bp, 8 predicted proteins | sample 810851 | NCBI WGS metagenome assembly MDSV01 (sample SAMN05326640, study PRJNA326480) | marine metagenome | isolation source: seawater | place: Atlantic Ocean: North East | collected 2012
AATCGGTTCATTGGTATTGTTTACAACATGTAACATTGCTTTAGCACAATCAACAACCTCCATGTATGATTTTTCTTGCCGTCCGTTACCTAAAACTTCGAGTCTGGATTTATCTCGATGAAGTTTGTGAATGAAATCAAATATGACTCCATGAGTTCCTCTCGCACCAACAATATTTGCAAATCTGAAAATCCATGCTTGAAGATTAAAAGTTCCTACCCAAGATGTAATCAATGCTTCTGATCCCAATTTTGAAGCACCATACAATGAGATTGGAAATAATGGTCCATAATTTTCAGGAGTTGGCATTTGTTTTGCTTCCCCGTAAACTACACTACTACTTGCGAATGCAATTTTTGAAACACCATTAACTCTCATAGATTCCAGAACATTGTAAGTAGCAACTGTACCTTGTTTAAGATCAGTATCGGTAATTTCTGTACCCAATCTAATATCGGGATTTGCTGCTAGGTGAAAAACGATATCTACTCCTTCCATCGCTTTCTTTACCGCATCAATGTCTAATAGATCAGCTTCAACAATATCGATCAAATCTCCGTGATGTGATAGAAATGATTTGCGTCCACTTGACATATTGTCGAAGATTCGTACTTTATGTCCATTCTCAATTAGACAGTCTACTAAGTGAGAACCGACAAATCCTGCACCTCCTGTTACGAGTGTTACCATGATGTGCCATCCATGTGTTGAACTTGAGTCCATCGGATAATTGGATAATAAGAAAATAAGAATATTAGATGTTTTTTTCACATCTCTCCTACATAGACTATATATGATCCATGTTCAAATTTACTACATGGAGGGCAACGCACCCCATCATGGATTAACCATGGTCGGGATGCCAATGTTCAATGAAGAAGAAACAGTAGCCTCTGTTGTAATTCGTTGCTTACCTTATGTTGATGAGGTAGTATGTGTTGATGATGGATCATCGGATTCATGTTCTAGATTAGCTGCAAGAGCGGGTGCAATAATTCATTATCATCGTGCAAATAGAGGATATGGGGCTGCAATTCGTAGTATTTTCCGCATCGCAAGAGAAAAAAATGTGGATAAGTTAGTGATTTTAGATAGTGATGGACAACATCAACCTGAAGATATTCCCGCTGTTTTAGCAGGATTAGACAAAGAGGATGTTGATGTGGTAATTGGGTCACGTTTTGTTAACAATAGTGATCGAAGTTCAATGCCTATGTATCGTAGATTGGGTATTTCAATGATTAATACTGCCTCAAATTTGACTAGTGATCTTGGAGTAAAAGATACTCAAAGTGGATTTAGGGCATTCAGTAAGAGGGCATTGAATTTACTTGCTTTTGAGAATGAAGGAATGGAATCAACTCTTGAAGTTCTTGACCAGTGCAAGGAAAAAGGATTGAATGTAGAAGAAGTTCCTATTAAAGTAAGATATGATGTTCCTAAATCATCTACCTATTCTGCTTTTGGTCATGGTTTTACTGTTCTAACTTACGCACTTATTTCCTTGTCCCACAAGAAACCCATGCTAGTGTTTGGTTTACCTGGAATTGGGTTGTTAGTTTCAGGCACTACGATAGGACTAGGAATGCTAAATTCAGTTGAAGAGTTAACTGATGGAACGATTGCTCTTTCTGTCGGTCCAGGATTAACTGGAGCATGGTTATCTATGCTAGGATTATCTCTGGTATTCTCAGGTTTAGTTTTGCATGGTGCAAGGACCTTAATGAGAAGAGTGGTTTTACAACGTATTCGTTCTCTTTGACCGTTTTTCTTCCGAACGCTTGATGTTCGTTCTATTCGTGGTAGGTATATGTCGAAAGAGCAATCTGAGCTCACTGACGATGGTATTTCCATCGGAGAGATTGCTGAAAAGTTGAGCACGACATCATTTTGGTTATCGATTGTTTCATTTTTATCTCAAATTTCAGAGCAAATAAAAAGTGCTCTTAATCGAATATTTGGTGATTCTATTCACCGCCTTACCTCAGGCATCAAATCTATGCGTGAATTGTTCTATATTTTCTTGTATAGTAGAATAATTCGGGCACCAGCATTTATTTTGATTATACTCTTGATTTCAGCCGGCTGGATGGGAAATTCCGCCAAAGATTTCCAACAACAAATTAACGGAGATGTAGAAGTATATCTTCCAGACGGGGCGAACTCAACTGATTTACTTCTAGAAGTTAGAGAACAATGGTCAACTGATATTGTTCTTCTTTACATCCATACAAATAATGCAATAGACGATGAGTCCTCGAGGGGAACTGAAAATGTTACTGATGTGAACATTCTCACTCAAATTAGTTGGATTGAAGGAGACGATATGAATTCCAATGCAGGGGGATACAAGCATGGTCTTGATAGAAATAAATCAGATAGAGGAGTAGAAGATGGAGTAGTTTGGATTCTTTCTCCTGCTCAAATTATCAAGGAAGCAAACAGTTCTGCTAAACGATTTAATTGTGCTATGGAGAAATATCAGATTCCTAATTTAGATCCTTCTCAATGTCCTCTTACAGAACAGACACCCTATGATGGATATTCCATCCCAGATGATCAGCGAATAATTGATGATTTTGTTGATACTGCTGGCCCACTATTGTCTAATTTCGTACGCGATACCAATGGAGATAATATTTGGGACACTGCTGTTGTAGTAGTTGGGATCAGATTTGATATGGAAGGTACGGATATTTCTCCAAGAAACGATCCTAAAGGCAAGACTGAAGAAAACCCTAGTGGATTAATTCAAGATCATCGAGCATTTATCGAGCACACTCAAGAGTTACTTGAACAATGTGGTCTTCCATTGTGTACAAAGACATACACTCAACCACTTTCGTCTATCAATGAAACAAGAATGAACCTTATTTTACCAAGGGATGCTATTACTGTAACTGGTTTGACACCTGTCCTACATGATGTGTCTGATGCAGTTTATGAAGAACTGGTGACCAAGATGCTGCCATTAAGTGCATTATTTGTTATTATCACAATGGTTATTCTTCATCGGAGTCCAAAGGTGGTAATTATTTGTGGAACTCCTATTCTTTTTAGCTTATTAATCACATTTGGTACTACAGTTTTGCTTGATATTGAATTGACTCCAATGATCATCTCAGCTGGCCCTATTTTGGTAGGTCTAGGAGTAGATTATGCTCTTCACCTAACAAATAGAATTGAAGAAAATAGGAATGATATTCTTGATGAATATTCACAAAAAATGTGGGATGCTGAAAGAGAAGGAAAGCAGATGGAATCGTTAGATCCATGGGATGAAGAATTGTATCTCAAAGCTACAGTTGCAGCCGCTGAAACAAGTGGTCATGCAATTATGCTCTCTGCATTGACTACAATAATCGGATTCAGTGTTCTTACTTGGACTGAACTGGTCCCTATTCGGCCTATGAGAACAGTTGGGACAACTCTTCTTCTTGGAATTTTCATTACTTTCCTTTTATCGCTCATCATGGTTCCAGCATTGGCGTACATTCTTCGTTATAGGAAGGGAAGAAGTTCAGCAACTGATGATTTATGGTCAAAAATTGGTCAAATACCTCTTAGATGGACATGGACAGTCTTAGTTGTTTCAATGTTAGTTACTGCATTCGGTGTGTATTATCTTGAGGAAGAATTAGGTAAAGATATTACAGGTGCTTCATCAGAAGTTCCTCCTGGTTTAGTTACCTATGAAGCGTTGGCAGAATATAGTCGAGTTTTTGAAGGTGGTCAGACTAATATGTTCATTGTTGATGCTACAGATAGAGGGAGAATGAATGATACTGCACCTATTCGTGATTTACCCGTTTTGGATGCAATTGAAAGGATTCAGGTAGAAGATATTGATACTGTCGATAATACTTCTTCGATTTCCCTAGTTACTATTCTTAAGTCAATACCAGTATCAATACCTAACCCTGTAACTACTGATGAAATCTACTCAGATACGTTGTGGGGAATTCTTCATTCTGAATGTTGGGAAAATCCGACTGCCGGTCCTGAATGTCCCTTCTTTCAGTTGACTACTAGAGATACGATGGTCAATGTTGCCTTTGATACATTGTCTCCTGAAGTTAGATCTATGCTTATGAATGCTGATTCTGGTTTTGGTGAAACGAAAACTCTCGTTTACGTCAATCAACCATACATTTCTTTGGGAGATGCTGGATTGTTGAGACAAACGATAGATCAGAGGCTAACAGGAGAAAATTGTGTTGATGGTGATGCAAAAAGATGTACTGCGGTTGGTATGAATGGAGTAGAAAATACATTGCTGACAGGGGGGTTACCTGTATCATTGGATATCAATTCAGGAATTCATGAAGCACAATCTGAGACAACTATCGCTACAATGATAGTATTACTCTTTGTTATGTCAATTTTATTCGCATCACCAAGATTAGCCACATTTACCATGATAGCCGTGGGAGCTGTAGTTCTTTGGCAGCCATTATTGATGAAATTAGGTGGAGGCGTGAATGTGAATGTATTTACTGCTATGATTGGAACGATTGTATTTGGGATAGGAGTTGACGATTCAATACATATTGTTGATCGAATTAAGGATGAGAAAGAAACTCCAAGCGGCGTCTCAAAAGCAGTTGAGAAGACAGGTCAAACAATCTTTGAGACTACAGCAACAACTTCTGCAGGACTTGCTGCAGGATTATTTGTTGCGATTCCAGGATTAAGGAATTTCTTCGTATTGATGATGTTATTGATTATTCTAGCATTATTTACATCATCAATTTTGCTTCCTAGCATGTTAGTTGCAACTAAACGAACAATGCATCGAATCAGAGGATTACCTGGATCTTGGGTAGATGATGATAGAATCATCGTCGAAGATTCAGCACCAATAGATGCGACAATTATGGAATCTAATTAATTGTTGAGGGTGCAGGGAGTAAGCCCCTTTCTGTTCACCATTAGGCTGGTTGCATTCAACTTAGCATCCGACCCGTCCCTCGGCGACGCTCGTCGACGGGACTGTTTGGACTTGCTCCAGTGGGGTTGTTCGTTCCATCCGTAAGCAGGCGACCTCGTCCTTTCGGATTCATCGCACACACCTGCAACGGTTCGTTTCTTCTACATGGCCGACCCTCTCGGATCCTCGGCGTAAACCGAGCCACTTGCGTCGTGGAGAGGGGACTTTCCTCAGTGTCTTGCACTGTCAGCAACCCTCCTGCTCCCTCGTCTAACGGGAAATGTCCGATGATTTTAATCAAACGGTATTCATTTTAGAAAATAATAATAATAATCTCTCCTATAATTATTAGTTTTTTTTAAATTGTTATTAACGATGCGAGGCTATGCTTCGTAGTCAAGACGACTCCATACAAAATGAAATCGACAGTTCCGATGATGGTGTAAGTCAGTATGATGTGATAGTTGTAGGAGGGGGTGCAGCAGGTGTTGGAGTTGCAATTGCTCTTGCTCATGCAGGGGTAGAAAATTTCCTACTAGTGGACCGAAATGAGATTGGTTCATCGTTCGCTTCGTGGCCGGACGAGACTCGCTTCATTACTCCTTCATTTCCGAGTAACTCGATTGGTATGCTTGATTTGAATTCGATTGCTGTTGGAGTTTCCCCCGCATTCAGTATGAGAGTTGAACACCCTACTGGTAGTGAGTTTGCAAAGCATCTCCAAGATCTTTCTACTTTCTTTGAACTTCCCATTCAAGAAAATACAGATGTGATTAATATCGAAAAGAAAGACGGTTTATTTCATCTCGTTACCGGCGATAACACTCTGCTCGCTACAAATGTGATTTGGGCGGCTGGAGAATATCAATATCCAGGAGCTGGAAGATTTACCGGTAGCGAATTTTGCCGCCATACATCTACTATTCCAAATTACGCTGGGTTAGAAGGAGATGAATTCCTGATTATTGGCGGTTATGAGAGTGGTTTTGATGCAGCATATCATCTTGCTAAACGCGGTAAAAAAGTCAAATTATTTGACAAAGATAGTCCATGGAGTGAAACAAGTTCTGACCCAAGTGTTTCTTTGTCCACTTTCTCATTTGAACGTATGAGAGATCAAAAATTTGAGGAGAATGTTGAACTATTCCCTGAAACTCTCATCAGTTCAGTATCATTAACTGACGGGATATATGAGATTACCACTCAAGATGGCCAAACCTTCCATAGTAAACATCAACCTCTTCTAGCGAGTGGTTTTGAAGGGAGCCATAAATTCGTATCACATCTATTCGAAATGCGAGATGATGGTTTTCCACTTCTTAGTGATAATGATGAGTCAACCATTGTCCCAGGAATGTTCCTCTGTGGTCCTGCAGTTCGCCACGGTAGTCTCATATTCTGTTTTATTTTCAAGTATCGCCAACGCTTTGGAATCGTTGCTCAGGCTATTGCTTCATCACTTGATATACCCACAGATGAATTCATTGATGCTTACAAAAGCTGGGGGATGTACTTGGATGATTTGTCATGCTGCGGACAAGAGTGCTTAACCTGTTGACAGGAAATAGTTATGATATAACGTCTGAGGCGATTAAACATGGAACCCGCTCAATCTCGAATCAATAAAATGAAGAGTATTCCTTGGCTAGGTCAAACTCTTGCTAGTCTTTGTTGGATTGTTAGTGTATTTGTTTACACAAACGGCAGTGAAATGTCAACAGGTGACTGGCTTCAATTAGCCGCTGCATCTTGTTGGATGGTATCCAATATTGCATCAATTATAGAGATCAAATCAGAATAATAATTTTATAATTTCATATGAAAATTAACTCGAACAAGAAAGCATTGAGCAACCTACTCTATGTCTCGCCCATTCAGGACGTCTCTGAAACCATTTTTCTTCATACTCTAACTGTTCCTCATAGGGTTGTTTTAGAAGTTCATAGAGCTCGTTAGCAACTGAATAGTCTTGATTTTCTGCAGCATCAATGGCCAACTGAGCCATCCAATTTCTTAACACATACTTTGGGTTTGCTTGTCTCATTTTTTCTCGATCAGGGTTTGCATTAACTCTAGTCCACCATTTATTCAACCAATTATTCCAATCACTTTCTAGAATATTTTCTTCATTGTAAAATGCAAATTTAAGCATATTAACATCTGGTTTCTCTATTGAAGATAATAATCTGAAAAATATTGTCATGTCTATCTCACTACTCTGTAATATATTACTTAGTTGAGTTATTATTTCTTCATCTCCAGAATTAAATTGTTCTAATCCCAATTTTTTTTCCCACATTATGTTGTTATGTTTTTCATATATTTCGTAATAGTATTCCAGTGCCACATGTAGCATTTCTGGTTTATCCATTAACGGGCTAATTGATTCCAATAAACGAGCATAATTCCATGCTCCAATATGTGCTTGATTACCAAATTTGTATCTCTTCCTTCCTGAATCGGTTGTATTTGGAGTCCAATTAAGATCGAAATCTTCTATCCACCCATAAGGTCCGTAATCGATGGTTAGGCCATGAATCGACATATTATCGGTATTCATCACCCCATGAACAAATCCTACGCGCATCCAGTGAGCAATCATTAATGCCGTTTCATTTGCAATTTCTTTTAACCAATCAATTATTTTTTCATCACTCTCAATAGAATGCTCAGGAAAATGATATTTCACCGTGTAATCAACTAATTTTCGAAGAGCATCATAATTACCTGTCATAGTATGAATTTGAAAGGTTCCAAAACGAATAAAACTCTGCGCAATTCTGCAAACTATTGCTCCTGGCTCAGGAGCCGGATTCCCGTTATACATGATGTCTCGAACAACATTTTCTCCAGTTGTGACCAAAGATAGTGCTCTGGTTGTCTGAATACCTAGGTGATACATTGCTTCGCTACAAAGGAATTCACGAACAGATGAACGCAATACAGCCTTTCCATCTGCAAATCTAGAATATGGAGTGACTCCGGATCCTTTGAGTTGTAACTCAAATGTGTTCTCTCCTATCTCTACTTCTCCCAATGTAATGGCTCTACCATCACCTAATTGGCCTGCCCAGTTACCAAATTGGTGACCCCCATATCTTTGAGCATATGGATCCATTCCGTTGGTTATTTTATTTCCAGAGAGAAAATCTTCTCCAGCAGCATCAATCCCTAATTGCTTGGCCATTTCATCTGACCATAGCCTGAGAGTAGGTTTGGGAACAACTGTTGGATTAACTCTGGACCAGCATACTCCTGGTACCTGTCGGGGTTTTCCTCCAATTACCTTATCTCCTGGCGTTTCATCAAGAAATCGACTAAGCCATTTCAATGAAGTAATAGACTCGGTGCTCATGTCAAACTGTGAGATTCAATTCCTTAAATACACTAGTTTTTACTGTTACGTAACCATCATGCTTCATTAGATTGCATTAGAACACGTTGTTTTGTACTATGATCAATCGTAGTGTGTCATGCCTGAAGGGCCGGAAATTCGAAGGGCAGCAGATCGGATATCAAAGAAAATTGTTGGTAAAGAAGTTCATTCTGTGAACCTCATTTATCCTCCAATAGTTGAATTCCAAGAGATTCTTCAACAATCACAAATTGAATCTATTACCACCAGAGGTAAAGCCATGTTGACACGATTTGACTGTGGATTAAGCATGTATTCTCACAATCAATTGTATGGTCGCTGGACTGTTAATCGCCGCTCTACAGAAATGAAATGGAACAGGTCTCTTAGAGTAGAATTTCTTACCAATAAATTTGCAGTTAGACTTTGGTCTGCAACTGATGTAGAAATTATTCCAACCTCTAAAGAAGAGAGTCATCCATTTATTGCAAAACTTGGACCTGATATTCTAGATGCTTCGTGCACACCTTCCTTGATTTATGACCGTTTGAAGAGTAAGAAATTCTACAATCGAAATGCCTCATCACTTATGTTAGATCAATCATTCATCGCAGGGATTGGAAATTATCTAAGAAGTGAAATACTCCACCAATCAGGAATTCATCCATCAGCAAAACCTAGATCACTTTCTGATGATAAAATTCAATCTTGGGCCGAGGCAACAAAATTTCTTAGTGAATTATCTTATGATACAGGTGGATTTACCGTTAGTGAAAAGGTTGCATTAGCGGGCAAGCAAAGAGGTGAACCAAGACGTGCATACCGTCATTCTGCATTTTGCCGTAATGACTTACCTTGTCACTACTGTGGAACAGAAATAGTGAGAATTAGAGTAGCGAATAGACGGTTAGATTTTTGCCCAGAATGTCAGGATTTATGTGAGAATTAGTTGTTTCTGGAAGCTAAGATATAGTAAAATCATTGTAAGTTTCTTAATTACTCCAGTGATCGTTTAGTCATGGTAGACCCATCTACAGTGCTTGCAGCATATGGATTTTACACACTGGCTGAGGACATTGTTAGACACGGAAGAGGATTTCTTCGTATGGGAAGAGTAGCCATAACTAGGCTTATTGCTCCTTTTTTGGATCAACATACGTCAATAGACTATGAGAGGGTAGAAAATGATGAAGAATATTTTGAACAACTTGTCAATAATTTACCAGAAGTGCAATTTGACGATGGAATTAATCTATTGGAATCAATTATTGATAGTACAATAAGTGATTTGAGAGAATTGCATGATGATTATTGCAAGGTATGCGATCTTGCTATGAAAATGGATGCAGGGGGTGAGGCAGGACATATAATGGGTGGCGTATACGAAGAGGAGTCACTTTGGGATCACATTAGATATGAGATTGGTAGGACCATATTCTGGGATGCCTCAGACGAATACGGAGAGTATTATGATGAGAATTATGACGATCTTTGTGAGGCTGATTGGAAAGAAGATCCTGATGATTGGATTCCGTGTTACGATTGGGACGCTGTAGATTACGAGTGATACATAGGATTCCCATGCGATTACCGCCCTCCAACCCTAGGGTCTTTAGAATGAAATTACAATAAACTAACAATTTGTGGTGAAATTATGGATCTAGAAGATGAATCATGGAGTATTGATGAAGCCATTACAAATCTCAAGAATGCAATGAAAGAAAATAAGCAAGGAGCAAGTGATATTTTTTCATCTATCGATGCAAATGATGATGGGAAAATCAATGGACCAGAATTGTACAAGGGATTAATTGAACACATCGGAAATCGTCTGTCACCAGGTCAAGTTTCAATGATTATTAATGCATTGGATATGAACAATGATAATCGAATCGACCTCGCAGAACTTTCTGCCGCTCTTGAAGAAGAGGAATAGAACGGACTGTGACGTCAGACTTTTTGCCAATCGGTAGCGATACGAA
>MDSV01106303.1_pt1 | contig 10267 bp, 10 predicted proteins | sample 810851 | NCBI WGS metagenome assembly MDSV01 (sample SAMN05326640, study PRJNA326480) | marine metagenome | isolation source: seawater | place: Atlantic Ocean: North East | collected 2012
AAGGGAAGAATTAAATCCCACTGAATTTTTAGGATATGAATTTGATAAGACGGAAGGTGTTATAATTAAAATATCAAAAGGTAAAAATTTTGTTGATAATGCTACAGTTGGCGATGAAGTTGAAATAGTGACAAATCAAACACCATTCTATGCAGAATCAGGAGGACAAGTTGGTGATCAAGGAATAATTTATTCTAATGATTGTAAAGTAAATATTAAAGACACACAAAAAAAAATAGGTGATTTACATGTTCATATTGGAAAAGTTGAAAAAGGTACTTTAAAAATTAATCAAAATGTAAATCTTAAAATTAATACTGATAGAAGGAATAATACAAGAGCGTATCATTCAGCAACACATTTGTTACATGAAGCGCTAAGAAAAACGTTGGGCAAACATGTAGCTCAAAAAGGTTCTTTAGTGAGTCCAGAAAAATTGAGATTTGATTTTAGTCATAATAAACCAATTGAACAAAACGAAATTCAAAAAATAGAAAAATATGTAAACGAAATGATTGATACTGCATCAGATGTCAAAACAAGAATTATGACACCAAAAGAAGCAGTAGATAAAGGTGCTCTAGCTATGTTTGGAGAGAAGTACGGTGACGAAGTAAGAGTGTTATCTATGGGCAGTAAAAATGGTAATTATTTTTCAACAGAGCTTTGTGGGGGAACTCATGTTAAAAATACAAAAGACATAGGTAAGTTTAAAATCATAAACCAATCATCAATAGCTGCAGGTATTAGAAGAGTGGAAGCTTTAAGAGATAAGCAATTAGAGAATTATGAACAATCTCTAAAAAGTGATAAATCTATAAAAGAAAAGAAACAACATGAAGAATTAGATTTAGTTAAAAAGAAAATATTAAAATATAAAGTTAAGCCTAATTTTCAAAAAAATATAGATATATCTGTAAATATAAAAAATTTAAACAAACAACTAGAAACAATTGAACTTGAAAATATAATTAATGATAAAACTAAAAATATTATTAAGGACAAAAAAATTGGATCTTTTATATTAAGGCAACAAGTTCTTACAAATTTTCCACCAAAAGAATTAAGAAATATAGTAGATAAAAGCAAAAAAGAAATTAAGAATGGAATTGTTGTTAGTTTTTCAACATTTGAAGAAAAAGTTGGTGTCGCCGTTGGTATAACAAGTGGTTTAATTAAAAAATATGATGCTATATCACTGGTAAAGATAGCCTCAGAAGTTCTTGGTGGAAAAGGTGGTGGGGGTAGAAAAGATTTTGCTCAAGCCGGTGGAGCAGACAAAAGTAAAATTGAAAAAGCCTTTAAAGCTTTAAGTGAAAAAATTAGTTAAGACTTTTCTTTAAGTTAGAATTTATTTCTTCAAGGAATTGATTAGTGGTTAGATATTTTTGGTTTTTGCTAATTAGTATAGCTAGATCTTTAGTCATAAAACCATTCTCTACAGTATTTATACAAACTTTTTCTAAAATTTTTACAAATTTTTTTAAATCCTCGTTACCATCTAAATTTCCTCTATGATACAAGCCTCGCGCCCAAGCAAAAATAGAAGCTATTGGGTTGGTTGAGGTTTCCTTGCCTTGTTGGTGTAACCTATAATGTCTTGTCACTGTTCCATGTGCCGCTTCGGATTCTATAATTTTTCCATCTGGTGATAATAAAACACTTGTCATGAGACCTAAAGAACCAAAGCCTTGAGCGATAGTATCAGATTGTACATCACCATCATAGTTTTTGCATGCCCAGATATAATTACCATTCCATTTCATTGCACATGCTACCATATCGTCTATTAACCTATGCTCATATGTAATTTTTCTTTCTTTAAATTTTTCTTCAAATTCTTTTATATATACCTCTTGGAACAAATCTTTAAATCTACCATCGTAATTTTTTAAAATTGTATTTTTAGTAGAGAGATAAACTGGCCATTTTCTATTTAATCCGTAATTCATACAAGATCTAGCAAAATCTATTATAGATTTGTCTAAATTATACATGGACAAAGCAACACCCGGCCCTGGAAAATTAAATATTTCAAATTCTTTCTTTTCCTTACCATCTTCAGAAGTCCATTTCATTTCAAGTTTACCTTTACCTGGAACTTTAAAATCTGTTGCTCTATATTGGTCTCCAAAGGCATGCCTTCCTATTACAATTGGATTTGTCCAACTTGGAACTAGTTTTGGAATATTTTTACAAAGAATCGGTTCACGAAAAACCGTACCCCCCAAGATATTTCTTATAGTACCATTAGGAGATCTCCACATTTTCTTTAATTTAAATTCTTTTACTCGGTTTTCATCAGGTGTAATTGTTGCACACTTGATACCAACACCAAACTCCTTAATTGCTTTGGCACAATCAATTGTTATTTGATCTGAGCTCCTGTCTCTACTTTTTATTCCCAAATCAAAATATTTAATATTGATATCTAAGTAAGGTAGAATTAATTTTTCTTTGATAAAATTCCATATAATTCGAGTCATTTCATCACCGTCTAGCTCAACTACTGGGTTTTTAACTATAATTTTTGCCATTATATTTTAATTTTAACAATTGAATTTAGTTACTTAATATACATATTAACTAAAAAAACAAATTATATAAAGATGATAGATATTTTATTTCCAAAACTTCATAAAGAGGGATACAGATTTTTAGCTATAGCTGGAATTGTAACATTTATACTTTTACTAATCTCCAATTTTTTGGGATTAATAAGTTTGATTTTGACTATATGGATATACTATTTTTTTAGAGATCCTGATAGATTTCCAATAAATAATGAGGATTATTTAGTATCCTCAGCCGATGGCGTTATTTCAAAAATAGTAGAGATAAATGGTCCAGCAGAACTTGGTTTAGAAAATAAAAAATTCACGCGCGTTAGTATCTTTATGAATGTTTTTAACTGTCATGTAAATAGAGTTCCGGTATCTGGAAAAATTAATAAAATTTATTATAAACCTGGAAAGTATTTTAATGCTTCACTTGATAAAGCTAGTGAAGAAAATGAGAGAAATTATATTAAAATGACAAATACTAGAGGTGATGAATTGGTTGTAGTTCAAATAGCTGGGCTAATTGCAAGAAGAATAGTTTGTGAAACAAAAGAAGATGATCATATTAATCAAGGTGAAAGATTTGGTATTATAAGATTTGGTAGTAGAGTTGATATATATTTTGAAAATTATAAAATATTAGTTAAAGAAAACCAAAAAACGGTTTCTGGAGAAACCTTAATTGCAAAAAAAGTAGATGACTGAAAATAAAAAAGAATTTAAATTATTACAAAAAAAAACACCAGCTTCACTGCTGCCAAACGCTTTGACAATTCTAGGTGTTTGTTTGGGATTGAGTTCTATTAAATTTGCTTTAGATCTGAATTATCACATGGCTGTTATAACAATAGGATTGGCTGCTATACTTGATACTCTTGATGGGAGAGTAGCTAGACTAGTAAATGCAACATCCAAAGTTGGCAAAGAATTAGATTCACTTACCGATGTTATAAGTTTTGGCGTCGCTCCAAGCTTTATAATGTATTTTTGGTCAATAAATGAAATAGGAAAGTTTAGCTGGCTTTTTGTTTTAATTTATACAGTTTGCTGTGCACTTCGTTTAGCAAGATTTAATTTAACCAGCATTGATGAAAATGAGAAATGGAAAATAAACTTCTTCGAAGGAGTTCCGTCACCTGCAGCAGCGGGGTTAGTCTTATTACCTCTCATATTTAGCCTAAGCAATATAGCTGAGACTTTAAGTTTAGTTCGCCTAATTGAAATATTAAATTTAAACAATATATTTCAAGAAGAAAATAATAAAATATTTAGTTCTGTAATTATTTTAACAACTTCCATTTTAATGGTCAGCAAAATACCAACATATTCTTTAAAAAGAATTGCAATACCAAGAAGCTTAGGTATTTTTTTGTTACTTGGAATAGGAACTTATATAAGTGTTTTAATTTTTTTCACTTTTGAAATTCTGTTTTTAACCGGTTTAGGATATTTTTTAATAATTCCAGTAAGTTATTTTCATCATAAACACTTTAAGAAAAAATTTTCAAATGAAAATTCACAAGAAGACGAAATAGAAGATATTCTTTAAACAGTAATAAATTAAATTGAAAAAAAATAAAAAATCAAAAAATTGGTTAAATAAACAAAAAAAAGATATTTTTTTTTTAAAATCCAAAGCACAAGGTTATAGATCTCGTTCAGCTTTTAAGTTAATTGAAATGGAAAGAAAATTTAAATTTCTCAAAAAAAACTCAAATGTATTAGATTTAGGATCAAGTCCTGGTGGCTGGTCACAAGTAATTAAAAAATATATATCAAGTGGTAAGATTTTGGCAGTTGATATAAAGCCTATGGAAAAAATAAAAAGGATAGATTTCATTAAAGGAGATTTTACAAAAGAAGAAGTTTATGAAAAAATAAAAAATTATTTTAATAGTGAAGTTGATGTTGTTCTTTCGGATATGGCTGTTAATACTACTGGTAATAAGAATCTTGATTCTTATAATACTGGCGAACTTTGTCTCAAAGCTATGGATTTGGCACAAAAAGTTTTGAGCAAAGACGGTGTTTTTTTATTTAAACTATTTATGGGTTCCATCTATGCTGAAATTAATGAAAAAGCCAACAAATACTTTGAAAAAGTTGTGAAATACAAACCTTCTTCAAGCAAAAAAGAATCCAAAGAAATTTATATTTATTGTTGCGGCATCTCAAAACGCCTTAATCTTTCAAAAGTATGATACATAGAATGAAAGGTATTAGAATTTAACATCTTAATATGAAAAAATTTAATCTTTTAATAAAGTTATTTGTAGTTTATTTTTTTTATACTTCACTTGCTTTTTCTTCTAATTTGAATTTTTTTGATGAAGGAAAACTTCTTTTTGAAAATAAAAAATTTGACAAATCTAAGATTTTTTTTGAAAAAGATATTGTTTTTAATCCCAAAAGTGAAAAATCCTATTTATATCTTGCTAAAATATTTAAAGAACAAGAAAATGATGAAGAGCAAGAAATTAATTTGAATAATGTCATTTTACTGGATCCTAAAAATGAAGAAGCTTTGTATATGCTCATTTTGTTGAAAATTAAGTTTTCAGATTATAAAATAGCAGAGGATTTGATTGAAAAGTTTAATTTAGTTTGCAATTCTTTTTGCTCTAAAAAAAAACAAATTAAGGATAGCTTAGATAAAATATTGCCCAAAAATGCAAAAAGTAACAATTAAAAAAATAATTAAAAAAAAAGCTAAAGCTCCAATAGTTTGTTTAACAGCTTACTCAAAACCAGTAGCTAAAATTCTAGATAAATACTGTGATATAATTTTAGTTGGAGACTCGTTAGGTATGGTTTTATACGGGTTAAAAACAACAAAAGAAGTTAAACTTCAAACAATGATACTTCATTGCAAAACAGTAAAAAGTCATACCAAAAAAAGTCTTGTTGTCTTTGACATGCCTTACAAGACGTATTTGAATAAGGAGTCTGCTTTTAGAAATGCAAAAAAAGTAATGGATATAACAAAATGTGATGCTGTGAAACTTGAAGGTGGAAAAGAAATAAAGACTATTATAAAGCATTTAATTAAAAAAAAAATACCAGTTATGGGTCACATAGGTTTATTACCGCAATCTTCTAGCTCTTTTAAATTAAAGGGAAAAAACCCTAGCCAAAAAAAAAAAATTTTAGAAGATGCTTTAGCTATTTCTAAAGCAGGTGTATTTGCAATTGTAATTGAGTGTGTTGTAGAAAGTTTGGCCAAAAAAATTACAAGTAGTGTAAAAGTTCCAACTATAGGTATAGGTGCATCCAAACACTGTGATGGACAAATTTTAGTTTTAGACGATATGATAGGCCTAAGTGATTTTAGCCCAAAGTTTGTTAAGCAGTATTCCAATGTTAGAAAAATTATAGAAGATAGTGTAAAAAATTATTGTTACGATGTTAAAAAAAGAAAATTTCCAAATTCTGAAAATGTGTATAATATTTAGTTAGGATAATAATGGACGAAAACTTATATAAAGCAGAGTACGTAGTATCTAAAGGAAATAAAATAAATAATTTTTATAAAAAAAATAAAAACTATATTTTTATATCAATAGCAGTTTTTATAGCAATCATAGGATCCATAACTTTTTACTTGGAGAGCAAAAATGAGAAAAAAGTTCTTTTAGCTTCAAATTTTATTGAAGCAAAAATTTTTATTAAAAATAATGAAAAAAATAAAGCAAAAGATATTTTAAAAACAATAGTATATGCTGATGATAGTACTTATTCAGCTTTATCACTTTTTATTATATTGAATGAAAAGTTAATTGATAATAAAAAAAACTTATCAAATATGTTTGATCATGTTCTTAAAAATAATAAGTTTGATAAGGAAATAAAAAATTTAATAATTTTTAAAAAATCATTATTTGAATCTGATTTTATAAAAAAAGAAGAACTATTAAAAAATTTAAACCCGCTTATTACTGAAGACTCACTCTGGAAACCTCATGCTTTATTTTTGTTAGGAGACTATTTTTTTGTTAAGAAAGATTTAAATGAAGCAAAAAAATATTATTCACAGATATTATCATTAAAAAATTTAGACACCAATTTATACGAGCAGGCTACAATGCAGTTAGCGTATATTGCCAATGAATAAAAGTAGTGCACATATTTTTTTATTTATATTGACTATATTTCTAACAAGTTGTTCATTTGATAAAGTTACTGGAATATGGTCTGGTTCTGAAGAACAGGTAAAACGAGTCAAAGAATTAGAAAAACAGCAAAAAGAAAAGCTTAATTCAGTAAAAATTTACTCGTCCGAAGGCACTTACTCAAAAGAAGTTTTGCCTAGTAAAATTGTTAAATTATCTAAACCAAAAAAATCATCATCTTGGCTAATGTCAGGTTTAAATCTTCAAAACGCATTAGGAAATATCAGTCTTCCAGGATCAGGTAATAACTTTTTAAAAAAAAAAGTAGGTAAAAATAAATTTTCTTTTTCTAAGTCTATGTCTTCACCACTGGTATTTAAAAATAATATTATTCTATCTGATAGCACTGGAACTATTTATAGAATTAACCAAAAAGGAAAACCAATTTGGAAAAAAAATATTTATGTAAAACAATACAAAAAAATTTATAAAAATTTAAATCTTACTATTTATAATAATAATATATATGTGGCAGACAATATTGGTTTTATTTATGCAATAAGTTTTGAAAATGGAACAATTGTATGGATTAAAAACCATGGGATACCATTGAAATCAAATATTAAAATTCTCCAAAATAAACTGTTTGTAATCAATCAAGATAGTAGACTTATTTGTTTAGATATAGATAAAGGAGATAGTATTTGGGATTTAAGAACAATATCCTCTTTTATAAAATCTCAAAGTGTAATGGGTTTAGCAATTTCAAATAATAATAGCGTATTGATGCTTAATTCTTCTGGAGATTTAAAAAAAATTAATGCAGACGATGGAACGGTTGAATGGAGTTTGAACCTAACAATGTCAAGTTTAAGTGACACTGCTGATCTTTTTAGTTCATCAGATGTTGTTATTCATGATGACGAACTAATAGTTTCAACTTCTTCATCAACATTTTCTTTTAATGTGTCTAACGGTTATCTTAATTGGGAAAATGATATTGGATCAAAAAATAAACCAATAGTAGATGGTAAAAATATTTTTTTGGTTACTAATAATGGTTATTTCATTAATTTAGAAAGAAATAGTGGAAAAGTTATATGGTCAATTAATATTTTAAAAAATTTAAAAAGGAAACATCAATTGACCGAAATAAGCGGATTTATTTTAGGTTCTGGTAAAGTTTATGTAGTTACATCAAATGGATACTTAATTATTTGTTCTGCAACATCAGGCAAAGTAGAAAGCTTTAAAAAAGTAAGCAGCAATATTTTTGCTGCTCCAATTATTAGTAATGAATTGTTGTATATATTAACAGCTAATTATAAAATTTTAGGTTATAATTAGTAAACTTTGCATTGCTTAATTTTTTGATATCATGAGTGAAAGCTTATCTTCCTTATAATTTGTGTTTCTGGCATCTACTGGTTCGATTGGATAATCACCTGTAAAACAGTGATCAGTAAATTGAGGATAAGCAGAGTTTCTTTTTTCAAATCCTAAAGATTTATAAAGACCTTTAATTGATAAAAATTGCAATGTTTTTGCCCCAATGAATTTTCTCATTTTTTCAATGCTTAAATTTGATGCAAGCAACTCATTTTTACTTGGGGTATCAACACCATAATAATCTGGAAATTTTATAGGAGGAGAAGCGATTTTTAAGTGGACTTCTTTAGCTCCAGCCTCATAAAGCATTTTAATAATTTTAACTGACGTTGTACCTCTTACTAAAGAGTCATCAATTAAAGTTAATGTCTTATTTTTTACAAGAGTTTTATTAATACTATGTTTTAGCTTAACTCCTAGACTACGTATTTTTTGTGTAGGCTCAATAAAAGTTCTACCTACATAGTGATTTCTAATAATTCCAAGCTCAATATTTTTATTTATACTTTCAGAATATCCAATTGCAGCAGGTACACCAGAGTCAGGGACAGGAACAATTAAATCTGTTTTTATTTCAGACTCTTTAGCTAATTCTGCACCTAGTTTTTTTCTATATTCATATACACTAATATTCTTGATTATGCTGTCAGGTCTTGAAAAATATATATACTCGAATATACAAGGCCTTTCTTTCATTTTGGGAAATGGTTTAATACTTTTCAAACCGCTTTTACTTAAAATTACAAGCTCACCATTTTCCACCTCCCTAATAAATTGAGCTCCAATTATATCCAATGCACAAGTTTCAGAAGCTAAAATGTAAGATTTATTCAATTTACCTACTACAAGAGGTCTAATTCCAAACGGATCTCTAATTCCAATTAATTTATCTTTAGTTAGGATTGCTAGAGCATACCCACCCTGTATTTGAAAAAGAGCATCTATAATTTTTTCAGTTATTCCTATTCTCTTAGATTTTGCAATTAATTGAATAATAACTTCAGTATCAGAAGTAGTTTGAAAAATTGATCCAGATTTCACTAATTCTTTTCTAAGATGTCTAGCATTACATAAATTTCCATTATGTGAAATACTAATTCCTCCATCATAAAGATCAGCAAAAAAAGGCTGAACATTTTTTATTAAATTATTTCCTGCTGTTGAGTAACGATTATGACCAATTGAATAATTTCCAGGCAAATTTTTTAAAATTTTATCTTTCGTAAAATTATCTCCTACCAATCCAATTTTTTTTTCAGCATGAAATTTTTTTCCATCAAAAGTGATAACACCACATCCTTCTTGTCCTCTATGCTGAAGAGCATGCAGACCTAATGCTGTTAAAGCAGCTGCATCTTTATTATCAAAAATACCAAAAACACCACACTCTTCTCTTAAAGAACTCATCTAAATTTTCTCTATTTCATCCTCTGTTTTTTCGTAATAATCTTTACTATTTGGAAATTCTTCTACTAAAAATTCACTCCCATTATATATTACCTCAAATGTGTATGTGTTTTCAGTTTCTATAGACCATCTCTGATAAGGATAAAACCAATTTAATAAAGAAAATAAACACACGCATACAACATAACCTTTCAAAATTCCAAAAACTAAACCAAAAGATTTATCTACGCTTCCTAAACCTGACCATGTAACAGCATTTTTTATAGCTTTGCCAATATTGATTATAACAAAAAGTGAAATTACAAAAATAAAAATACCCAAACCTACATCTGATACGAATTTTGATTCTATATACTCTTCCACCCAAGGATTTAATTTTGGTACTAAAATTATTGTGATAATTAAGGAAATTAACCATTTTGAAAAAGATAATAGACTTAAAGTAAATCCCTTAGCTGCACTTTGAGCCATGCAGTAAACAATAATTAAAAAAACTATAAGATCAAAAACTGCAATATGATCTCTTATAAAATCAATCACGATTTTCTATACCGAAAGGTTTTACAATTAAAATGAGTTTTGGCAAAAGTGTTAAAACTGAAATCATTGCTAATAGCATTGCTATACCTGTAAAAACTCCAAAATATATTGTTGGAATAAAATTTGAAAGAACAAGAATAGAAAAACCAAATACAATTGTTATAGAAGTATTTAATATTGCAACTCCTACTGTGTTATGACACTTTTCAAGAGTTTTGTTATAATTCTTTATACTCTTAAATTCTTCTTTAAACCTATAAA
>MDSV01203314.1_pt1 | contig 10267 bp, 9 predicted proteins | sample 810851 | NCBI WGS metagenome assembly MDSV01 (sample SAMN05326640, study PRJNA326480) | marine metagenome | isolation source: seawater | place: Atlantic Ocean: North East | collected 2012
CTTCCCATAGCGTTAGCAGAACTTACTATTCCTTGTCTTTCAAAAGAATCTACTATTCTTGCTGCTCTGTTGTACCCTATTGCAAAGTGCCTTTGCAAAAAACTTGTTGAAACTTTTCTTTCTTTTTTTATTAAACTTAATGCCTTATCATAAAGAGGATCTAACTCCTCCTCATTTTTAAAGCCATCAGACTCGTCATCTTCGCCTTGTGTGATATAGTGTTGATAGTCTGGATCGCCCTGAGATTTAATAAAATTGGTTACTTTCAATATTTCTTGGTCACTTACAAAAGGACCATGTATCCTCTCAGTATACCCACCTCCAGCCATAAACAACATATCTCCTTTTCCTAGAAGCTGTTCAGCACCTTGTTCTCCTAATATAGTCCTAGAGTCAATTTTTGATGTAACCTGAAAACTAATTCTGTATGGAAGGTTTGCTTTTATAGTTCCAGTAATAACGTCAACCGATGGTCTCTGGGTTGCCAAAATAAGATGTATGCCTGCAGCCCTAGCTTTTTGAGCTAAAGATTGTACGGAAACCTCAATATCCTTTCCTGCTGCAAGCATTAGGTCAGCCATTTCATCTACTACTATAACAATAAATGGAAGCGGACAAATATCTATTTCTTTATCATGATAGATAGGTCTTCCAGAAGTGCTATCAAATCCTATTTGCACTTTTTTGATCAGTTTGCCTTCTTTATATTCTTTTTTAGAAACAATCTGGTTATAACTTTCTATATTTCGAACATTTAAATTAGCCATTTGTTTATATCTTTCATTCATTTCTTTAACTGCCCATTTTAAAGCAAATACTGCTTTTCTAGGGTCAGTTACAACGGGATGAAGTAAATGGGGTATGCCTTCATAAACTGAAAGTTCTAACATTTTAGGGTCAATTAATATAAATTTACACTGAAAGTCGGAAAATTTATAAAGTAGAGATAATATCATTGCATTTATAGAAACTGATTTCCCAGACCCAGTTGTTCCTGCTACTAACAAGTGCGGCATTTTACTCAAATCAGCAATAATTGGCTTTCCTGATATATCCTTTCCTAGTGCAATAGAAAGTCCTTCACTTTTAATAAAAGACTCAGATGATAAAATCTCTTTTAAAAACACTAAATCAATATTTTTGTTAGGAAGTTCTATCCCTAAAGCATTTTTTCCATAAAGAACTGAAACTCTCGCAGACCTAGCTGACATAGACCGTGCAATATCATCTGATAAACTAATAATTCTTGAAGACCTAGTTCCGGGTGCAGGCTCAAGCTCATGTCTTGTAACTATCGGACCTTCTTTTGCATTTATTATGGTTCCCTTAACCCCATAATCATCAAGCACTCTCTTTAAGCTTTTTGCTTGTATATTAATATTTTCTCCTCGATATTTTTTTGTTATTTTTGCATCATCTAAAAAATCTAGAGAAGGAAAAACATAATTTGGCTTTTTATTTTCCGCTTCTTTTCTATTTCTGGAAATTTCTTTTTTAGTGCTTCTTACTTTTTCTTGTAAAAATTTTTCTCTATTAAAAAGTATAAAGATAAGTTTTTTAAATATTCTTAAAAAATATTTTATTAACCTATAAGAGATAATAAAAAATCCTAATTTAGTTTTAGAAACAGAAATCAAAAGCAAAAATGAAAAAACAAATAGATTTATATTTAAAATTATTTTTTCATACTGATTTATATCTTTTTCTAGAGTCCTAAACTTAACAACTATAGTTTTCCCAAAAATACCTGAATCAAAACCTACACTAGTAAAGGAAATAGATAAAATAAAAATACAAAAGATTAAACCAAAAAACCTAAATACGAATTTAAAAAAATTATACTCATTTAAAATTACTATTCTTGATAAAAAAATTATAAAAATTGGTAAAAACCAAGATGCATCTCCTAATATAACAAATAAGAATGAGCTTAAGTTTGAACCTAAGACACCTAAAGCATTTAAAGGGGGGTCATCATTAACAGTAAAAATTGAAGGGTCAAACTCATTATAGGTATAAAGGGACACAGTTACTACAACTGCTAAAAAGATACAAAAAAGAAAAGTTAAGACCTTGTATGTAGCAATCTTTAAGTTAATTTTTTTTAATTTTAAAAACATTTTAATTGTTTTGCTATTTTGTTCAGAGCTTCCTTGCATTTAGCATTGCTATGCACTAAAGAAATCCTAACATATTTTTTACCAGGATTATTTTTTTGTCCTGTCGCCAAGTACTCACCTGGCATAACTTTTAAGTTAAAATTTTTATATAGCTCTTTGGTAAACTTTTCGCCATTACCTACATTCATCCATAAATAGAACCCTGCATCTGGTCTATTATAGCAATCATATTGAGATAAAACTTTATCTGCATAGTCAAATTTTATACTATAACTTTTCCTGCTTTCCTGAACATGAATTTCATCTCTCCATAACTTCGCCGAAAGTATTTGGATTGGCAAAGGAATAGTTGGGGCACTATAGCTTCTTAGCTTAGAAAATAAATTAATAATTTTTTTATCGCCTACTACAAAGCCTGACCTCAAACCAGCGACGTTTGACCTTTTTGATAAAGAGTGAAAAATTAAAACATTTTGTAAGTTTTGTTCTGTTTCTTGACATACCTCCATGCCGCCTACAGGTTTTTTTTGCGTATAAATATCAGTATAACATTCATCTAAAACCAAAATAGAATGGTATTTTCTTACTAAAGCAATTAATCTTTTTAAGTATTCAGCTGAAGCACATTTTCCTTGTGGGTTAGAAGGGTTGCAAAAATAAATTAAAGCGGCTTTCTTTTTAATTTTATTTTCAAGTTTATCTAAATCTAATAAAAAATTGTCCTTTATACCAGTGTTCATAAATACTATAGGAGAATCCTGAAATAGTGAAGCTCCTAAATAAACCTGATAAAAAGGATTAGGTACTATAATTTGTTTGACTGAAAGCACTAAAGATACAGAAAAAAGACCTTCTCTTGTGCCTGAGAGAGGCAAAATATTTTCTTCTCCAAAAAAAGGGGACTTAAGACTAAACCTTCTTTTAAGCCAGCCTAAATAGGCTGCCCTTAAAACTGAGGCCCCTTTTACAGGAGGATATAAACTCCACTTTGTATTTTCTTTGGCCAATACATTTTTAACATATGAAGGAAACTTATGATATGGTTGACCTATTGATAAGTCTAGTACTTTAGTTTTTTTATTTTTTATTTCTTTAGATAATAGATCTCTTAACCTCCCAAAAGGGTATTCTGATATTTTATTTATGTTATGATTCAAATATCTCATATGCTATCATCATAATATACTTTCTATTTTCTCAGCAACAGCTAAAAGTTTATTATCATTATTTTTTTTAGATATAATAGATATTGATAACCATTTTCTAACACTAATATTCAGTGGAAGTGATATTGCACACAAGTCAAAAATGTTAACGCCCCTAGTATTATTTAAAGCTTCGTTGTTGTAAAACTTATATTTATCATTGTTTTTTAAAGTTTTAATTGTAGGTGGCCCAAAAGATAAAGTAGGAGTAAGAAAAAAGTCATAATCTTCAAATTTTTTAAGTACTTTACTTTTTAAAAATTTTATTTTTTTTCTAGTTTTATAAAAACTGTTATTGTTTATACTTTTTCCTATTAAAAAACGGTCTGAAACATTTGCATCAATAGAATTTAGTTTAGTTTCTACAAATCTTTTCCAATATTTCCATGCTTCATAATTAACTACAGGCCCATGTAAAGAAAAATAGTCGTTTATTTCTTTTAATTCAGGAACTTTTATATTTTCAACTTTTATTCCTAACTTAGATATATTAGAAATTAATAGTTCTATTTTACCTTTACTGTAATTGTCAAGTTTTTCAAAATTGAAATCATAAACAAACCCAATTTTAATTTTTTTAAAAAAATCTAAGTCATTGTTGTTATTGTTATCAGATAAAATATTAAAAAGAATTTTTGCATCTCTAACATTTTTTCCTATGATGCCTAAAGTATCATAAGACCTAGACAAAGGAACAACACCATTCATAGGAATTTTACCCTTAGATGGTTTAAATCCAACTAAACTGTGCCAAGCTGCAGGGATTCTTATTGAACCTGCTGTATCAGTTCCAACAGATAATGGTGCTAAGCCAGAAAATATAGAAGTAGCAGCACCAGTGCTAGAACCTCCTGGAGCATGGGCTATTTGGTCAAACATAAGATTATGTGGAAGTTTGCATGATTTATTTAAACCCAATCCTCCAAATGCAAATTCTACTGTACTAGTCTTTGCTAGTGAAATTAAACCATTTTTTTTTGCTATTTTAACAACACTAGCATTATAAACTTTATCTTTTTTTCTTAATTTTTCTAAAAGTTTTGATCCTGCATAAGCAGGCGAGCCCTCTACATCTATTAGATCTTTCCAAACTATTGGAATTCCATCAAAAAAACTAAGCCTTTTATTGCTTTTTTGTCTCTTCCAAGACAATTCAGCTTCTTTATAAGCTTGCCTTTCTAAAACTTTACAGAATGATAATTTAACATTTTTATTAGCTCTTTTATAGTTCGATAGAAAATATTCTAATATGTTAATGGGGTCAATTTTCTTTCTTTCTAATAATGATCCTATATAAAAAGCAGAATATATTTTAAGATTATTATTCATAGCTAATTTATATTACACTTCTATATAAATAATATGAAAAAAAATTACGATATCACTATAATCGGAAGTGGACTGACAGGATTAAGCGCTTCTCTAGCTTTGGCCTCTTTAGGTTATCACACAGCCTTAATCGACCCTAAGCCTTTAATCTTCAATAAACAGATGTTTCCTGATAATAGAACTACTGCTATTTCAAGTGGTTCAGTTGATTTTTATAAAAAGATTGGTGTTTGGAAATTTTTGAGCAAGTACGCATGCCCTATTAAAAAAATTTTAGTAGAAGAATTATCATCTGAATTAAATACTTCTTTCACATCAGATTTAAATAAAAAAAGCATTATGGGATATATGATAGAAAATAGAAATTTTCTAAAAACTCTCATTTCACTTGTTAAAAAAAATAAAAATATTATTAAATATGATAATAAACTATTAAATTTCAGCAGAAAAAAAGACCAAGTAATTGCTATCTTAGATAATAATTTTTCTATAGAAAGCAAATTAGTTATAGGAGCAGATGGAAGAAATTCTTATATTAGAAAGTTAGTTAATATTGAATATAAATTTAAAGATTATAAGCAGATAGCCTTTACTTTTAATATAGAGCACCAAAAAATGCACAATAATTTGGCAATAGAAAAGTTTCTAGAAGAAGGCCCCTTAGCTGTCCTACCCATAAACAGAAAAAATAATAAAAATTATTCCTCTGTAGTTTGGTCTTGTAATTATCCTGATTATTTCAAGTATCAAGACAAACAACAAAAAAGTATTGAGTTATTAATACAAAGTTACTTCGAAAAGATTTATGGAAAAATTAAAATATGTACTAAAGTAAAAACTTGGAACTTATCATTGACACACTCAAAAAAGTATGTTGATGACAGAGTGCTTCTACTTGGAGACTCCGCGCATTCTATTCACCCATTGGCAGGGCAAGGTTTTAACTTAACTGTAAGAGGAATAAAAAAAATATATGATTATGCCCTACAAGAAAGAAATGCTTCTAAGGATATAGGGAAAAAAAAGTATTTGTATAATTATTCAAAAAAACATTATATGGATGCCACATTACTTATAATAGTTACTGACAAACTTAATCTTTTATTTTCTAACTCTAATATGCTGTTAAGAAACTTAAGAAAAAAAGGGCTCGCAATTTTTAGAAGAAGCAATTTGGCAAGAAATATTTTTAAAAACTATGCTACTAAGGGGACTTTGATATCTTTTAAAAACGATTAGTTTTTCTTGCTTCTTCTATGAGCAAAATTGGAATTCCATCCTTTATAGGAAAAGCTAATTTAGCCTTTTTGCTTAATAATTCATTGTTTTTTTTATCAAAAGTTAACTTTTCTTTTGAAACAGGACAAACAATAATATCTAACAAACTTTCGTCAAAGCTATAGTCCTTAATCTTTTTCATTTAATTAATAGTCTCGTTATCATTATCATTTCCTTCCAATGTATACATTCTCAACAAGGAAATTAAAACATCAACTCTGTCTTGAATAGTAGATGCTTCAAGTATAGCTTGTTTTTCAACAATTTTAAATGAACATATTTGAGGAATAGAAGCTAGAATTTGTTCTTTTGAAATCTTAGCAATTTCATTTAGATCTACATTTATATTGTTTTTATCAAAATATTTTTTTAACTCTATCAAAAGATTCTTTAAACTTAATAGATGATAATCATTTTTCAAATCACTTAGAAATGGTCTCCAATCGGGCTCAATACGTCTAAATCCCTTTACTAAACTTAACTCTTTTTTTAATTTAAACCTTAATGTACCCTCAAGCTCTATCAAAAACCTGTTATCATTAGTTTCAGTAAAAGAAATAATTTTACCCGCACATCCTATAGGATATAATTTTTTAGAATTTTTACTTTGGTTAGGAACAGGCTGAATCATTCCTATCATTCTATGACTTCCTAAAACAGATTCTATCATTGCTATGTACCTTGGTTCAAATATATTTAATGGCAAAGTTCCAAATGGAAAAACTACTGCTCCTGGCAGCGGGAAAATTGGTAAGTTTGCAGGTAAATTAGATTTAGAGAAATTTTTTTTCATTATTTATAGAGAATATTAAGCAAGCGACTTCTGCCATTTATAGTAATACTATTATTGTTGCCAAGAAAAGAGAATAAGCTTAGAAGTTCATTTTTTGCAACTCCATTATTCCATTTAGGGTTTTTTTCAATCATTAACAGATATCCTTCTACAGCATCTTCATAATTTCTTTCTAAAATAAAACTTCTAGACGATTTAATTTTGTTATCAAAATCATCAGTGCTACTTGAGTTTTCTGAAGAGGAATTAACAAGATTAAAAATATTAGAAAAAAAACTTTTTGCTTCAATCAATTCTTTTATATCATTGCTATTTTTGAGATCCTCTTCTAGTTGATTCAAAAAATCATCAAGTTCTTCCAACCTGTTCATCTCTAAAAGGCATTTACCTAATCCACTCATTGCTCTACTCATTTCTTTTTTAGGCAATTCAGATTCTATTAAACTTGAAAACACCTCCATAGCCTTCTCTACTTCTTTTTTCTCTAAAAATGACTCTGCTGATTCTAGTTTTTTATTCAAATCCTTTATTAAGTCTGCAGACACAGAAGAAACAGAAACAACTTCATCAAAGAAAGTTTTAATTTCTTCAGGACTTTTTAAACCTGCAAATGCATTTATTGGTTGTCCCTCAAAAAATGCCATTACAGTGGGTATTGATTGTATGTTTAATTGCTGAGCTAGCTGTTGATTTTCATCTATATTAATTTTAATCAACTTTGCCTTTCCGCTATATTGACCTATTAATTGTTCAAGTATTGGTGAAATTTGCTTGCACGGCTCACACCATGGGGCCCAAAAATCAACTATAACAGCTAAGTTTTTAGATTCATTTATTACTTTATCCACAAAAGAAGAAGTATCTACGTCCTCAATAAGATTATGTGAGTTATCCATCATCTATTTAAGTCTATATTTTTCCATTAAAAAATTCTTTCCCACAATATGGACAATATACTTTACTGTTAAAAGGAACTTTTAAATAAATTAAAGGATGTTTGCTGTTATCCTCATTCTCTTTAAAGCCTCCTTCTTGGTTTGTACCATCGCAAGAAACTTTTATAAAATTTTTATTGTCACTCATTAATTTTCTTATTTATGCATAAATGAGTCTAGTATTTCTTTATAATATTTCAATAATAATATATATTAAATCTGTAGTTATTTGCTTAAAAGTTTATTATATTATAAAGATTAAATTTAGCGGGCGTAGCTCAGGGGTAGAGCACAACCTTGCCAAGGTTGGGGTCGAGGGTTCGAATCCCTTCGCCCGCTCCAATCAAATTATGAAAAATTATATAATTTTATTAATTCCTTTTTTACTTATTGCTATTACTTCTTGTACTAATAAGGCGGCCTATCAATCATTGGAATTTCCTCAGGTTAGCAAAAAAGATGAAGAGGAAGAAATATTTTTACAAAAAAAAATTCTTATTAATGAAATGATTTCTGCATCTAAAGTCCTTCATCAAATATCATGGCCAATATTGAAAAAAAACATAGATATTTGCAACAATGGGGGGCCTTATTCGTTGGGGGCTTTATTTGCTGCTGAACAAGATTTGCCTAAGATTGACTCTAAGTACTTTAAATTATTATTAAATAAAAACATAAAGCCTTTTTACTTAAAGAAATACCGAGTAGCAAGTTTTCCAGTTGTTGTCTCCGTTGCTAAAGACAGCCCTGCTTATAAATCAAACCTCCTTGAGAAAGACATAATTTTAGAAATTAATAAAAAAAATGTTTCAAGCTTCAGGAAAAAATTAAAGAAATCATTAGAGAGTTCTTCAGTAATAAATTTAACAATTTTGAGGAATAATAAAGTTATCAATAAACAAATTCAAGGCATAAAAGCTTGCAACTACAATGTCCAAGCAATTCCAGCTGCTTCTCCTAATGCATATGCAGATGGAGAAAAAGTTTTCATAACTCTAGCAGCTATTAAGTTAGCTAGGACAGAAGATGAGTTAGCTTTCCTAATTGGACATGAGCTAGCACATAACATCTATCATTATAATTACAAAAAGGGAACAGAAGCAAATAGCCTTGCTATAAACTATCTAGATATGCCAAAACTGAAAGACCTAAATAGCTTTTTTTTATTTAGCACACAAAGCAAAGAAACTGAAGCTGACCTAAAGGGAGTTGAAATAGCTTTTAAAGCTGGGTATGCTCTTGAAAATGTAAATGACTACTGGAGAAGGTTGTCAGTATTTAATCCAAGTTTAATTTCTTCATCTTCATCAGTTTACAAGAGTAATGCTTTAAGAGCTATAATGATTTCTAAAACAGTTAAAAGGCTAAAAGATTTAAATGAGTCAAAATAAATATAAAAATTTTTATTATTATTTATTTGATTGGGCTAATTCTCCTTTTTCTACAATTGTTATTACATTTGTTTTTTCGAGTTATTTTACCAACACTATAGCTAATAATAAAATTTCAGGAACATCTTTATGGGGATGGACTATAGCTCTCTCTGGTTTTTTTATAGCAACTCTGTCTCCATATCTAGGACACCTAGCTGATAACAAACGAAGTTTTTCTAAAAACTTTCTTGTTTTTTCTACATTAGTTGTAGTTTTCCTTTCTTTTTCTCTTTGGTTTGCTAAAGAAAATGTAAATATATTTTTATTTCTCTCATTAATTTTGATATCAAATATATTTTTTGAAATTGGTCAGGCTTTTTACAATTCTCAATTAGCTAACTTTAAAGGAAAGAAAAGTTATGGAGAGTTTTCAGGAAAAGCTTGGGCCTCAGGGTATTTAGGAGGAATATTTTGTTTAATAATAATTTTAACTTTTTTTTTAATTCCTGAGAAATCAATATTCTCTTTAAATGAAAAAGAATATGAAAATATCAGGATCTGTGGTCCTATAGTAGGGCTATGGTTTTTAATATTTAGTATTCCATTCCTTATAAGTTGCAATCAGAAAAAAAGATTAAATCACCAATCTTCTTTTTCTGATTTTATAAAAAACCTTAATCTTTTAAAAAAAGATAAAAATAAAGTTAAATTTTTTATAGCTAGAATGCTTTATACTGACGGCCTTATTACATTATTTAGCTTTGGGGGAATATACGCTACCGGTACTTTTAATTTTACTTTCAATGACATAATTCTTTTTGGAATCGCGATCAATATTACTGCTGCCGTTGGGGCATATGTTTTTGGCTTTATAGAAGATAAGATTGGTATTAAAAAAGTAATTCTAACTTCATTGGTATTATTGATAATAATATGTGTTGCAATTCTAATTATAGATAACAAAACTTATTTTTGGATACTCGGAACTATGATAGGAGTGTTTATAGGCTCTATTCAGTCAAGCAGTAGAACAGCGCTTATCAGCTTATCAGATTCTAAAAATATTAACTCATTGTTTGGAATTTATGCTATGTCAGGAAAAGTTACTAACTTTCTAGGTCCTTTGCTAGTAGCGACGTTCACAACAATGTTTGAAAGTCAAAAAGCCGGAATGGCAACTATACTTATATTTTTAGTTCTAGGATTGTTTTTATTTAACAAAGTAAAAATATAA
>MDSV01219142.1_pt1 | contig 10267 bp, 9 predicted proteins | sample 810851 | NCBI WGS metagenome assembly MDSV01 (sample SAMN05326640, study PRJNA326480) | marine metagenome | isolation source: seawater | place: Atlantic Ocean: North East | collected 2012
TCAACCAAATAAGTATAAATTTAAAAAAAGTTGTCCATTATCAATTAAAGGTGCTCCAAAAGTAGATTATAAAAATATTAAACTGCTTAAAAAGTATGTGTCAGAAAATGGAAAAATACTTCCTTCAAGAATTACAAATATAAGTCAAAAAAAACAACGTGAGTTATCGCTATCGATCAAGAGAGCTCGTAATTTAGCTTTAATATAAAAAAATATGAAAGTAATTTTATTAGAAAATATCAGAAAGATAGGTTCAATTGGAGAAGTAATTGAAGTTAAAAGAGGTTTTGCAAGAAACTATTTAATTGCAAATAAAAAAGCACTTTATGCTTCAAAAGATAACATTAAAGAAGTTGAAAAAATTAAGAGTGAATTAAACAAAAAAGATTTAGACAAAAAAAAATTAGCAAAAGAACTTTCTGAGAAATTAAAAAACAAAGAATATATTATTAAAAAATTAAGTACTGAAAATAGAGAATTATACGGTTCTGTCAAACCTACTGAAATTTCAAAAGTAATTTTAGAAAATAACAAGATTGAAATAAAGCCAGCAATGATACAACTAGTAGAAGATATTAAATCTTTAGGTGATTACAAAGTGAATATTAATTTACATTCTGAAATTCAAGCAGAAATTAAAATAAAAGTAATTGCTGCGGAGACTATACAATAATTATACATTATTATCCCCAAAGGATCTTTTCTGTTCACTATTAAATTTTTTTCTAATATCTTAATGAATAATGGAAAAAAATTTAAGTGTAATAACTAATTCCTTTAAAGAATTACCAAACAATATTGAAGCTGAACAGTCGGTTCTTGGGTCAATTTTACTTTCAAACGAAATTTTTGATGAAATAAATACTATTATATCAAATAAAAATTTTTATGATCCCATGCACCAAAAGATATTTTCTGCGATTGAAAATTTGATTTTCAAGGGGATGCTAGCAAATCCAATAACTTTAAAAAATTATTTTGAAAATGAAAAAGATGAAATTAATGTGCCTGAATATTTAGTGAAGGTTACTAAATTTTCTACATCAGCCAGACAAGCGATTGAATATTCAAAAATAATATATGATATGTTTGTAAGAAGAGAATTAATAAAAATATCCGAAAGCACAATTGAGATTGCAAAGCTTAACGATTTAAATACAAATGGACAAAGTATAATTGAAAATTCTGAAAAGTTATTGTTTGATTTAGCTGAAAAAGGATCTTTTAATTCTTCATTGATCAAATTTGATGAGGCGATGAAACTCACTATTGAAATGGCATCCAACGCTTATAAAAATGAAGAAGGAATAGTAGGTGTTCCTACAGGGTTAAGAGACTTAGACGATAGACTGGGTGGCTTACACAACTCAGATTTAGTTATAATTGCTGGAAGACCATCAATGGGTAAAACAGCTTTAGCAACAAATATCGCATTTAACGCTGCACAAAAACTTCAAGAAAGTGGAAAAAAATCATCAGTAGCTTTTTTTTCTTTAGAGATGTCCTCTGAACAACTTTCAACACGAATTTTAGCAGAACAATCTAGAATTAAATCAAACGATATAAGAAGAGGAAAAATTTCAGAAGATCAATTTGACAAGTTTATAGAAACTTCAAAAAATATATCTGAGTTACCTTTATATATAGATGAAACGCCAGCAATAAGTATTGCTGCATTAAGTAATAGAGCAAGAAGAATAAAGAGAATACACGGACTAGATCTAATTGTTATTGATTATATTCAATTAATGAGGGCTGTTAATACGAGGGATGGACGAGTTCAAGAAATTTCAGAAATTACCCAAGGACTGAAAGCTTTAGCAAAGGAACTAGGAGTTCCTGTTTTGGCTCTATCTCAATTATCTAGAGCTGTAGAGCAAAGAGATGATAAAAAACCTCAACTATCAGATCTAAGAGAGTCAGGATCTATTGAACAAGACGCTGATGTTGTAATGTTTGTTTATCGTGAGGCATATTATTTAGAGAGAAAAGAACCTAGGCCTGCAACAGTAGATCATGCCGAGTGGCAAGCAAAAATGAATGAAGTCTCAAATTTAGCAGAAATTATCATTGGTAAACAGAGGCATGGGCCAACTGGCAATATAATGCTTGAATTTGAGGCTATGTTTACCAAATTTAGAGATACTCAAAGTAGCTAAATTAAAATATATTTAGCCAATAATGCTAGCAGACATTTATCAAAACTCAGTTTTAAAAAAACCAAAAACTGTTCTTGCAATTTTAATGTTGATTTTATTAAGTTTTACTTATCACGCAAAGGACTTTAGATTAGACGCATCATCAGATACATTGTTAATCGAGGGAGATCCAGATCTAGAATATTTAAAAGAAATTACAAAACGATATGGAGCAAAAGACTTTTTAGTTTTAACATTTACACCTTATGAACGTATTACATCAGAATCAACTATTAATAATATACTAAGTTTAAAATATAAAATTCAAAGTTTAGAATGGGTACATAGCGTCATTACAATATTAGATGTACCTCTTCTAGATAATTCAGATAAACCACTTCAAGAAAGATTAAATAATTTTGTTACATTAAAAGATGAAGGTGTAGATAAAGAAAGAGGTTTTGATGAAATAATCAACAGCCCTGTTTTTAGAAATTTTGTAATTAGTGAGGACGGTAATACAACTGGAATAATTGTAAATATTAAAAGAGATGATGGACTGGCTAAAATTGAAAAGACAAATAAAGATAAAATCGAAGAATATAAAGATTATTTAAAAAAGAAAAATCATGAAAATATTGCTGAAATCAGAAATATAATTAATACATATAATGAAGTAGCAAAAATCCACCTTGGTGGAATTCCAATGATAGCAGATGATATGATGTCCTTTATTAAAAGTGATATCATTGTTTTTGGTATAGGCGTTCTAATATTTATAGTTCTAACTCTTTGGTTTGTTTTCAAAAAACCTATATGGATAATTGTACCTATTGGTAGTTGTTTTTTTTCTGTTTTAATAATGATTGGAATGCTAGGCCTATTAAATTGGAAAGTAACAGTAATATCGTCAAATTTTATAGCATTAATGTTAATTTTAACTATGGCTATGAATATACATATGAGTACAAGATTTATTCAATTAAGAAAAAAATTTCCTCTAATAAAAAATTTTGATCTGATTCTAAAAACAACTGAAAAAATGTTTTGGCCAATACTTTATACAGTATTAACTACTATTTGTGCTTTTTTATCTTTAATTTTTAGTGAAATAAAACCTATTATTGATTTTGGATGGATGATGACTTTTGGTTTAATTACTTCTTTTTTAATAACTTTTTCTCTTTTGCCAACATTATTAAATTTTGTTTCAAATGAGAATATAGCTTTAAAAGAAGAACAAAATTCAAAAATAACATATTTTTTTGGAGAAAGTGCTATCAAAAAAAAGGGGATAATACTTTCTATGAGCTTAATAATAATAATTCTAAGTATTTTTGGTATAAGCCGTCTAGAGGTGGAAAATAGTTTTATTAATTATTTTGACAAAGATACTGAAATTTATAAAGGAATGAAACTTATTGATGAGAAATTAGGAGGTACAACACCACTTGATGTAATAATAAAGTTTCCAAATGATGATAGTATTGATGAGGAAACAGAAGATGAGGGATTTGAGGACTGGGGAGAGGATGAAAATGAAAATAATGAAAAATATTGGTTTACAAAAAATAAAATCGATAAAATTGATAAAATTCATAGATATTTAGATAATCTAGAGCCAGTTGGAAAAGTTCTTTCTTTTTCATCAATAATTGAAGTGGCAACAAAACTTAATAATGACAAACCTTTGGGAACTCTTGAAATGGGTGTTTTGTATTCAAAAATTCCAGAAAGTATTAAAAAAGAAATTATAGACCCATATATATCGATCAAAGACAATGAAGCAAGGATAAGCTTGAGAATAAAAGACTCACAAGAAAATTTAAGAAGAAACGAATTAATTCAAAAAATTAATTTTGATTTAAAAAACAAGTTAAAACTGAAAGAAGATGAATATAAACTTGCCGGTGTTTTAATTTTATTTAATAACTTATTACAAAGTTTGTTTAAATCGCAAATTCTAACTCTAGGATTTGTAATGATTGGAATTTTTTTAATGTTTTTAATTTTATTTAAAAATTTAAAACTTTCGCTAATTGGTGTTGCACCTAACTTTATTGCAGCCTTTTTTATTTTAGGGATAATTGGATTAATTGGAATACCGTTAGACATGATGACAATTACTATTGCCGCTATAACAATTGGTATTGCAGTAGATAATAGCATTCATTATATCTACAGGTTTAAAGAGGAGTTTTCTCAAAACCAAAACTACGATGAAACAGTCATGATTTGTCATTCCACAGTAGGTGTAGCTATTCTCAACACATCAATTACAATAATATTTGGTTTTTCCATATTAATCTTATCAAGTTTTATACCTACAATTTATTTTGGTGTATTTACAGGTATCGCAATGTTATTTGCTATGATATCAGTTCTTACATTGTTACCTTGTTTGATTCTAATAACAAAACCTTTTAAAATTAAAATTAATTCTTAATGGATTTTTTAAAAGAAATTTTTGATTTAATTTCTTTTTTTGATTTCATGTTTGTTGTTATAACCGTTTTATCGTTAATAAAATGTACTAGAAAAGGATTTGTTTTAAGTATTCTATCCGCCACTAAGTGGCTGCTAGGATATGTTATTACATTAATTTTATTTCCCAAAATAAAACCTTATGTAGATGGAATTATCGATAACGAATATGTTTTAGATGTAATTTTAGGAATATCAATATTTGTAATTGTAATTTTCATAATTCTTCTAATTAATAAAGGAATAAGTAAAACTGTAAGATACACTGGTTTAGGTAAGTTGGATACTTTATTCGGTTTTCTATTTGGATTCGTTAGATCTTATATTATTTGTGTTTGCTTGTTTGCAACTGTAAATATTATATATAATTCTGAAAAATGGCCGATAGATAGTGATAAATCATTTATCTTTTCATATATAGCAAAAGGTAGTAATTATTTAATAAAAGAATTTCCAAATGAAAAAAACTATGAAGACGCAAAAGACAAAGTTCAAGAACTTTAATCCAAAAATTAAAGAAGAATGTGGAGTTTTTGGAATAAGCAATAATAAAGATGCTTCTACTCTTACAGCTTTAGCTCTTCATGCATTACAACATAGAGGGCAAGAAGGTTGTGGAATAGTTTCTTATGATGGAGAAAAATACCACTCAGAAAAAAGATTTGGACTGGTTGGAGATAATTTTAATAAAGAAAAAGTTCTTAAGAATTTACCGGGCAACTATGCTATTGGTCATAATAGATATAGTACCACAGGAGGTACTACATTAAGAAATATACAGCCCTTTTTTGCTGATACAAATACAGGAGGAATTGGTGTTTCACATAATGGAAATTTGACTAATGCTATAACACTTAGAAAAAAACTAGTTGAAGATGGAGCAATTTTTTATACGACATCTGACACTGAGACTATTGTTCAACTAATAGCAAAATCAAAAAGAAATAAAATGATAGACAAAATTGTTGACGCATTATTTCAAATACAAGGTGGATACGCTCTTGTTATGTTGACACAAAACACTCTTATCGGCGTTAGAGATCCATATGGAATTAGACCATTGGTTATTGGAAAAATTAAAGACTCGTATGTTTTTGCCTCAGAAACTTGTGCATTAGATATTATTGGAGCTAAATATATTCGTGATGTTGAAAATGGTGAAATAGTGTTTATTGAAAGTGGTATTTTAAAAAGTATAAAACCTTTTCCTCCAAAAAAAATTAGACCCTGTGTTTTCGAATATATATATTTTTCAAGACCTGACAGTATTTTAAATGGAGAATGTGCTTATGAATATAGAAAAAAACTCGGAGTGGAACTTGCAAAAGAAAATAAAATTGATGCGGATTTAGTTGTTCCAGTTCCTGACTCAGGAAATGCTGCAGCAATTGGTTATTCAAAATATACTGGAATAAGTTTTGATCTAGGTTTAATAAGGAATCATTATGTTGGAAGAACTTTTATTGAGCCAGCTCAAAAAATTAGGAGTTTAGGGGTTAAATTAAAGTTAAATGCTAATAAATCGTCTATAAAAAATAAAAAAATAATACTCATAGATGACTCTCTAGTAAGAGGTACCACTTCGCATAAAATTGTTAATATGCTTTACGACGCCGGTGCTAAAGAAGTTCATCTTGGTATAGCATGTCCAGAAATAAAATTTCCAGACTTTTATGGTGTTGATATGCCAACCAAAAAAGAATTGCTCGCTGCAAATAAAAGTAAAGAGGAAATAAGAAAATATATTAATGCAAAATCTTTAAATTTTTTATCTATTGATGGATTGTATAAAGCTATAGGTTTTGAAAATAGAAATTCTTCTTATCCACAGCTAACTGATCATTATTTTACTGGAGAATATCCAGTCAAACCGATAGACGAACTAGGAGATAACAAAGTAACTCAATTATCACTTTTAAGTACAGCATCTAATAACTAAAATGAAAAAAGTTAGTTTTACAGAAATGAAAAATGGTACCAAAGATGATTATCTTTTATTAGATAAACATGAAAAAAATTTTGCGAGCAAAACAGCTGATAGAATATTAAAGTTTTTATCGACACTCACTGAAACTTTGGAAGGATACAAAATTTCTAGACTAGAACATTCTCTTCAAAGTGCGACAAGGGCTTTTAAAGCTGGTGAAAGTGAAGAAATGATAGTAGCGGCACTCCTTCATGATATTGGAGATGAATTAGCTCCAATGAATCACTCTGAATACGCAGCATCAATTTTAAAACCTTACGTTTCAGAAAAAACACATTGGATTGTTGAAAAACATGGAGAATTTCAAGCTTACTATTATGCACACCATTTAGGAGGTAATAGAAATAAAAGAGATAAATATAAAAATCATAAATATTATGATGCTTGTTTAGAGTTCTGTGAAAAATATGATCAATCTTCATTTGATCCAAATTATAAATCATTACCTCTCAAATATTTTGAACCAATGGTAAAAAAAATTTTTTCAAGAAAACCTTATTCTTCTTGAAACTATTTTCTTAAATTATGAAAAACTTGTCCGATCAGCAAAAAGGATCTTTGTTAGCCTTTATAGCGGTGATGTTTATAACACCAGATTCGCTATTCATTAGATTGTCAAATATAGAAACTTGGGGTCTTTTATTTTATAGAGGAGCCATACCCTTTTTAGTTATCTTGATAAGTTTGATTTTTTTTTACAAATCAAAAATTTTCAAAATTACACTTAGTATGGGTTTAGCTGGTTTATTTTATTCAATTTCATTTTCAATAACTAATATTACATTTATTATCTCTATTCAAAACACCAATGTAGCTAATACACTTGTAATGATAGCTACTGCTCCAATGCTATCTGCGGTTATTGGTGCTTTATTTTTGAAAGAAATTCCTGATCGAAAAACTTGGTTTGCTATAATAATTACATTTATAGCTGCAGTTTATATTTTTTTTGACTCTTTGAAGATAGGTAATTTTTTAGGAGATTTTTTTGGATTTTTGACAGCGATTGGTCTTGCAATAGGTGCAAATATTGTGAGATATGCAAAGAATAAAGATTTGGTTCCAGCAGCAGTTATAGGAAAGCTTTTTGTGGCTATTTTTGCAATATTTTTTGTTAATAATTTTAAACTTTTAGGTAATGACATTTTTATAATCCCTCTTATGTGCGTTTTATGTGTTGGAATCCCATTTGTTTTAGTTACGATTGCGCCGAGATATATAACAGCTGCTGAAGTAAACTTATTTTTTTTATTAGAAACTATATTGGGGCCTATTTGGGTTTGGTTAATAATAAAGGAACAGCCATCAATAGAGACAATTTATGGAGGTATTGTTATAATTATTACAATAGCCGCACATTCATTAATAAAACTGAGAAAATAGCGTTTTAAGAAACCTAATAATTAAATCACTTATAAGTTGTAACTCATATTAAACACTATTTATATTAAAAAAAAAAATTACATATTGTTAAATTAAAAAATATCTGGTCAAATTACATAATGAGAAAAAAGAGACTGACCAGACAATATAAAAGCGAAGGTATCCTAAATAAAATTTATGATGACTTTAAAGCTAGTCAAAAAAATAGAGAGAAGAAAGAAATTAAACAAAAAGAATTTCAAATAAAAAAAGATTTAGAAAAACTTAAAACTAAAGAAAAAGAATTACAAATTAAAGAAGATGACATTAAAAAAAGAGATGAGGTATTAAAAATAAAAGATCAAGAAATTAAAAATCGAGATCAGCAAACAAAAAGCAAAGAAAACGAAAATAAATTAAATGATAAAGAGCTTAAGCTAAGAGAAAAAGAGCTCAAACTCAAAGAAGAAGAATTAAATTTAAAGGATAATCAATTATTACAAAAGCAAGAGGTTTTAAAATCTAAAGAGACTGAACTTAAAACAATTTCCAATGAACAAAAAAAAATTGCTTTAAATCAAAAAATTAAAGATGAAGAACAAAATAGAAAAGATGTAGATTTAAAAGTTAGAGAGGAAGAACAAAAAATTAAAGAAAGAAGAGAATTTAAAAGAAAAAGAAAAGAGCAAAAATTAAAAGATGAAGAGGAACGTAAACAAAAAGATTTAGAAGCTCAAAAACTCAAAGAGTGGGAAGAGAAATTTGATTTAGATCAAAAAAGAAGAGAGGAAGAAGAAAGACTTAAAGAGGCAAAGATATTATTAAGAGAGAGAGATCGAGTAACAAGAAAATTTAATCTTGTGGAAAATAAAGATTATAAAGAAGAATATTCATCTAAATTAGACGATTTTCAAATAAAACAATCCAGGGACAATTAAAATCTTTAATTCGTGTCACCTCAAAATGCTAATACACTTTGGAGGTTAATTCGGGAAGCTGGTGATATTTTGAAAAATAAATTACCTGAACATCCGAACCATCCAAGAGGCAGGAACTCTTATGCTCATGTTGCAATTTGTATTAAAGAAAAATTTAATGCTAGTTATAAGGATATAGAGGACGAAAAATTTGACGAAGTTGTAAAATATATTAATTATTTAACACAAAATCCTACCTAATTATTGTTTAGGAAAATAATCTTTTAATTTTCCTTCTCTATGAACGTCTGCTGTACAACAATGAAGTCCACCACCAAAAGCATATGCATCTCTAAGTTCTACCGGCATTACTTCCATGCCTAGTTTATCTAATTGTTCAGCCTGATAAACTTCACTTTTTTCAACACACACTGTTTTTGGATCCAAAACTAAAACATTCATAGATAGCCAAGTTGATGAATAACATAATGGCGGAGGAGAATTATGAGCCGGTTGCGCAGAATCAACAATCTCCCAACTATTATCTTCAAAAAGTTTTCTTTGTTCTTTTGGTAATTTTCTTTGTGGGTTATTAATAATTAATCCTTCTTTAATAGGTGTAAAAGTAGCATCAATATGAATAGGATAAGGATCACCTGGAAAGTTTACTGCATGAACTCTATGATCTTTATAATGTCTTTTTAACCAATCTATACCTTTTAAATTGGTAGTAAATCCATGCTGAACAACTAAATCTTTACCAAATCTCAATACATCTGCAGCATCAAAAAGTGGCTCTTCTTCTGTAGTTACAAAAAACTTTTTTTCTGTCCACTCAAGTCTTTTTTGAATTCCAATTTTATCTGATAAGTAATCTTTTCTATAATCTTTATCTGTAAGTCTAGGTTTTGGTGCTGATTCATGACGCATATTTGGATCGCAATCATAATAATATTTCAATAGAGGTCGGTAACATAAATATTCAAACCATCTACATCTATAACTCATAGTTGCTTCCAATATTTCGTTTCCAACAGTTAAAAGAACATCTCTAGGTGGCATGCAGCCAAACATTGTTTCTGCTTCCCAATCAGGAGTAGAGGTTTTTTGATTAAAATTAATTGGTGTTGGTCTATCCACTCTTATACCTCGTTTAATTAACATATTTGAAAAATCATCTAAAAGCTGATTTGCTTTATCAATTGTATCTTTGGTTCTAGGTCCAAATTTTCCTCTCATATCAGAGTCCTCAGGAACTTTTGCATCTAATGCAGGCTCGGGTGCTGGAATACATGTGCCATCAGCCTTGCCGACTATAACATGTTTTAATGGATCCCACTCGTTCCAACTATTTACTATAGTTTTTTTGTCATTCATAA
>MDSV01060979.1_pt1 | contig 10265 bp, 9 predicted proteins | sample 810851 | NCBI WGS metagenome assembly MDSV01 (sample SAMN05326640, study PRJNA326480) | marine metagenome | isolation source: seawater | place: Atlantic Ocean: North East | collected 2012
ATGTTGAGGGTGGTGAACTTGATGTTTTGCGTGGCGCAGAAAAGACGTTGCTTCGTGATCGCCCGCTACTCGTGTTTGAGGTAAACGTCTTTTGCCTGTGGCGATATGGACGAACCTTGCCACAAGATCTTTTTGCATGGGTTCTAGATCGTTATCCTCACGCCGCAATGGTTGACAGCATGGGGGCGGTAACACCTATAGACGGCGACGCAACGGTAAACCACATTTTGCATTTACTTGGAAGGAACCCCGAGGTTGTTGACGTGATCGCGAGCCATGAACCGTTAGACATTTCAAGCGAGGATCTCCTCGTGAGTAGATAAACCCATAGTCATTGCTGTCAGCAAGTAACTTTGCCGATGGAGGAGATGCACGATGGCTATTGATTTCCTAGCAATGAACGAAAAGGCAATTGCCGAATTTAGGGCGAACGAGGGTAAATGCGGGCCACCATTTGACGGAACACCAATTGTTCTTGTGACCATGATGGGCGCAAAGTCCGGGCGTGAACTCTGTTCACCTCTGGCATACACAACAGACGGAGATGATCTCGTAATTATCGCGTCCATGGGTGGTGCACCAAACAACCCAAACTGGTATCACAATCTTGTTGCCAATCCCGATGTATTGCTTGAAGTAGGCACTGAGCAATATGAAGCAACCGCTGTCCTTACCGAAGGTGAAGAACGCGATCGGCTGTATGCCGGTCAAGCTCAAGAGTTACCAATTTTTCACAAGTATGCGGAAAAGGCAGCGCCACGAGTCATTCCCGTGTTTCGGCTCGTCCGCACCACAGACTGACAAATAAACCGATAATTAAACCAAGTTCATGTCCGAAGTAATACGACAAATGCGAGGTTCGAGGCCCCTCTAGATATTTCCCATTTGTAGCTATTCGTTCATCGGCCCTTCACATTGCTTCCCAGACGTGCAAATGTATGAACATGTTGGGGGACTATAGAGTTATCGAACTCGCTGACGAACGCGGTCAACTTGCGGGAAGTGTGCTTGCGGCACTTGGGGCTGAAGTAATTACGATCGAACCACCCGGGGGTTCACACTCACGTCAGATTGGCCCCTTCGCGGATAATGTTTCATCGCCGGAAATGTCGCTATGGCATTGGTCGTACAACCGGGGGAAAAAATCAGTCGTGATTGATCTCGAAACACCGGAGGGTCGAGACCAACTACTTCAACTCACCGACGGAGCAGACATTGTTATAGAGGCCTTCGGGCCAGGCGTGCTTGACAGCATGGGTCTCGGCTACGCCGTCATAAGTCAACGAAATCCTGCGGTAATCCACTTATCAATTTCCGCGTACGGCGAGACCGGCCCAAAGGCGAGCTGGCCTGCATCAGATTTGACAATTATGGCTTCCGGCGGGCAGATGGTACTTACCGGTGACTCCGATCGTTCACCACTAAGAATTCCACTTCCCCAGGCGTACGCGCATGCTTCAGCTGAGGCAGCAAGTGCTGCAACGATCGCTCTTTATGAAAGAGAGAACAACTCTGGCTTGGGTCAACACATTGACCTTTCAGCTCAAGCTTCTACATTGCAAGCGAGCCAGACCTACATGGTCGCCAAGGCTATTAACGCTCCAGAATCAAACCGAGAAGCCGGCGGGGTTACCGTAGGAGGGATCTACATACAGCTGATGTGGCCGTGCGCTGATGGTCACGCGTCAGTCACTGTCCTTTTCGGAACTGCATTAGGTCCGTACACGCGTCGCCTTATGGAATGGATTCACGAAGAAGGTTTTTGTGATGAAGAAACTCTCAACAAGGACTGGTTGAACTACGCAGACCTGCTTTTTTCGGGCACCGAGCCGGTCGAAGAGTATGAGCGAGTGAAGCAGTGCGTAACTGACTTTTGTATGACAAAAACAAAAGAGGAGTTGTTCAGTGCTGCTTTCGAAAAGCGACTGCTCATTGCGCCTGTAACAACAGCGGAAGACGTCTATAACAACCCGCATCTAGAAGAACGGGGACTCTGGGAAGACGTCATCGTCAATGGCCATGAGGTCCGATACCCCGGAAGAATGGCTATTTTCTCTAAGACCCCTCAAGTTCCGCTCTCGGCACCTCCATCTGTCGGGGAACACACGACTCAAGTTCTTTCGGAGCCGCCAAGAACCCCTAGCACTTCACTTTCTCTAGTTCCGGATCGTCGGGGTAAAGCCCTTGAAGGCCTGAAAGTGCTTGATTTCATGTGGGTCATGGCGGGACCCGCCGGGAGTCGCGTCTTAGCTGACTACGGAGCAAATATTGTCCGGATAGATTCCGAAGCGAGAATGGATACGGCGCGAACCTTATTTCCATTTCATGATGATGAGGGCCTTCCAGATAACTCAGCGCTCTACAGCAACATGAATGCCAACAAGCGCGGGCTGTCGCTTGATTTAAATAAACCAGAAGCGATCGAAGTTGTGCACGATTTGGTGCAGTGGGCTGACGTGGTATTGGAGTCGTTTTCACCAAAGGGGATGCGTGGCTTTGGCCTTGACTATCAGTCGCTTCAAAAAATCAAACCAGATCTCGTGATGGCCTCGAGTTGCATTATGGGGCAAACGGGGCCGTATACCGAACTCGCGGGCTATGGGACTATGGCAGCAGCAATCTCTGGTTTCTTCGAACCAACTGGGTGGCCCGACCGCTCACCGTCAGGTCCTTTCGGCGCGTACACCGACTACATATCAAGCCGTTACTTGGTGGCCTGCATTATGGCTGCTGTCGAGCACCACCGAACCACAGGTCAAGGTCAATACATCGATTTCAGTCAAGGTGAAGCCTCGATGCAACAGCTGGCACCTCTACTTCTTGACTGGTCAGTCAACGGTCGTATGTGGGAGCGGCGTGGGAATAGAGACGATGTGTTTGCCCCCCATGGAGTATTCCCGTCTAGCGGCGATGACGAGTGGGTGGCAATCGCTGTCTGTGATGATGAACAATGGCAGTCGTTATGTCACCTAATGGGTACTTCAAACGTCAGCGAACTAACGGGTGAGCAGCGACAGCAGCGCCAGGATGAACTTGAAGAGTTAATTTGCGACTGGACATCGGCTCTCTCGAACGGTGATGTTATGGAACGATGCGTGGCTGCTGGTATTCCTGCTCACCAAGTTCAGAACAGTCGCCACGTGCTCGTTGATCCGCAGCTGCAACATCGCAACCATTTCATTGAGGTTGGTCATCCGACCCAAGGCACAACAACAATCGAGAACACGCGGTTCATCATGTCGCGCACTCCAGCTGTTGTCACCTACGGTGGCCCGACGTGGGGCGAACATAATTGGGAAATTTTGACTGAAGAGTTGGGGTATGAGCCCGACAAGATTGCCGATCTCGCTATCGCCGAAGTACTCGGGTAACTATCCCTGAGGGTTAAATGAGGATGACAGTTGTTGTTCTCCAAATCCCGTTGGTGTTTCACCAGTGGTGACGTAGAGATAGAGCGCTGTTTGGAAAATGCCGTTCAGGGCCGCGGCGACGACGGCGGCGAACATGATGGCAAGTACTCCGATCACCATTAGCGCCCAGATCCCAGTTGAAGAACCAAGAGCGATGAGGATTATGCCGGGTATCGCCATGACAACTGTGAGTAGACCAAAACCGACTTGGGCTGTCAGGTTTTCTCCCCATGAGGTGCGAAGTAACTGTCCGGATCGCTTGAGCCCTGCGATCGGCCCAAGGTCATCAAACATGACGACGGGGACGATTAGGAAGGTAATGACACCCCAGGCCATGTCGAAAAGCCCTCGTGCGATGCGGCCGAGCTGCCCGCCTTGTCGTTCGATGATTGACATGATGATGCCGACCGTTGTTGCCATTAATGCCCATGGCACGAGGCGATGTAGCCGAGATGAAGCACCTGATAGGGAAGAGCTGATTGTCGGATCGCCACCCGTGAATCGTTCATGGGCTCCCGACACGAGCGCACCTTTGAAGAAAGTGTTGATGACATTCATACCAACAAGACCAAGAAGGCCTATAGCTATGAGACCTGATCCTCCTGAGCTGGTTTCGCCAGTGAAGTCGACACCAAGTCCTGAGGCGATTAGCCAAAGTAGCAGCGCGTAGACGATGGCAGCGAGAGCGTTAAGGACCGGAAGAACAAGTAATTCACGGTCGAGTCGGATGACGGTCATCGATGACTTGGCTAAACCCCACGTACGCTTGAACACTCAAAACTCCTTGTGTATCGATTCCGCTTACAAGCTTAGGTTACGTGTGAACAGCCAACTACGAGAACCAGATAACAATTATTATGTTTAATATAATTAATAGTATATATTTTTATTATATATCTGATATTTAATGAAAGTCTGACCTTATGAGTACGACTGACGAAGATGTTCAAGGGCACTATTTAACAAATCTTTCCGTACACACCGTGCTGTTCACGATCATTGAAAGTGAGCTGGTGATGTGTGCCCGCGAGCGGACGGAGGGGCCTTTTCGCTTTCATTGGGAGCTCCCTGGCGCTAACCCTAGAATGCAGGAAAGCTTGGAAGCTGCGGCACATCGGTCGCTTTCCGAAATAGTTCACGGGTCATCGGCAATTCTCCAGCAATTGAAGGTTTTTGGAGAACCGGATCGCGATCCTCAGCGGCGGTCGATCGCTGTCTGCTACTGGGGGGCCATAGCTCCCGAGCACCTTCAACCACAACCACCGGTGGTTTCGGCAATTAAAGCCTTAGCTGAGTCAGAGCGGTTTGCGTTTGACCACCGAACTATCGCAATTACGGCAATCGGTCATTTGAAACGCGCACTGTGTAACTCGTCTGTCGTTACCGACTTCTGCCCGGCCACGTTTTCCATTCGAGATCTTCACCGGGTCTATGAAGTCGTCTTTGGAACAGAAATAGCCGCCGGGAACTTTCAGCGAAAAGTGCGATCGTCTCCTGGTTTCATCACAAAAACCAACACCCCCCCAGCCTTGGAGAAAGGTAGGGGTCGACCAGCTGAAATATTTACTAATTCACGTCGAGTGGAAGTATCCCCGCCATTTCACTTCCACCACGATTCGTAAAGTAATGAACGATAACCAAAGTCCCGGAACTTGAACCGACAGCGTGTACTTTGTCGCCTAGTGACGGAAGGAACAAACATGGTGGAACAGAAACTTCAACGCTACGGACCCCTTGGCGCAATTCTTGGGATTGCCCTCGTACTTATCTCATTCGCAGTACATGGAAGGTGGGCATCAACCGAAGAAAGCGCACAAGAAATAGCCGACCTCTATGTGCAGAACCAAGACCGAGTCTTTATAGGTTCCTGGCTAGCCATCCTCGGAGCACTTTCCATGCTTGTATTCGGAATGTGCATGTCTCAACGAGTGCGCGATACCGGACAACAATTACTTGGCATGCTTGTAGCTGGCGCAACCCTGATCGCGGTCGCTGGCCTAGCAGTCGATTCAACGCTGCGAGCAGCACTATCGATACAGGCTGACAACATGTCCCCCGACGCAATGAAAACGATTCACGCTATCTGGGATGCTTTTTTCTGGCCCATGCACGCCGGTATGGCGACCCTAGTACTAGCGATCGCGCTTGCAGCATTAAGTAGCGGGCTTCTGCCTAAGTGGCTGAGTTGGATAGGTGTTGTTGCCTTCGTTGTAGCGATGATTCCAGCTCCAACAATGTTCGTTGGAATCATTCTGTCGCTGCTCTTTATGATCATCACTTCGGTAATGGTGACATTCGGCAAGTCATTGGCAGGCAAAAGTAGTTAGCTGCAACGCGAAGCCAAGGCAACACAGGATTACCTGCCAATAAACATCTTCACAAAGGCTCTGGAGGAGAACGTCGAATACCCTGCGCCGCTTACGCTGGGCATAAAGCGTTATTCGGCATTTCTATGTAGCGCGCCCCGAGGGATTCGAACCCCCGACCTTCTGGTCCGTAGCCAGACGCTCTATCCAACTGAGCTAGAGGCGCTAATTGAGGACCGCAGTGTACGCAGCCCGAACCGAATATTGAAACTCAAGATTCAGTTGTTGCGGAGAGGGTGGGATTTGAACCCACGGACCGCGTGAGCAGTCACTTCCTTAGCAGGGAAGCACATTCGACCAGACTCTGTCACCTCTCCTAAGCGGCAAAGCCGCCTTTTGTCCACCCGCACACCATTACTGATGATTAAGCGAACTGACACATCCTAGGACCTAGATGTATGGATCTGCGACGTGACGCGCTACCTTCATGTCCGGAGGGTTGTCCGAGTCTGGTTTAAGGAGCTGGTCTTGAAAACCAGTGTGGCTTCGCGGTCACCGTGGGTTCGAATCCCACACCCTCCGCCAATTATTACAAACCAATCTGGTCACGTAGCTGCTGAACCCAATCCGCAGCATCTCGCCAGTTCGCGTCATTCTCCCTGCGCACTTGCTCGCCTTCATGACCGGCAGCGGGATATGAACCTAAGAATTTGATGTCACCCTGCTTCATCTTTAAATCACGCAAGCAATCAGCCACAACCTCATCACCAATGTGACCCTCAAAATCAAGAAGAAAGCAATAATCCCCTAATACCCGACGGGTTGGTCGCGATTCCAAACGCGATAGGTCAATATTGCGGGCAGCGAACTCATGCAAAATAGCCAAAAGGCTTCCCGGCTCATTGGCCCTTTGGAATACGACAACACTGGTTTTGTCGTGTCCGGTTGGACCGGGAACTCCTTCACGAGCTAACAGAAGAAACCTTGTTTGATTACCAGTGTGATCTTCGACAGCCTCAGCAATCGCTTCGAGGCCATAGAGCTCAGCAGCTAGGGGATTAGAAATTGTTGCAACACCTTCGAGGCGCTGTTCTCCTACTTGGCGAGCCGCTTCCGCGGTAGATGTTGCCGCTTGAATTTCCGCATCCGGGATGTGCTCACGAAGAAAACTACGACATTGCGCGACAGCAACCGGGAATGACACCACTGTATGAATATCGGCGAGCTCCGTACCCGGGAGAGCGAGAAGATTGAGTTGAACATCAAGGACAACTTCGCGTTGTATTCGTAGATCAAGGTCAAAGGCCAACGCATCCTGAGTTACATTTACGGCCCCCTCGATAGCGTTCTCTATTGGAACGAAACCTAAGTCGACTTCACCGGTAACGAGACCGTTGAGCACATCGGGAATTGAATCAAAAGGCCGGTTGTCAGCTGCGGCGAGGTCTGGCTGGCTTAAGAGAGCTTGTTCGGTGAAGGTGCCATGGGGACCCATGAAGCCAACCCGCGTTGCGGCTGGCACAAGTTCTATGTTCGTGGTTGGCTGATTAGTACTCACTTCGTGGCAGGATACGCCTCAAGAACTAAAGATTATGGATGAATTAAAGCTTCGCGAGCTTCTCGAACTAGTAAAGGCCGGAAAGGTTGGGCCTGACGATGCATTGAATTCTTTGCGTCGCTTGCCTTTCGCGGACCTTGGTCACGCAAAAATTGATCACCACAGAAACATTCGTACGGGTTCACCTGAGGCGATTTATGGCCCCAACAAATCTCCTGAGCAATGCGTCGAAATCGTTCGAGAATTGCTTGAGAACGGGTCTGGTCCAGTTTTGCTGACCCGCGCCACTAACGATCAGATTGCGGCAGTCATCGATGCTCACGCTGATGGAGTAGTCGTCGACGCAACTGTTATTTGGCGTCAAGCACCCCCGCTTGACGCGAAGGTCATCGTCGCAGCAGCAGGTACAGCTGATCTACCCGTAGCGGATGAAACATGCGCTGTGCTGAAAGCACACGGAGTCACACCGACAGTCCTAACTGACATCGGCGTAGCTGGGCTACATCGGTTACTCGCAGTCCTCGACGATCTTTTAGACGCAGAAGTGATCATCACCATCGCTGGCATGGAGGGCGCTCTTGCAACTGCTGTCGGCGGTTTAAGTTCTGCCCCGGTGATTGCAGTGCCAACAAGTGTTGGGTACGGCGCTGGACTTGAAGGGGTAACCGCTTTGCTTTCCATGCATGCGACATGCGCTGCTGGCGTAACAGTCGTTGGCATTGACAACGGTTTCGGAGCGGCGATGGCGACCATGCGTATCCTGAATCGAGATAATCAGTCATGACACGCACGATTGCTTGGTTTCATCCCTTTGCGGGAATCGCTGGCGATATGACGCTCGGGGCTCTGTTAGACGCCGGAGCAGACCTTGACTTTGTGGTCGATACTCTCAACGATCTCGATGTCGACGGATGGTCGGTGTCCAGTGAACTGGTCCATCGAAGCAGTCTTCAAGCCACAAGGGCACTAGTCGATGCGCCAGAACAGCACCATCACAGGCGTTGGCCAACTATTCAAGAAATACTGAACCGAGCAGCTATTCCTGATCGAGTGAGGTCACGAAGCTTGGCCGTGTTCGAAGCTCTTGCTATTGCTGAGGCAAAAGTGCATGGCGTTTCGCCTGACGAAGTTCATTTTCACGAAGTTGGCGCTCTCGACGCCATCGTCGACATTGTCGGATCGTGTGCCGCTCTGGAATCTCTCAAGGTAGATGAAATAGGTAGCGGACCTGTAGCTGTTGGCGTGGGAACAATTAAGGCCGCTCACGGGATACTTCCCAATCCCCCACCTGCCGTCGTGAACCTTCTCGACGCGATCCCAACAATAGGGATCGACAGCCCTCTGGAACTGACAACACCAACCGGCGCCGCGATTATTAAAGGGTTAGCTACGTCAGTTGGCGCGATGCCCTCTATGACTATTCACTCTTCTGGCTACGGCGCAGGCAGCCGCGATGTGCCCGGTAGAGCCAATGTCACCCAAGTAATCATAGGAACCGTGACAGACGTAGCTTCTAATCATGGAGCGACAGTTGAAGCTGTCGTTGAGTTGACAACGAATGTCGATGATGTAACCGGGGAGCAACTTGGGTACGCGATTTCAAAGTTGATGGGCACTGGCGCGCTAGACGCATGGGTAACACCGATTGTTATGAAAAAAGGAAGACCAGCTCACACGCTGTCAGTACTTGCCTCACCTGAAGGTGCCGCTCGCTTTGCGAGAGAAATCATGGTGCTGACCGGAAGTCTTGGCGTTAGGACTCGACACATTGACCGGTTCGTCGCCGATCGAAGAACGGTGACAGTAACTTTTGAGGGTCATGAAATTGACGTGAAAGTAAGCGCTATCGGGCTAAAGGCAGAGTTCGATCAAGTTGCCATTGCGGCCGAGGCGTTGGGTTTGCCGCCACAGGAAGTCGCTAATCGCGCCGAGTCGCTCGCTGCGGATATTTGATTATGTTTATTTTCTGATGCTGGGTTCGACTGGAGTGCCTTTGGGTGGGCCGGCAGAAGTGAACTCGGTACCTTCAGGATCGCTCGCCCAGGGTGCTTCCTGCTCCCATTGATCTTCGTACACAATTTCTTTTAGGGGGCGTCGCCGCACTGGGCCATGTCGGCCTACCGGTTTACCCATTGGGATTGTTGCGTGAATAGCGACCTCATCTGGGATGTTCAGAAGTTCGCGGAGTTCATTTTCTACGTTTGTATGCCAACCCGTTATCACGCCGCCGTAACCGAGTGCACGAGCGGCAAGCATGAGGTTTTGAACTGCTGGGAAAACTGATGATCCCTCAGCATAGTTTTCGGGTCGGTACCGGATCAGACAAGCCAGTACCACGACGGGTGTTTCTTCGAAGTGGTCGACGAAATGTTGCATAGTTCTGGCCATCCGGGCCTTTGGAGAGTCATCTGTGGAACCCGACCCAGCGTCGTAACCGTCGTTTGAGCGTTTCTCGTTCCATCCAGCTCGAAAAGATTCACCAAGGAGAGATTTCGCTGCGCGGGCCTTAGGGCCATCGCGAAGGACAAGGAACCTGAACTTTTGCCGGTTGGAACCAGAGGGGGCTCGGCCTGCGTGCCAGAGAATAGTGTTGAGGTCTTCTTCGGGAATTGGTTCTGGTAAATAGCGGCGGATAGCCCGGGTTGTTGCAAGACCCTCAAGCAGACCAAGTTCATGTTCCTCTGCCATTGTCAGCCTCCCTGCGTCTCGTCGAGTAGCTCAACGACATTAACAATGCTTTGGTCCGTGACGACGCCGACAACGCGACCGGCCGTATCGACAACTGGATAAATATCTACGTCAGCGGCTTCCATTCGTGCACTCACTTCACGAATTGTCCATGACAAGCGAGCAGGAGAAAGATCGCGAATCATTACTTCGCCGCATTGAGTTGTAGCCCATTGTTCTTGTTCGATTTCGCCAGCATCGCTGACCTTAATTATTCCCTCAAATTCCTCGTGTTCATTTGCAATTACAGCTTCGAGTTGTTTG
>MDSV01225086.1_pt1 | contig 10265 bp, 11 predicted proteins | sample 810851 | NCBI WGS metagenome assembly MDSV01 (sample SAMN05326640, study PRJNA326480) | marine metagenome | isolation source: seawater | place: Atlantic Ocean: North East | collected 2012
AGAATCTCACAGCGTCCCATAGGTATGATCCTTTGCCTTTGTCGTTTTTTCCTGCGTTAGGATCTCTCCGTACACCTCCTGGTATTTCATTTGTCTCACCGTTAGCTACCGGGTCGTCTTTATGCCTCTGTTTGAATTTCAACAATTCAGGACAAGCATCTTCAATGTTTACAAACTTAACTTTCGCATGTTCTAGTTCGGGCTTCTTGCCTTCGTGATACGCATATATGGTGACGTCATCCGGCCAGAATTTAATATGGCTTTCCAACATCCTCTTTGCATAAGTGGTCCATCTGTTAGGCGGAAAAGTTGTTACTACTGCTAGTGTGGGCATGACGTTATTTAATTTGATATCCTTCCTTCCAGTTTTTTACTTGCCATTCCGGTATCAATCGTTTGCCGGCTTTTTGTGATCTGCCTTGTTTGTTTACCCTTTCAATGCCTATGGCCTGATCATATTTTTTTGTCAAGTCACTGTCCACGTTGTCTATCAACCAATAGCCTATTGGCACAGTCCAGCCTGTTTTTTCTTTGTTAATAATGTATTGTGGTAAGAATTTTTGATATGCTTCCTTTACTAAACATTTAGCATTGCTTCCTGTAAATTTGTGTTTAGATTTTATGTTGAGACAGTACTGCATAAACTTCTTAGAGGCCAAGGGAAATCTTCCCTCCATTCCATAAGCCATTCCGTAGGAGTCATTACGTGTGAAGAATGATTCTGGAACCTGTGTTACACAATCCAAAGCCATGTATGACGCTGTTGGATCTTCTGGATTCCAAAGTTCATCACTGTAACAATTTTCAAGTTCTTTAAGCAGTGTCTCATCATCCACACGATCTTTCCCTAACCTAAAACTGCCTTTCTTTATTCTTTCTAACCATAGTTGTAAGAGTTCTTTCCAACTAGTTGGCTTCTCTTCGCTGTTATATAATTTATTATACTTTGTGTAACCTCCCAACAATTCGTCACCCATGTCACCGGCCATCGTAATCACTATACCGTTGTCCGAAAGATATTTGTTCGTGTAACAATACATAGGATTGCTTGGATTATAATTTGGTTGCTCCATGTACCATACGCTGTCTTCCCATGATGACAGATATTCTTTCGGAGAAACTACAACGTCATGATGATTGAATTTAAGATCCGATGCAAATTTTTTTGCCGCTTTTGAGTCACTGTTATAATCCTCATCTGCTTGTATTTCTGGTGAAATCCTATTTGTAAAAGAATTTACACTGTTTGTATACTGTTGTAGTTCATATGCTACAACGGAAGAATCTAGTCCCCCACTTAAAAACACTCCAATCTTTCTTTTACCTATTGCACACTGCTTCACAGTGTGGGCAAACATTTCTTTCAATTCATTTTTTGAATAATCTTTATTTGCGTTTGGTTTGATATAAATTCTTTTTACAGATTCCAAAGTCTTATTATGAACATTGTAAACTAAAGTTTCACCTGGCAAAACTTTTTTTATATTACTGAACAGTGTGTTTCTCAGAGGATTGGTTCCAACTCTACTCAACATGCTACAGGCTATAGCATCTAATTTTCTAGCGTCAGGTACAATGTCAAGCATACCTTTTATTTCTGAGGCAAAAACAATCCCTCTATCTATTTGGGCGTAAAACAATGGTTTGATACCTGCATGATCTCTACTCAGAGTGATAGTTTTATTTGATATATCGTAATAAGCAAAACCATGCATCGAATCAATTTCGTCAATGAATTCAATTCCGTATTCATCTAACCCCCATGCCAACAGTTCAGTATCACAACCAGTTAAGTTTTTAAAATTTTTATATTTTGTTACAAGTTCTTTATAGTTGAAGATTTCTCCATTGTATACAAGTATGTTTCCTTTAGGAGTCTTCCATGGCTGTCGCGATTGGTCTGGTTCGGCCATTATACTTAGAAGATTATGTCCTAGGGTAACATGATCAGATGTCCATATATCTGATCCGTCAGGTCCTCTGTGTTTACATATTTCAATATAATTTTTTATAAATTCAGGATCATTGTCCGTGATTCCATATATGCCACACATTATAGACCTAATTTTGATTTGAATCTTTTATATACTGTGCCGTCTCTTATCTCTTTGATACTCCACAGTTTGTATCCAAGATCGTTGACCCACTGTGTCCTGTCAGGTGTCTTTGGAGTTTCGATATCATTAAGATCCCTGTTACAAACGTCCCAACACAGTGCTAGATCAGATGTACAAAAAGTTGGTATTCCCCTAATGCAACTGTCAACACTTGCTGTGGAGTTGTGCGTTACAACAGCGTGTGCGTTTGCTATTGCCTCCTGGAAATGAAATCTGTAAAATTTCTTTTCATCACCAGCAAAATGTTTTTGTGTAAATTGTAATTCAACATCATCAGGAAATTCATCTCTACGTGCATCAATAGATGCAACGTGATTTGGATGTGGCCTTACTATGAACTTTCTATCTGTTGCAGGTCTTAATTTTTCATACACTCCGTTAAACCAATCGATTGGATCAAGTTCGTTCATGCTCCAGTTGTCTTTAGGTTGTAAAACAAATATGATTGGATCCTTTTGATTGGACTTACGCCATGGTTCGTACTTTACTTTGAACTTCTTAACCATCATGTCCCAACGATCGCTAGGACTGTTATCAGATAAGAAGTTACCGTCATTCATTGGCGTGTACAAAGATACTCGGAAATGATGATCGGGTGATGTTGAAACGTTACCAAAACTAGATAGCAGACCACCGTCAAATGTGATTAATGGTATTTTTTTTGCTCTGCAGTTATCCGCAAGTTCTCTACGTCTGCCTTTGGTGTGATGCATTTGCTTGTCACCACCATAACCAAACATGGCCGCCATAGGTGCTGTAGGATTCATCTCGCCTTCAACTGTTTGCCCTGTCCTGTTTTCATGAACAATCACTGGCTCGTCACCGGCGGCCTCTATACCTTCCTTAAGATGGTAAAGTAATTCGTAACTGTTGCCGCGTTTACGATCTTTGACTGTTCTTCTGAATATTTCAACTTTCATTCAACATCCTCCATGCTGTGCCGTTTGTCATTTCTTGTAGTGTCCAATTATTATATGCTAAACTGCTGAATAAAGCAATCCTGTCTCCGTATTTAGGTGTTTCAATCTTGCTAAAATCTGTTTCTGATATGGGTGCCGCCGCCGAATTAATTTTATCACAAAACACAGGCACACCATGGGCAAGGCTGGCTATCATTGTGTTAGAGTTGTATGTTACAGTAGCATAGTAATCTTGCCAATCTATATTGCCTTTATGCACTGTAGGTCTATCTACTTTTACAGTAGCACCCACGTGATCAATTTCTATTGTAGGGTTGTAAGGTTTTTCTCTCACATCAATTTCTCTGTCTGTGTTATTTTTAAGGATTTTTAATGTGTTGCTCAACCAATCAGTAACATTAAAAAAATTTGCTATTGCATTTGTTGGTGGTAAGACTAGAATTTTTTTACCTTTGTTCCATTTTTTGATATCTTGTTTGAAGTGTTTTTCATATCTGTCTGTGGGCTTTTCTTGTAATATATTTTGGCAGTGTTTGTTTTTGGTTATACGTAACCAGTGCGGATGATTATGTGCATTGGTGAAGTATCCATGATCCATGAAATAGAAATTTCTATTTTCTTTCTCACACCATTTATAAACCTCGCCAGAGCCTGCCAGTATACCGTACATAGTCAACTCTCCTCTAGGTAGCTCCTTTAGATCTCGAAATTGATATATTTTCCCTCGACCCGAGCCACTGATGAAAGCATCTACGTATTGTTGTGTACGTGGTTTGGTTGTGTGTATTCCTGATAGCATTATCTTCTGTTTTCTTTTACCTCAAACATTTTACGTCTAGCTACTTTGTTAAATTCCGCAATTATGTTAATACTCCTTCTGTGTAGCACTGCATCTTTTCTAGCTGATACACTGTGTACACATCTTGTTGAATTATTGCAAAATACAACTAGCGTGTTGGGTTTGTAAGGAACTGTCTTAACTATTTTGCCTGCTTTTTCATTTACTTCTCTTCCGCCGTTTTTATTCACCTCTAAAATATTATCATGTGTTTCGTGTATTTGGAATTCTCCCCCTGTGCTTCGATCGTCATTGTAAGGCATATAAAGGAGACCTGCATAAATTTCTCTAGGGTTGTCTATGTGTGCGGTCCTAGAACTGAAGTCTATTGGCTTATGCATCACTGCCTGACAATCAGAACCTATCTTGTCATTGCCGGTATCCCATCCTCTAGGACTTAAAGTCAGGTCCTCAATAGTTGGTACAAACTCTCCTAGGACTTCCATCATTTCTTTGTAGAACTCTATTGAAGTGTGGTACTGTGTAAATTCCTTCCATAAATTGGAAACTTTTCCTGGTTTCAACATCTCATCTGCTTTCAATCTGTAGCATATGCCTTGATCAAACGGTTCCGTAGACAGCAGTTGTTCTTTGGGCCATTCCCTCTCGAGTTGGTCGTATAAGTCTTGGGGTAGAGCATTTTCAATTACGAAATGTGGATAAGGCTCTAGTATAAGTTTAGGTTTCTTTTGTAAAACAGATATCATTCTAGGTGCTCCATTATTTCTGGAATGTTTATTTTAAAGTTTATCATGTCGCTGAATCTTTTCACTCCCTGTAATTTATTTCCTTTTTCTCTTGGTATCTCCACTACGTCAGCAAGATAAAGTTTGTGGTCCAAGTTAAGGTTGTGCGATAGCAATGGATACACTTTCTTATGTATCATGTTCCTGTCCTGTATCTCTATGACCTTAGTGCCCGGTTGACACCATAATAGATTGACCATACCTGCTCCGTGTGCCGCCAACACATGTGATGCCGTAGCGAATGTTTTTATTTGATCTTTTATGCTTAGATTCTCCAGTGTAACGGTCTCCCATCCTTTTAATTTTAATAATAACTCGTCCGAGTTCAACATTCTCCTAGTCTTGGCTCCAGGTCTCAATACTACTATTTTCCTGTCAGGTTTTACTCCCTCGATATTGGTCAATCCCTTGAAATGTCTTAACCATGGAGCAAGTCCTGGAGTTGTTATGCCGTCTCTTACATTACTCATACTAGGCACTATGAGGTGTTTGAATTGCCATGTGTCTCCTTTAGGCATTGTAATTATTTTAACATCTGGAAAAAGTTCTTTACACACTTTTTCAAAATATGGACTATGGTTGGCTAGCACAAAGCAGTATCTAGCAAAGTTTGTTGACCATCGTTTCTCTAATAATCTAAATTTTGATATGACGTCAATCCATATGTGCCAAGGATTTCCTTTGCTGTCATCGTCTACGGGTAACCATACATAGGTTCCAGTCTCATGGAAGAATTCAGTGACAGGCGGCAGTATCACATCCACATTGTCATCCCACTCTGTCCAGAGCTTGTGGCTTTTGTGTGGCTTGTGTCTACTTTTATGTGTCAATTTCCAGACATGATCAGTTATCAATTTATTTTCTCTTGTAAGCAACAAAGGGCAAGTGTGTACTTTACAATTATGGAACTCTGCCACAAATGTTGGTAAACTTGTAAAATTTGGATCGATAGAGTCATGGTATGGCACGGTGTAATTGTATTCATGGTCCACCGTCTCCCAACGATCGAGGAAATACTTCAGCGAGTTTATGTTTTTGGCTAACATTTTATTAATAATTATGTTATAATACACTACTATGATATTATTTTCAAACGGTTGCAGTTTCCTAACTTCTCGCCCCAAAGACGGAGTTGACACATTTACCAGTAAAATTATTGCGGAAAAATACGGAATGGATCTAATAAATTTAGCAATGGGTGGCAGAGGTAATGTTAGGATTAGTTTTTCATCTAAAGTATGGTGCGAACAGAACAAAGGAAAAGATGTGTTTGCTGTTGTAGGATGGTCTAGTGCAGTAAGAAACGATTATGTCACAGACGACGGATGGAAGAAAGGGCGTGTGCCGGGCACTGATCTCACTTGGCGTACCTGGAAAACTTTAGATAATGTAAGTTTCATACGTAATCATAAAGGGTGGGATCTCGAGAATAATTTGACTATGAATTTTTTAGACAATGTTTTTGATTTGCAAAATTACTTCGAAAGAAATAAGATACCATATGTTATGTACAACTCACTGCCAAATGATTTCGGGAACGGTACCGCGGACTTTGAGATAATAAGAAACGCAATAAACATGGATAGGTTTTTTAGTCCAAAGGTAAGTCAATTAGAATTTATTACAGATAAAAACTTAATTGTTAGCCCAAACGATCCTCATCCGTCGGCAGAAGGACATCAAGAATGGGCAACACAACTAATAGAATTTATAGATGCTAACAATCTACGCACCATTTAATAATAAAAATAGCAAAGCATGGGAAGTGTTCAACGGTGTTGAAGATTCGTGGCCGGATCAGATAACGAAACTAGACAATGCAACTGAAACAGAACCAGTTGATAACAGTATGTTTTGGGGATTTGTTGGCAACAATAGACAAATGGTAAAGAAGTTGGAAGCACGTAATCACAATTACTGGTTTACGGACACACCATACTTTGGTAGATTTGACAACAACAATTTAAAACACGACAATCATTATTGGCGTATTTGCAAGAATGCCATACACGTAGAATACATTAAAGGTTGTAAGTCTGATAGATTTGAAAAGTTTGGATTAAAAATTAAAGCACCTAATTTCAAAGGCAAATATATTTTAGTATGTCCTAGCAGTGCAGGAATACACAATTATTTAGACATGCCAAATTGGACCAACGAAACAATAGAACAAATAAAAAGGTATACGGATAGACCTATCAAACTTCGACACAAGCCTAGGGGCAGGGGTACATCAGGACCGAGTGAGGCAAAAGTACCCCTATCCGAGGATTTGAAAGACGCTTGGTGTTTAATCACTAGTTGTTCCATAGCCGCGGTGGAGGCTCAATGTATGGGCGTGCCTGTGTTCTGCCATGAAAAAAGTTTTGCCAGAGACGTAGGTTTTCATGAATTGGCAGATATAGAAAATCCATTTTTTGTTGGTGCAGAAGAATGGCTTTACAGTTTAGCATATCAACAATTCACACCAGAGGAAATATCAAACGGTACCGCAGTTGAAATCCTAATGGACAAAGGAATACTATGAAGATTGAAAAATTAAGTGAGGGAATTTGGGTACCATCTACGGATATTCAAATAGAGGAATGGCGTATTAAAGGACACCCTTACATGCAGGACACCTGTCTAAATAAATTTGTTGAATGGTGTAAGATACAGCACAAAAAATTTAATCTCATAGTTGACGTGGGAGCATGGTGTGGAACATGGTCTCTGACAATGCAAAAGTATGCAAAGAATATCTATTGTTATGAACCTAATAAATTACACTTTGAGTGTCTTTCTAGGAATCTTAGCACTCATGATCATGTGAGATTGTACAATCAAGCAGTGGGTAACGATAACGGATTTGTAAAGTTGACCGAGGAAAGTGCAACACAAAATACCAGAGTGCTGTTGGAAAAAGGAGAAACGAAAATTAGTAAGTTAGATTCATTAGCTCTAAAAGGAGTAGATTTTATTAAGATAGATGTAGAGGGTCTCGAGATGGAAGTTCTAAAAGGTGCAGAAAAAACTTTAGAAGATGTCAAATATCTAATGATAGAATTAAATGGCAACAGTGAGAAATATGGTAGCAGTAAAAGAGATATTAAGGAACATCTCAAATCATTAGGGTTTAAGGTGCTAATAAAAACTTGGCCAGATATAATATATTACAAAGCATGATGTACGACTATTTGAAAAAACTTAAAGCCAAACATGAATTCATGCCATCTAGGATACTCGATATAGGTGCGTGGAACGGCTTTTGGACCAAGGAGGTCAAGTCCATATGGCCTAATGCTCATTACACATGCATTGAAGCAGGTCCAAAGCATGAGAAAAAATTGAAGGAAGTGACAGCAGACTATCACATCGCTGTGCTTGGAGACAGTGCAAGAGAAATTAAAATGTACCTACGTGAAATAGACAAAGGAAACAAAAAGAAAGTTACCTACACAAAAGGTTCAACAGTGTTTGGTATTTTCAAAGATTATGAGATAAGGAAGATGCAAACTTTGGATCAGTTGGTCGGTAAGGATGCCGAGTATGATTTAATAAAACAAGACGTTCAGGGTGCCGAGATAATGGTTATGAATGGTGCGCCGGACATATTCACACGTGCCAAGTACGTGATACAGGAAGTGAACTTGCATAAGGATAAACAGTTTCCTGAGATGCCTTCGGAAAATGAAATGGACGAATACATGTTTCAACTTGGATTCAATAACAGTGAAGTGATCGAGCATAAGAAAACTGCTGATCAGATTGATAAGATTTATTTTTAATTTCTATCGTACAAATTCAAATTAAATACTAGCAATGAAAATTTTTATCACAGGTGTGGCAGGGTTCCTAGGTTCGCACCTAGCAGATCTAATGATAGCAAACGGACATACCGTTGCTGGTAATGACAATATGATTGGCGGGTATGCAGATAATGTGCCACAGGGTGTTGAATTTCATCAAATCGATTGTTGTGATTTAGAAAATATGACAAAGGTCATGGAGAGCTGTGACATAGTGTATCACACTGCCGCAACCGCTTACGAAGGATTTTCGGTATTCTCTCCAGTACTGGTCACTAGAAATATATTCGAAGCATCTGTAACTACAATAACCGCCGCAATAAGAAATAAAGTAAAACGTTTTGTTTATTGTTCAAGCATGGCTAGATATGGGCACCACGACAACATGCCGTACAAAGAGGATTTTGAATGCCGTCCACAGGATCCATATGGTATTGCAAAAAAGGCCGGCGAGGATGTGCTTAGAAACTTATGTGAGACACACGGAATGGATTACGTTATTGCTGTGCCACACAATATAGTTGGTCCGAGACAGAAGTATGATGATCCATTTAGGAACGTTATGTCGATCATGTTGAACAGGATGTTACAAGGCAAGCAACCTATTATATTTGGTGATGGAGAACAAAAAAGATGTTTCAGTTACATAGATGATTGCCTATACTGTCTGAATGCACTGGCCTTCCAGGATAACGTTGTCGGCAAAGTGATTAACATAGGTCCAGATGAGGAGTCATGTTCTATCAACGACCTTGCAGAAATGTGTGCAAATGAAACTGGATTAAATTTAGATACGCTGTATCATAAAGAAAGACCGCAAGAAGTTAAGATTGCATTATGTTCGTCGGATAAAGCTAGAGAATTGTTAAATTACAAAACATCAACAAGTGTTAAACAATCAGTACAAAAGACTGCAGAGTACATTAGATCCAGAGGCACAAAAAAATTTCAATACCACTTACCATTAGAAATTGTTAATGATATTACACCAGATGCCTGGAAAAACAAATTGATATAATTACGAACTGAATAAGTTGATTGCTTCCTTCTTCCAATCATCTGAGTACTCACAATTTCTATATCCATCGAACCATGGTCCACCCTCAGTGTAGTGTAATATCTTAGGTGAGCCGTCCTCCGGTTCTCTGTACCAGCCAACTAGCCAGTTGTAGTTGTGAGGTAGCTCTCCAATTTCTGAATCTTCAAGCCAACTGAATCTATGTAGGAATTTAGGTGTTTGCTCATTAAGGAATTCTGGTGTAAGCATTTTATTTTTTTCGTGTTCGCAATTCCAAAGCACCATACTTGACCAGTTCTTTCTAGGATACACAGTTTGTACTTGTCCATCCATTTTTGTTGTTTCTTTTGGTGTGTAGTCATGCTGTACGCAGACAACTGCTTTGCTAGGATCCATGTACTTGGTAAGCATATGACTAGGGATCTTCCATAAGAAGTCACAATCACAGAACACTGCCCACCCTTTGAAGTCGTTCAAGTAAGGAACAAAAAATCTTGTAAACGTAAATTCAGTTGATGCAAGTTTATCTTTTTCACGTGTATAGATACCTTGAGATCTCATATCGTTTTGTTTTAAGGGAATAACTTCAGCTGAAGGGTCTCTACGTTTGATACTGTGTTCGCATACTTGGTATGCTATGTCTTCTCTTGAATCCCAACCTACGTAAATTTTCATTTTCTTCCTGATACTAATTTGTGTATGTCTTGCCAATTACTTACACGTATTATATCCGGATGATCGAAGTCTTGATTGTATGGATGGTCTATTAATATAGGCTTTAAACCGTATTTGAGCCCGGTTACAGCGTTCTTAGGCTTGTCCTCGACCCAATACAGTC
>MDSV01002426.1_pt1 | contig 10264 bp, 9 predicted proteins | sample 810851 | NCBI WGS metagenome assembly MDSV01 (sample SAMN05326640, study PRJNA326480) | marine metagenome | isolation source: seawater | place: Atlantic Ocean: North East | collected 2012
GTAATTGTTAGAATGGGGAAGTTTGGCCCTATTGCACAAATTGGAGAAATCGTTGAGGGTAGTGAGGAAAAGCCTAAATTTTCTGGTTTACGAAAAGGTCAGAGTATACAAAACCTCAGTTTAGAAGATGCACTGGAGCTGTTTAAGCTCCCAAGAACACTTGGTGAATTAGAAGGGAAACCCGTTAAAGCAAATGTTGGAAGGTTTGGACCCTATGTTCAAAATGGTTCCTTGTTTGCAAGTATTCCAAAAGAGGAAGATCCTTTAGATATTACTTTTGATAGAGCTTTAGAATTAATTGCTGCGAAAAAGAAAGCGGATGCTGAAAAATTCATCAACGCTTTTGAGCATGAGGATGGAGAAATTCAGGTATTAAATGGACGTTGGGGCCCTTATATTAAACAGGGTCGAAAAAATTACAAAATTCCAAAAGATGTTGAAGCTAAAGATTTAGCATTTGATGACGTAGTTCATATTATGAAGAATCAACCTAAAAAGGGAGCAAAAAGAAAAAACACTAAGAAAAATACAACCAAGAAGAAGTGATGAGCTTAAGCATTTACTTAAATACACTTGATAAAGGCATTGTATCGAAAGAACATTGGAACAAAAATACAATTGGAGAAACCATTACTCAGTATGCTGAAGATATAGCTTTATTTGACTTTGACATAGCTATTATAGGCGTTATGGAACAACGTGGAAATAAGGGCAACGATGGTTGTGGATCAGCTCCTGATAGAATTAGAGAACAATTGTATAGCCTATACAATCGTTTTGGAAAAAATACAAGGATATTAGATTTAGGAAATATATTGGCAGGAAACACATACAAGGATACCTATTTTGCGTTAACTTCTGTTGTTACGGAGCTGGTTAAAAAAGAGGTGATACCAATTATTATAGGAGGAAGTCATGATTTAACCTATGCGAATTATCAAGCCTATGAAAATTTAGAACAAGTTGTTAATTTGGTTAGTATTGATCGATCAATTGATTTAGGAGTGATTGAAAATGAGATTACTGAGGATAACTTCATTAATCATATAATTATGCATCAACCTAATTTTTTATTTAACTTTAGTTCAGTTGGTTATCAGTCTTACTACGTTGAAAAAGAAATTGATGCAATGATGGAAAGAATGCATTTCGACGCATATCGTCTAGGTGCAGTTCGTCAAAATATAGAAGAAATGGAGGCGATTGTAAGAAATGCTGACATACTAAGTTTTGATGTAAATGCCATTAAAGGGTCGGAATTTTCAGGGTATGCTAAACCCAATCCAAATGGATTTTTAAGTGATGAGATTTGCAGAATTTCTCGTTATGCAGGACTATCCGATAAGTTGACTTCATTTGGAGTATATAATTACAATCCGATTTATGATTCAACCAAAAATGGAGCTATGCTATTGGCACAAATGATTTGGTATTTTATAGAAGGTTATCGTGAAAGAAAGGGTGATTATCCTGTGGCTAGTAAAACGAAATATAAAAAATATCATGTAGCTATTGAAAAAAACAAGGAGCATGAACTGATATTTTATAAGAGCGATAGTGGAAGATGGTGGATGGAAGTTCCGCATCCTTCTGACTTCAATAGTCGTTTTGTTCGTCATCAAATGGTGCCTTGTAGCTATGCTGATTATGAATTAGCTTTGAGTGGAGAGGTTCCGGATAGATGGTATCAAACTTTTCAAAAATTATCGTAGGATGTTTGAAATTAACAACATACTTATTTCGGATGATTTATACGAACGTAAATTTTTATGTGACTTAAATTCATGTAAAGGTGCATGTTGTGTTGAAGGAGATAGTGGTGCTCCCCTGGAAGAGGAAGAGTGCAATACGCTTGATGAAATATTTGATAAGGTAAAGCCATATATGCGTCCAGAAGGTATAGAAGCAGTTCAACAACAAGGTACTTTTGCAATCGATATGGATGAGGATTTAGTTACTCCATTAGTCAACAATAGAGAGTGTGCTTATGTTTATTTTGCTGAAGATGGCGGTACAAGATGTGCTATTGAAGCAGCCTATAAAAAAGGTGAAATCGATTGGAAAAAACCAATATCCTGTGAGCTTTTTCCAGTTAGAATAAGCGAATACCCAACCTTTACAGCTGTAAACGTTCAGTTTTTAGAAATATGTGAATCTGCTTGTAGTCTTGGAAAAGCATTTGAAGTTCCTGTATATAAATTCCTCAAAGATCCACTTATAAAACGTTTTGGTAAAGAATGGTATGAAGAAGTAGAAAGAGTTGGCGATATATAATGTTTCATAATTTAACTACATTGAGCATTTTTTTACTCAAACTATACTTTCAAAGTTTACCAATATTTAATTTCTATTCCAAAACACGTTTTTATCAACAATTAATAATTAAAACGCACGTATTCATAAAAGGAAGGAAATAGAATTTCTTTCAAATATTAACTAATAAGCAAAAAACACTATTTTTACTATATGTCAATTTTCTCAAATTTAGGAAAATATTACGTCTTGATGGTACAAGCGTTTGCGAAACCAGATAAGTTTAAAGTAGTTTGGAGGCGAGTAATTGATGAAATGGAAGCTATTGGTGTTGGTTCAATACCAATTGTAGCTATCCTTTCTATTTTTATGGGAGCAGTTACATTGCTTCAAATGGCATATAATTTCAGTAGTCCATTAGTTCCAGATTATACAGAGGGTTTAGCAACAAGAGATACTATGATCTTAGAATTTGCTCCCACAATTATATCATTGATTTTAGCTGGTAAAGTAGGGAGTTCTATTGCAGGTAACTTAGGCACAATGAAAGTAACGGAGCAAATAGATGCTCTGGAAATTATGGGTGTTAATCCGCAGAGTTATCTCATTATGCCTAAAATGGTTGCGGCATTATTTGTATTTCCATTTATTGTAGTAGTGTCTATATTTCTCGGAACACTAGGCGGGTATTTAGCATCCATACTTACAGGGGTTGTTTCAGTTGAAAAATATGTTTACGGAATTCGGTACGATTTTGAACCGTACTACATAACATATGCACTAGTGAAGTCAGAGTTTTTTGCTTTAATCATAACCTCGGTGTCCTCATATCAAGGTTTTATAACTTCTGGAGGAGCTAAAGAGGTTGGAGATAGTGGTACTAGAGCTGTAGTTTACAGCTGTATTATTATTTTACTTTTTGATTTAATATTAACCCAATTATTACTTACTGCTTAATGATTGAATTAAAAGGCATATCAAAATCATTTGATAGTAAGGAAGTTCTAACAGACATCAACCTTAATCTTGAGCGAGGAAAGGTGAATATGATAATTGGTAAAAGTGGTGCTGGAAAATCAGTTTTGCTCAAGTGCTTGGTAGGACTTTTTGATATTGACGCTGGAAGTATTCTCTATGATGGACGACCATTTTCAGAAATGGGCTATCAAAACAAAAAAGAAATCCGTAAAGAAGTGGGAATGTTGTTTCAAGGTTCAGCATTATTTGACTCCAAATCTGTTTTGGAAAATGTAATGTTTCCTCTAACTATATTTTCAGGTAAAACGCAAGAAGAAATTAAAGAGAGAGCATTGTTTTGCTTGAAACGGGTTAATATCGAAGAAGAAGACAATCATCTTTTTCCCGCTGAAATATCAGGAGGTATGAAAAAAAGAGTAGCAATTGCAAGAGCAATTGCCTTACAACCGCGTTATTTATTCTGTGATGAACCCAACTCAGGTTTAGATCCGCAAACTTCGATTGTAATTGATAACTTAATTAAGGAAATTACTTTGGAATTTGATATCACTACTGTTGTTATATCGCACGATATGAATAGTGTTATGGAAATTTCGGATTTTATTTCATTTATTCATCAAGGACAAAAATGGTGGGAAGGATCAAGAGATGATATATTAACTAGTGACAATCAGGAAGTAGTAGATTTTGTATATGCGTCTAATTTTATGAAGGAAGTTAGAGAAAACTTTAAAAAACGATAAAAATCGCCTATATTTTTACGGTTTCATCATCAAAATTTAAAGCATCAGCAAATATATTTTTCACCCGTTCTATTTCAGCTATAGTTATTTCAGCTGAAAAGGAAAGTCTAAAAGAGCAAAAACAACTTTCTTTAGTAATTCCCATTGCAGTTAGTACTGCAGAAGGGTCTAGGGTTTCTGATGTGCAAGCAGATCCTAACGAGTAACTTAAATGTCTAGTTTTTTTTAGTAGATTGTTTGCTTTTATTCCAGGAAGAGTAATGTTCAAGATATGATTACTAGTATATTTCTTCGATTCATTAAATGTGGCATTATACGTCAAGAAAAAATCTTTAAACTCATTTTTAATAATTTCCAATCGCTTTGTGTTCTCTTCTAATTCATATATTGCCAATTCAATAGCCTCACCAAGTCCTACAATTCCAGGTGTATTTAATGTCCCAGCTCTAAGTTTGTTTTCTTGACCTCCTCCTGTAATTAAAGGAGCAATAGTAATTCTTGGTTTTTTTCTTCTAATGTATAAGGCTCCAACTCCCTTTGGCCCATGAAATTTATGCGCTGAAATTGGAAGCACACCAATTTTATTATCTTGCATATTTACGGGTAATTTACCAATAGCTTGAGTACCGTCGCATAAAAATGGAATGTTTTTTTCGTACGCTTTTTCTGAGAGTTCTTTTACATTTTGGATAACACCAGTTTCGTTATTTACCCACATAACTGCAACTAAAACAGTTGTGTTCTTCAGGGCATTTACAAAATCAGGAAGATTTATTAAACCTTCAGAATTGACGTCTAAATAAGTTACATCAGCCCCTTTTTTTTCCAACTCAAGAACTGTATCTAAAACAGCTTTATGTTCAGTTTTTGATACAACAATATGATTCCCTTTTTTGTGATAGAGTTGATAAATAGCTCGAATAGCTTGGTTAATTCCTTCGGTAGCACCAGAAGTGAAAATGATTTCGGATTCTTCACAGTTTATTGCCTTTGCTACTTGCTTTCGTGCTCTTTTTATCGCACCATTTGCATACCAGCCATGTTGGTGCGTAGCGCTACTGGAATTTCCGAAATGATTGGTGAAAAACGGCAGCATTTTTTCAAGCACCTTTTCGGAAACAGGTGTTGATGCTGCATAATCTAAATATATATTCTTCGTATTCACTCGGTAATCAAAGGTAATAAAAACAATCACTTTTATGGAGTTTTGACCTTATGTTCACTTTAAATGTGATTGGAAGTAAATTCTACTTTCCTTGCTGAAAAAGACCTTAAATTTCATTTTGACATAATTAAAGACAGTTCATTTGATAAAAAATGATAAAAACTCCTGTTAAACTGCGTTAAAACCCTACCACAGCATTCTGGTTTTGTTTATTTTTGAACAAAATCTGCTTGGATGTCAAAAAGCAATTGGAAGTATTGTAACGATTATGTAAACTATTCTCGGTTTTTAACCAGAGAAGTTAATATAGGAGATATATCCCTCGGTGGGGAAAATCCAATACGTATTCAAAGTATGACAACAACAGATACTATGGATACTATTGGGACAGTTGAACAAACTATTCGGATGGTTGAATCAGGTTGTGAATATATCCGAATAACTGCTCCCACAAAGAAAAGCGCTCAAAATCTTGGTGATATTAAACATGAACTGAAAAAGAGAGGATATAATGTCCCCTTAATTGCCGATATTCATTATACCCCAAATGCAGCTGAAATTGCTGCGCGTCTTATTGAAAAGGTTCGAGTTAATCCGGGGAACTATGCGGATAAAAAAAGATTCCAGCAAATTGATTACACAGAGTTAGAGTATGCCGCGGAATTGGATAGAATTCGTCAAAAATTCACACCACTAGTAAAGATTTGTAAAGAGTATGGTACAGCTATACGAATAGGTACAAATCATGGGTCATTGTCGGATAGAATTTTAAGTAGATATGGAGACACTCCAATTGGTATGGTAGAGTCAGCCATGGAGTTTTTACGAATATCTGAAGATTTAAATTTTCACAATTTAGTTCTATCTATGAAAGCCAGTAACCCAAAAGTTATGGTTCATGCCTATAGGCTTTTGGTAAATAAAATGATGGAGGCTGGAATGAATTACCCACTTCATTTAGGGGTTACAGAGGCTGGGGACGGGGAAGACGGCAGAATAAAAAGTGCAGCTGGAATAGGAGCTCTTTTAGAAGATGGAATAGGGGACACTATTCGTGTTTCATTAACAGAAGACCCAGAGTATGAAGCTCCAGTTGCAAAAGCTTTAGCAGGTAGGTACTCATTAAGAGCAAAAGCACCAAAATTGCCCAAAGTTGATAAAATCGTAATTAATCCTTTTGAATATAAAAGAAGAACAACAATTCAAGTTGAAAATTTAGGTGGATCTGAAGTTCCGAGAGTTATTGTTGACATAAGTGATTTTGATGAAATAAAACCTTCTCATTTATATCCATTTGGTTACGTTTATAATGTAAGCGATGACAAATGGACAATTCAAGATGTTTCAGTAGATTATTTGTATGTTGGCGATAAATCAATTGATTTTGATATTCCAGGAACCTTAGGGGTTATTCAAAATAGAAGTAATTGGGAACAAAAAGATAGACATTATCCAGTATATGAATATGGAGATGATATTGACGAAAAAGGGTTGTGCTTCATAGAGGCTAAAACAGAAGAAGTAATTAATGAAGCAATTGAACTTCCAACGAACGCTGTTTTAATTCTTACAACTACGCATGCTCATGGAATGGCCGATCATCGGAGAGTTTTCAATAAGTTTTTTACTGAAGGTATTCAGAACCCAATTATCGTTAAAAGATTATATAATGGGCTTTCAGATGAGACCTTTCAGCTTCACGCATCTACTGATTTTGGAGCTTTATTAATCGATGGTTTAAGTGATGGTGTTTGGGTTGAATCGGACTTACCCTCACGCAGAATTATGGCAACAATTTTTGGTTTTTTCCAAGCCACTCGAACAAGAATTTCCAAAACAGAATACATCTCCTGCCCTAGTTGTGGAAGAACCTTATTTGATTTACAAGAAACTACTCAATTGATTCGGTCGAGGACCTCTCATCTAAAAGGGGTTAAAATTGGTATTATGGGATGCATTGTAAATGGTCCTGGAGAGATGGCAGATGCTGATTATGGTTACGTTGGTTCTGGACATGGGCGCATCACATTGTATAAAGGTCAAGAAGTTGTTGAGAAAGCTATTCCATCAGCTGAAGCAGTAGATAAGCTCATTGAACTTATTCGAGAATATGGAGATTGGGTAGAAAAATAAAGTGTTACTGAATTTTGAAATCATCAGCATCTAAATGAGCAGGGAATTTAGTCCTATACTCCTTTAAAGAATTAATATTAAGGCTAATATTTTCAACGGCATATTTATTGGATTCAGTAGTGGATATTTTTTCTCCTAAATAATTATAAATGGCTGAATCTCCAGAGTAATATATTCCTTTACCATCACAACCAATCCTGTTAACACCAACAACATAAGATTGATTTTCTATGGCCCTAGCCTGTAATAAGGCTGTCCAGTGATTTTTTCGCTTTTCAGGCCAGTTTGCAATATACATAGCGATATCATATTTGAGTTTCGAATTTCTACACCAAACTGGAAATCTGAGATCATAACATATAAAAAAAGCTATTTTAACACCTTTAATATTTAGAATTAATTCTTGATCTCCTGGTGAATAGTGTTGATTTTCGTTTGCATAACTAAACAAATGTTTTTTATCATAATGTTTAATTTCTCCATTTGGATAAGCTACTATTAATCGATTAAAAAAATGGTTATTTTCTTTAATAATTAGACTTCCTACAAGATACTTTTCAATATCTTTTGCTTTAGCTTTCATCCAATTAACAGAAGGACCATCCATTTCTTCCGCTTGATTTTCAGTATTCATTGAAAAACCTGTGGTAAACATTTCAGGAAGTACAATAAGACTCGACTTTGCTGAAGCTTGTTGAATAGCTTTGGAAAATAGTTCGTAATTCTTTTCTTTATTCTCCCAGTGTAAATCTGCTTGTATGGTTGTAATTGAAATTTCCACTTCCTCAAAGTATGGATTTTATCGATAATAAAAAAGTCCTCATAAACATGAGGACTTTTAACACGTACTATTTAAATTATTTTATCGTCCTATTGGATAACCAGTTCCTCCTTGGAGCCCACCATTAGCAGTTGGTGATTCAGCTTCTTCAGGAAGCCCCAATTCTAAGCGTACTAATTTTGTAATGTCTTCTCCTCCAGCAAACAAAATAGCCTCTTTACTTATGACGTAAGTAAATGAATTTTCTTTGGCTATTTTTTCAATTGCTTTGGTGATTTTTTCTTCAATTGGCGATAGGTAAAACAATTCCCTGTTTTTTAAACTGTTTTGCATTTGAGGAAGTGTTTCTTCCTGAAAACGCTTACTATCGTTCATTAAACCCTGATATCTTTGATTAAAAATCTCAGTAGGTAAGGAATCTTTTAATCTTTCCAATTCAAGTTGTTCATTGTAAAGTTTAGATTGGATTCTTCTTGATTCCTCTTCTAACATTTTCTGAAAATCAATTAATTTAAATTGCACTGAATCTTTGATGTACATAGATTGCATGATTTCTTGTGTGTTAACATGCCCTATTTTTTGTTTTTGACCAAAAACTATGGATGTACTAAAACCAAGAATGAGCAATAAGATGCTTTTTTTCATAATCATATCTTTTAAAAGAGGAACAAAAATACTATAAATATCCTAGATTCTTGAGAACAGCATCTGTTTTGTCGTACTTATCGCTGTAATACAGCACGGCTATTTCAGAGGAGGAGTCCAGCACAAAAGCAAACCTTCCAGAGTCAGCCATTTCTTGAATAGCTTTATAAACTTTGTCTTGTATTGGTTTTACCATTTTTTGTCGTTCTTTGAATAAATTTCCTTTCGGGCCAAAATATTTTTTTCTCAATTCGGAGAGCTCAAATTCTGCTTTATTAACTTCCTCACTTCTTTTAATTCGCATTGATTTTGAAAGCAAAATTTTATCGGCTTGAAAAGAAGCGTTTAATTGATTTATTGCATCTTGCTTTTCTTCTATTTCTTTTTGGTATTGGAGCGCCAAAGCATCTAATTTTTCTTGTGCACTTTTATACTCAGGAATTTTCTCTAAAATTTTGTCCGTATTAACAAAAGCTATTTTTTGTGCCTGACTTGATAGTGCAAACAATATACCAAATAATAAAAGTATCTTTTTCATAATATTTCGTTTTACCATCCACTGATATTTCCCCCAAAGGTAAATGTAAATTGGCCAGGAGTCAAAAAATTGAATGAACGGTCTAATGATCTGTTGGCAGAATCGAAAGGAAATCCATAGTCAAATCCAAGCATTCCAAGCATTGGAAGATATAACCGAATTCCCATTCCTGCAGCTTTCTTTACATCAAATGGATCAAATTGTCGCAAAGATGCAAATGTATTTCCTGCCTCAGCAAATGCTAGCGCATAAATTGTAGCTTGCTGTTCCAAACTAATGGGGTATCTCAATTCAAACGTGTACTTTATTGCCCCTACACCTCCGTTAACTCCATCTCCTTCATACACAACATTGTTTGAGTTCGCTTCAGCAAAACCCCTTAAAGGGATAATCTCTCTTCCATCGATGTTAAATCCAGTTAAACCAGAACCTCCCATGTAAAATCTTTCAAAGGGAGAAATCGGGATATTTTTATTGTAAGAAGCCAAAATTCCAAAGTTCACCTTTGAATATAAAACTAAATTATCTACTATTTTATTGTACCAGCCTGCATGAAATTTATATTTATGGTACTCAATCCATGTATATTGATCCACCTCATTCATTCCTTTTATTGCATTAGAAGAATTCAATAGTGAAACAAAAGGAGCTGTAAGTTGAGCAATCAAATTGAATTCTGAACCGGACCTAGGATACAAGGGTTGATCAATACTACTTCTAGAAATTTTAATTTTTGTGTTTAAGTTGTTAAAGTCTCCTGGTTCATCAGTAGCAATATTTAATCCAGCATAATTAAACACGTTATACCTTTGATAGCCAAGAGAATACTGAACTCTGAAAAAATTATCTGGCCATTTAAGCCTTTTTCCTAAACCTAGTGTCGCCCCGGTAATGTATTGATAACCTCCTGTAGACGTACTTTGAAGTCTTGTATGGTATACCGATGTACTTAGAGCATTGGGTTTTTTACCGCGAAACCAGGGCTCAACAAAACTAAAATTATAGGATTGGTACCAAGGTCCGGAGGA
>MDSV01016859.1_pt1 | contig 10264 bp, 9 predicted proteins | sample 810851 | NCBI WGS metagenome assembly MDSV01 (sample SAMN05326640, study PRJNA326480) | marine metagenome | isolation source: seawater | place: Atlantic Ocean: North East | collected 2012
CTAGGAGCGAACCATCCCGTAAACTTGTAAGTTGTGCCATTGAAGTCAAAAACAAACCCCTCTGATGGGGTGTTGACATTTCTGACATCTTGAAGTTTCTTTAATTGTTTTTCCAAATCTTCCTTGGCCGCTTCGTTTGCTGAGATTTGTATTTTTTTAATCGAGTTCTTTATTTCATCTTGTAAATCTTTTATTGCTCTTTTATTGTCTTCTATGAAAGAAGATTGAAAACCTTGTAGGATTGCGTTTGTGAATTCATACAGGGAACTACTCAGAGCAGCGGTATATTCCTGGTACTTAAATCTTTTATCAAAATCCCTGATTTCGTCCGACAGCTCTTGAGGAATGCCGGCGGTTAATTCTTTAATTGTGATTGGTGGATGATGTAGTTTTTCGCCTGTCCTGGGATCTTTAGTTCCACATGGGATTAGCTTATTTGGGTCATCTAGACTTTTACACAACTTCATCAATCGTAAAATAAAAGCTTTATTTCTATCTTCCGTCATTCCAAAATTGTCAATAATTGGCTTGACCTGTACCATAACTAGATCTTGTATGGTGCTTGAATCGTTTAGGCCAAAGTCAGAAACAACGTTATCTATGGCTTCTATAGTCGGTGCCAATACATCAGCAGCCCTGTCCATGCCGGCAGGGTTCAGTTTCCTACGAGGGTGAGTTTCTATAGAGAAGACGCTTGGATCATCTGTAGATTTACCTATAAGAGCGTTTTCTAGGATAGAATAGCAGTTATTTACTCTTTTTATTGATTCTGGGTCGTCGTATGGTAAAGCTGTGTCGGGGTTAAACATGGCATGCCCTACTTCGTGGATTAATAATGTTTTCTTATCGTATGGGATTACATTTTTGGTTCCGGCTGATCTTGGATCATCTTCTTCACCGTCAGGTATCCCAGGGTTCATGACTTCTGTATTGAAGTATATGTTGTCTTCTTTGTTACCAAATATTTTAAATTGAGTATCTTTATCTATCTGCTTTATAGCGTCTTCAAACGTTTGAAGCGCTTCAACAAAACTATATCTTAAGGCTTGATTGGGATGTCCTGCGAAAAAATCGTCAAACTCCTCAACAGAAAGTCCACCAGCTTTGATGTGCCCCATGTTTCGGATCGCCCGGGCCCTCTGAGTTGAAACGTCAAAGGAGAGAAAGACGTTTTGCCCGTCTGTTTTTTCGGTGCCACGAAGTTTGCCGTCAACAGCGGCCTGAAGAAGTTGTTTCAACTCCCCGAAGGTCATTTCGCCGTTGTCATAAATGTGGTTCATGTGCCCAGCGACAGCACCTTCTAAGAGGAGTTTGTTATCCATGATTTTGCCCTATATTATTTTGTCCACTCTTTTAGGAGTTTTTCATAAAGTCTAGTGTTCTTTGGGGTAAACCTTTCTTCGTAAAGAGCATCCTCTTGCTCTGGTGTGTGAATTTGAGACTCATCCGTCCTTGCAGGGGCAAACTCGGGACGATTATCGCTTTGGCGTTGCTTGCGTTGATTAATAAGGTCCAGAGTGCTTTGGATGCTTGTATCAACACTCTGTTGACGCGCAATTGCATCTGCTTTCGCTTTCGCTTTCGCTTTCGCAATGTTTCTTTTGATATCCGGCAGTTTTCTTGCGACAAGTTCCTTTGCAGCTTTATAACCGGTCGCATCCAGCGCGATTGGGTCTCTTCCTCTCTTGTGCTTATTTAACAAGATAGTAAATATCTTGTCTGCAGACAATTTCATATACTTTTCATTACTCAATAGAAGATTTTTTATCTTAATATCTGACACCATCGAGTGAGAGGGCCCTGCATCTTGCTCCATCATTTTTTGTAATGTTTCTTTTATGGTTTCTTGAAGAAACTCTTTTGTTATCTTTGTAGTCATTGTTTTACTCTCCTTTGTAGTTTTTGACTTTGATTTTTTCTTTTTTGATTTTGATTTTGGTATTGCGCCGTCTGTACTGTCCGGGTCTGGACCATTTGGAATTCCATCACCGTCATCATCTTGACCTGCTTTTTGCCGAGCACCTCCCATATAAGGTCCAGGGTTTTTTATTTTTTTACTTTTCTTTTTTCGAGCCTTTGCTTCATCCAACGATTCATATATTATTTGTTTTAGTTCTGAAACTTTCATTAAATTTTTCTCCTTTAAGAATTTTGATTCTGCCAATTTATATAACTTTCTGTCATCATCTTCAAGGCCGTCTTCAAAGTCTCGAAAACATAGGTTACCTACTAAATAGGCTTCTTTTTCCATATTACGCATATGTTCGTTATCTTGAGCGTAATTTTTTCCCATAAAACCCATTTTTTTTGGATTTAAGTCACCTCTAAGGTTCTGTGAATGGTGCACCAATTCATGTGCAAAAGACCTTAAAATATCTTTTGGGTGCCTAGAAGTAATATATAATGTAATGGATTGATTGTTTGGATCATAGTGAGCAGTTCTTCCTAACAGTTTTTGACTATTTTCCATATCTTGTTTTAAGAAAAGCTTTGGCGGGTGCTGAAATCCTATTCTATCTTTTGCAAAAATAGACAACTTACCTATGAGTTTCTTTAGATCTTCTATCATTTTGATGCTATAACCTCATAGGTAAGTAGATTAAATATACTCTTTATCTCCTGAAAAAATAATTTCCATGTCTTCGTTAACTTCCAGCTCTAACTTACCAGAAAGCCACATTTCAATATCATCTTGAGACTTAAATTCATACAAATTAGGCCCTTCATATAAGCACCACTTGTTAATAGCGTCAAGAATATCCATTTTATTAAAAACAACCTTAGTGCAACCATTTATGCGCGCCGCCATTTTTAGCATATCAAAATCTAACCAATTAATTTGTCTCGGCCGACCAGTAGTGGCACCATATTCTTGGCCAAGTTCCCTAATATCTTCAAATATTTCATCGGTTCCTTCAAAACTTTTGGCACCCACATAAGTTTCATAAATTTTCGCCACACCCCACACATCCCTGATTGCAGATGCTGGGACACCATTTAATAATGCTGACCCAACAGTACAATGAGAAGAGGTAACATAAGGATAGTCACCCCAGTCGACATCTAGACCAAAGCCTTGGGCGCCCTCAAAAAGGATCCTGATTTCTTTGTGTTCTTCATTTTCATATAGTTCATGATACATGCTGATAATATAAGGCTGAAGCCTTTTATCTTGTAACGCTCTAACACCTTTTCTTGCATACTTGTCTCTATATGCAGGACCATTACCTCGCTTTGTTGTTCCAATATTTTCATCTTTACCATCTTCAACTCTGTGAAAATCAGTAATTAGATGCGCGTTGGACGCGACCCTTACAAGTTTTTTAGCTGGTATTCCTGCTTCTTCTAGTTGTTGTATTTCTTTTAAAAAAGTGTCTACGTGTACAACGCATCCCGGACCGATGATCGAAACGACCCCAAAAAAAACACCACAAGGGATATGGTGTGTTACAAATTTTTCTCCATTGTGATAAATGGTATGACCAGCATTGCAGCCTCCATTATAGCGAATAACATGTGTATATTTATTTTCTCTACACAGGGCGTGAGCAATTTTACCTTTCCCACAATCTCCATATTGAAGATCTACTACTACATCAGCAATCATATTTTACCTTTCAGTGATTACTGTAGTATAGTACTTTATTATTGTCTTTCTTTTAATAATCTTTTTGCCGCGGCTGGGTTTTTCATTGTTACATCTAAATCACTTCTTAGAGATGCAACTTGTTTTTGCATATTTCTAAATTTTAAAGTTATCGCTACAAAGAAAACAACACATGCTATATCAACTATCATATTCATATTCATCCAATCTAAAAAACTCAATCTTTTATCCTTTCTTTTATTTCTATATCTGCATCTTCGTCGCCATCGGGATTAGTTAGGTGATCCCAAGGGGCGGGCTTCTCTGGGTTCATTAAATTTTCTATACTAGACAAAGGATGACCATCAAAGGCAAGGTAATCTTCATCTTTTTGTTTACTAAAATAATCTTTTATTTCAGACATTATATCGTCAGAATTAGCATATAATGCTTTGACATATTTTTTCGCCTTGGCCACAGATTTAGAACAGCCCTTTTTTTTACCTTGTTTACCACTCTTAGTGATCTTGAATACGCACTTTCCCTTTCTTTTAAACGGCATTATTTGTTCCCCTGATTTAAATAGTTGCGCCAGACTTTGTTTTCATCAATAGTTATTTCACTGTTCTTCACTGACATTAACTTGTCATAAGACCTTATCCTAAGGGAAGATAACTTTTCTAAATAACCATGATTCCTCAATAATTTAAAAGCCAAGTTTTCAGGCGAATATATGCCATCCGTTTCAAGGCCAGATTGTCTCATTTTAGCTATTTTATCTTTTATTTTTCCAGCATACTCATAAGATTGTTTATAATCTTCATCTTGAAAAAGTTCGAATAAATGTTCAATTTGTTGAGCAATTGCTTTTGCTTTCTTTTCACTATTAAGTAAATCAATTTCAGGATCTAGCCTGACTGGAAGCGCTAGCCACTTTTCTAGTTCCAGTGACCATATTCCGTTTGCTTCATGCGGCTCTGTGTAGTGTTGAAAGTAAAGTTCCACTTCTTTATCTGATATAAGTATATTGTGCTTCTTATTCCAATTTATTCTCATTTGATCCAACATTTTTTTAACTAAATCAAAATTGTCATCAATTTTATTGAAATCTAACATGATATGTAAGTCGATATCAGAGAACTTATGCCAATTGTATGATGCAATAGAACCTGTAATTACCACATCCTCTACGCCAATCTCTAAATCCAGAGTTTTTATAACATCATCTGCTATTTGCATCAACTTTCTAGCAACAATTGGATTTAATGTATTATTTTTCCAGAATTTTGGATAAAGTGTTTGTTTTGGTTTTAAAAATTTAGTGTTAAAAGAGTATTCGTCCTCTAAATCTTTTTTTGTTATAGAAAAATTAATCATTGTTACGCTCCAATGCTTTTATGGATACTCTTCCAAATTTAGTGTTTGAATCTATCTTATCTTTTGGGAAAAAACGAAAACAAGTGTGTTCTAAGCTAAGTTTTATGGGTCTTTCTGTATACTTACAAAGAAAAAAACTTAAATTTTCATTTTTTTCAATAAATTTAAAATCTTTTATATCTAGATCAGTCTCTTCTTTGACTTCCCTCTTTAATCCAGTTTGAATCTCTTCGCCCACATATATATGACCTCCAGGTAAGTCCCATTCTCCTGAATATTTTTTAGTATAGTTAGATCTTTTTAGCATTAAAACTCTCCCTTCTTCATCTACGATAATCGCTTTTGCGACTTGTTTTGAATCATTTGGTACAATCTCTACTGTCAACAACTTAAAAACTCCATACAAAAATAAATAGTTTCACGGTTCTATATTATCCAATAACTGCTTTCCATTATCATATAGATACATGATTGGATGATATCCCTGATCTTTTATGTTGTCCATAAGTTTTAAGGCGTCATTCACACCTAAAAGTTCTATAGTTAATATTTTGTTGTTATAGGCATTGACTTGAGAGCACAATATTCCACAATCTTGTAATAATTTAAAATAATTGCCGGCGTCACATATAACTAAGACTGTCCCGAAAGGGTGAAAAGATTCGATCCAAACATCTATCATATCTTCAAAAGATATTGAATAAACTTGTTGATAAAAACTTCCTGATTTTTCTTTTTTTCTCATTTTGAATGCTTATCCGCTATTGTTTGTGAAGCCCATGCATCGGGCTTAAGTCTGTAATCAAGTCCGTATCCTTGAACATATCCTTTTAACATATCTGAATATTTAGAAGTACCGTTATTTAACCCAAAAGGAGATACATCTAAGTGAAGTTCTATTCTTGAAGGGTTTATTCCATATTCTTCCATAAACATGGATGCAATCTCTACTGATCTTCGAGTTTCTTCTGTTATCCTCGAAACTAAATTTATAAAGTGATCTTTTGGCACGAAATCCTTAAAAAAGAAATACCTACCTCCCATTTCTCCACCGTGTAAACATACGGCCGATGCAAAACATATTGTTTCTTTCGAGATAAAAGAGTCAGATCCAATAAATAATTTAGATCCTTTTGAGAGATATTCGCGAGAAAGGTTTAATAGGTTATAAAAATCTATCTGTTTATTACTACCAGTTATCCAATTTTTTTCTACGATGTGTTTCATAACACTATCATATCAAACTTTAAGCTTCTTCTCTAGCTTGTTTTAATTTAGCTAAAATTTCAGTCCCGACAGATTGATTTTGTCCCGCCAAATCGAGAACATCTTCAAAAAGTTCCAAATCTTTTACCAGTATCTTTGCTACCTCGATAGCAGTATTTCTGGTCTCGTCCCTTATAAGTTCTATAGAAAACGACTTCCACTCCTCAATATAATCATCTCTTGGTTCTTCATCGTTATACTCGTTTGAATTATATGGATACTTTGCATACCCCTGACCAGAATTTTCGTTTAAGATTTCTGATACTAGTCTTTTTAAATCTTTCTTTTCCATGATAGTAGCTCCATTTTTTGATAAATAATTTGTCTCTCGCACAGGTGTTTGCAGTACTTCTCGTAGTTGTTCTCTTAATCCTCCCATATAATAAGCGTCTCGGAAAACTTTAGCTATGTACGCAGGATCTTGCTCGTTACCTATTTTGCGCTGTATATAAACTCTGACGTTTCCTCCCCCTTTCAATGTCACCGTTTGGGCCCTGAATTGAGTACCCGGAGACCCAGTTAATCCAAAAAGTTGATTAAAACCCGCAAGGTTACCATCTTCTGCGGTTAGTCTATAGAAAGCTCTTCCTTTACCATTAAGTTCCATCCTCATTCTTTGCTGGGTAGTTCTCTGGCCTTGTCCTCGACGAGCTAGTTGAAAACCCGGGGCAGTCCTTGCAATAGGTTCCATGAATAAATTATAAAAGTTAAACCCTTTAACATTTTCAACCAGTTCTCCAGTTTCTTTTTTAACTCTACTACCAGTAAATAATTTCTCGAGATCTCCACTGGTCTGAAGATCCTCAAAATACTTTTGTAACTTACTTGGCGCGGTTTGTCCGGGGCGCCCAATCATGGCATCGAAATGATCTAAATTTTTTCCTAGGTTCTTGAGCGAGGTCTTGCGGGCCCCGCCGAGGGTTAAGGCCCCCAGTGTACCAGCAGCCAGCTTGCTCATCTGGAAACCAAAATTCTCAAATGCTTGCGAGCCCTTTTGAACTGCAAGGTTCTTAAGAAAGATGCCATTTTCGAACAAATAAGAATTAATCTTAGAAACTTGTTCCCTTAAGGCTTCTAATTTTGCTCTATCTGATTCACCGGCGGGGGTTTTAAAATAATCTTTAAGTTTAACTTTAGTTTTGCTGCCTTGTAATTTAGCTAATTTCCTATCAGCATTGAATGCTTCTTCTATTAATAGTGATTGCCCATACAGACGTCTTTCAATTAATTGAATTTCAGATAAAATATTTATAACTTCCTCAATATCTCTTACTGCTGGGCTGTTAGCAGCATCTAAAACACTTATATAATCTCTATTTTTAGTTCTTAAATTCTCTTTAAGTTTATTTTTTATAGTCTCTAGTGGGCTCACGCCGTCGGCTCGCGCTTGAGCAATAGCTCCATCTTCTGTCCTTAATATATATATTACATCTTCATATACTTCACGCCCGGTTGACCCTTTAAAAAATTCCAATTTTCTCTGCTCTATTAAGTCTGCATATAATTTTCGGTAGTTACTAAATAATTGAGGCAAAGAAAATGTACTACTTTCATCTAGCAAATTTGAAAGCGTTCTGGTTGTATTTCTGTAAAACGTAAATTTATGACCCTGAGCGCTCATTTCAGCTCCTTCATTCATCCAATGAGCTATCGCTCTCAAATTACCAGAAATCTTTCCTTGTCTAAATCCAAATTCTCCAAGCCTTTTAAGATCCGTTTGGAGAGCTGTGTCCATAGACTTTTCCATTTTTACTGCGTCAATCGCTACTTTTTCACCTTCAATAAGTGAAACACTAAACATTTCATCTCCAAAATTTGTATCTAAATCAGGAAAGAGTTTTTTAATCTTTTTTTGCATGGCATCAGATGCAAGCGCTGGATTCGTACCTTCACCTTGAAAAATTCTCCTTGAGAATGACACTACCACATCTCCACCTGCATCTCTCGCTAATACCCGGGTAGACCCATCTGCAAACGTTGCTGCAATGTTTACTTGATATTTACCCGCGTCAGTTACTTGTTGTATTAAAGTTAAATCGATTACTTCCTGTCCTGCAACTGAAACACCTATGCCTCCGCTTTCTCCGAATAATTTTAAAAGAGAATTAACGATGTAAACTTTATTAAGCTCTGACACTGTAGAACCTAGGCTTGTAAATTGAGTTCTACCTCTTGCTAACATGTTTCCGAGCCACCGACCAAAATCTGAAGTTATATCAGTCTGTAAATTAATTGATCTTAATAATCTAGGATCCGCGGTCGCTCTTAAAAACCTAGAGGTTACTAGTGATGCCAAACCGAACGCGAAAAAACACCCAGTGCCCGAAAGCATTTCCATGCCAATAGCGCTTGGCAAACTTGTAACTGAATCCCTTCCTTTTAAAAAGTCCTGCTTTGTTGGTAAATATTTTGTTATAAGATAATCTAAATTTTCTTCGATGGTATCCTCAATATTTGCGCGCTTTTGTGCGGCCTCAGTGGTAAGTTTTAAAAATTCTGCATCTAGAGCTTGTATTTCTGCAACTGTACCATTAGCTATTGCATTGGATAAGCGCTGTAACTTTTGACTTCCCTTATGCTTGCTTTGTTGTTGCATAATATCAACAACTTGTTTTATATAGCTAGTAGTACTATCATCTTTTCTTTGCTGTATTTCTACGGGTTCAGGTTCTAGTTCATTTTGAGCTTTAATATTTATTCTGTCAATTGCCTCTCCCATGGCTATAGCTAATTGCTGTTCAGTCATCGCGCCCATTACAGAATCAAATTTTTGTTTACGGCTGGCCTGTAAATCACTTATTAATTTTTGCTTTTCTTTTTCATCTTTTGGTAAACTATCAGCTAATTGAGTTAAGCCTTTATCCGCATAATATACACCTATAGCACCAAGGGTTACTCCTAGGGACCCTACAGCAATTCTAGTAGGAAGATTTTTGATTTTTTTTGTTTGCTTTATAGCTTGTCCGCCCATCCACGCTACAGGCTGTATTGCACTTACTGAGACCTTACCTAGTGCTCTGAAGATATTTCCTCTGTAAAAAGTTCCAGTTGTAGAGCCCATTAGAAGTCCACCAAAGGCAAGTATTGGATGGCTTTTAAAGCAAGTTGTCTCATATAATATATCACTAGCATAATTTTCAAGAGAAAGATCATTAAGAAACCTCAAGGTTCTGTCATCCCAGTTTAATCCTAATCGAACCTCTTCTTTCAAAAGCGTCTTAAATTTGCTTAAGTCAGATCCCTTGGGTACTGGCGCTGGCTTCTTAACCGCCGCGACAGCCTTAGGTTCAGGCTCAGGCTGCACCACGGGTGAAGTAGCGCTCTTGTTTTGATTTTGAGGTAAATTTTCCTGACTTACACTCACACCTGGGGTATTTGATCTTCCTTTGGGGCTACCTTGGGTGACACCAGTAGTTTTTGCTGCAGCTGCTTGTTTTGGCTTGTCTGGCTGCTTGGCTTTTTTTGGCTTGGCTGGTATTCTGCTGTTAGAATCCTTAACACAACCAAATAATCCTTTTCTTGTAAACCCTGGTGGGCACGACCCGGATTCATGCATTAATATCTTTTTTTCAAGCAACAAGTCCGCCACTTCTTGTTCTAAAATTGTATCTAATTTTTTATCTTTTTTGCTCATTAAAAAAAACTCCTACGGTATTAAATAGATTACAGCAGCCAAGTTCACCACTTTCCAAGCTCTTCTGATGGTCGAACCACTGTCTTTGTCGGTTAAAGCTTCTTTGCCGATTTCAAATATTTCAATAAGATTGTTAATAAACTCTTGATATACTTTTCGGTCTTCCATAGTCAGATATTCAACTTCTACTTGTTCTTGGGAAAATCCATCAAGCCTGGCTTTAAACGCTTTAAGCAATTTAATATTTTGATCTAAGTTAATATTAATTTGCTTTATATATCTTTTTGATTTAGTTCCTATAAATTTAATTGACTCAAGTGCTCCAGGGTTTCTTGAAGGAACAACGGTAATGTCACCATTTTCAACATCGGCTCCCCCTTGCATACCTTTTAGGTTTTCCA
>MDSV01204582.1_pt1 | contig 10264 bp, 10 predicted proteins | sample 810851 | NCBI WGS metagenome assembly MDSV01 (sample SAMN05326640, study PRJNA326480) | marine metagenome | isolation source: seawater | place: Atlantic Ocean: North East | collected 2012
CTTCATCTTCTTCGGAACTACGAAGACCAAATATGCTTGAAATTATGTAAAATACGATAAGTGAAAGTAGAAAGGTAAAAGCCCCTATTACGATTATTCCATAAAGCTGTAGTCCAAGACTAGCTTCTGGATTAGTAAATGCTACTACTATTGTTCCCCAGATACCTGCTAACAGGTGTACAGGTATTGCTCCGACAACATCATCAATCTTGAATCTGTCTAGTAAAGGGACCGAAAATACTACGATGAGACCACCGATTGCTCCAATAATTGTAGCTGATCCAAGAGAGGGATATAGTGGTTCTGCAGTGATCGACACTAGTCCCGCTAGAGCACCATTAAGTGCCATTGTTAAATCGACTTTGCCGTAATAGAGTTGCGTCGCAATAATTGCCGCAAGGACACCGCCAGCTGCAGCGGCGTTCGTATTTGAAAAGATCCTTGACACGTCTGCTACATCTCCGATTGTTCCCATCGCGAGTTGAGAGCCACCATTAAAACCAAACCAGCCAAGCCAAAGAATAAAAGTTCCAAGTGTTGCTAGCGGTAAATTTGACCCTGGCATCGGGACAGCTTTTCCATCGATATAACGACCGATCCGAGGACCTAAAACAATTACCCCGGCCAGTGCCGCCCATCCACCACATGAGTGAACTATGGTAGACCCGGCAAAATCGGAAAAGCCAGCTTCGCTAAGAAACCCACCGCCCCAAGTCCAACTTGCGCTGAGCGGATATATTATAGCCGTTAAGATTAGAGTGAATAGCAAGAAAGGCCACAACTTAATTCGCTCTGCAACAGCGCCCGATACTATTGAAGCAGTGGCAGCACAAAACATTAGTTGAAAAAAATAATCCGAGCCCGTAGAGGCATACGCTATATCATCTGCTTGGTCGGCGGCTATTCCTACCGCTTCAAGCACTGCGGTGTCTTTAAAAGGGATTAGGTAACCGGATAGAAAACCTTCGACTGCCCAATTTCCAAGAGGATACATCAGGTTGTATCCAATAATATAGTAACCAATGGCAGCGAGTGAAAAAAGTGATATGTTTTTTGTTAATTGCATGGTTGTATTTTTCGATCGGACTAAGCCGGCTTCGAGCATACAGAACCCGCAAGCCATGAACATAACCAAAAAACCACCGATAAGAAAAAGAAGAGAATTAAGTATGAAAACCCCGTGCTCGGGCACCTCTTGCGCCATTACGGGCGAAGTAAAAAAGGTAAACATAGCAAATAAAAGCAAAATTTGTTTGAACTTGGACATAAAGCCTCCATGAATATTTGTTAAAATGAAAATTAAATTTAAAGTGCGTCGGTACCGGTTTCTCCAGTCCTTACTCTTAAAGCTTGTTCTAGTGGCAAGACAAAAACTTTACCGTCACCTATTTTTCCAGTTTTTGCTCTTTCAGATATAGTTTTTACCACGTTACTTACATCTTCCTCTGCCACAGCCATTTCCAACTTTATTTTAGGAACAAAATTTACTACATACTCCGCTCCCCTGTAAATTTCGGTGTGACCTGCTTGACGCCCGTAACCTTTAACTTCTGATACCATAAGTCCCTGAACACCTGCTTCGGTTAACGCCTCTCTTACTTCTTCAAGTTTGAATGGCTTAATAACGGCAATGATTAATTTCATAAAACCTCCTAATGTTTGTTTGGTAGACGCCTTGATAAGCGTTTTCAGACCCCCATTTATGTAGTTATCGAAGAAATGGGAAATAGCTTGCAGCAAATTAGTTAATGAAATATCATGAGAATGATTAAATATTAACCACAATTTTATAAATGCCTAAAAATTAGACTAAAAGTTGTTAGTTCGGGATGTGGAAATAAATGATTTTTAGTGAATCGATCTTTAAATGAGTGATAGCTTTTGATAAAAAAAAAAAACCAATAAAATCTCGCGCTGCGAATAGCAAAAACGGCATTTGGTTTGTGAGGGAAAAGGTAGTGGCGGCTACCAAATGGTTTTTTCTGAGATTGATGATAGTATTAGTAGCAATTTTTGCAACTAGTGTAGGATATTTTTACGTCGTTATTCCGCCATTTGAAACCATTCTTGATGGGAGGATAAAAGGCTCGGTTACACTTTTAGATCGGCACGGTGATATTTTTGCTTGGCGTGGAGAACAATTGGATAATTCCTTGCGTGCAGAAAGTTCCGGTAAATATTTGGTGAGTGCAATAATTTCTGCTGAGGACAAGCGGTTTTTCAGACATTTTGGTGTTTCTGGTCGAGGTATCTTAGGAGCCATGGCAATAAATATTCAAGAGGGAAGAAGCCCTTTTAAAGGCCATGGTGGCTCTACCATAACACAGCAAGTTGCTAAATTATTATGTTTAATGCAAAAAAACAAAACAGAGATAGAATGTCGCCGTCAATCCATCTCGAGAAAAATACTTGAAATCCCGTTTGCTGTAGCGTTGGAACTGAAGTTTACCAAGTTGGAGATATTATCTATTTATATGAATAGAGTGTATTTGGGTGCTAGTTCAATTGGATTTGAGGCCGCATCGCAGCGATATTTTGGTAAAGCTGCTGTTAACACGTCGTTGCAAGAAGCTGCAATGCTGGCAGCTCTACTAACCGCTCCTTCTCTGTATGCTCCAACCCGTAATCTTGAATTGGCACAAAAAAGAGCAACGCTCATAATAAATTTAATGCGTGATCAAAAATTAATAAGTGAAAGCGAAGCTCGCACAGCGATAGGGTCACCTGCTCGAATAACAAGAACTGCCAAAGCGGTGATCGGAGCACATTTTGCAGATTGGGTAATGCTCGAAGCGCCTCAGTCGCTAACTATAGCTACAACAGAAGATATTATAGTTCGAACTACTTTTGATCCAAGAGTCCAAGCTCACATCGAGAAAAGCGTTAGGGAAGTTTTTAGTGATAAAGTTAAAACTGGATCAAAGGCCAATGTTGCCGTTGTTGCTCTCTCAGTAAAAGGTGATGTTTTGGGAATGCTTGGCGGAAGGAAAAAAACCACGTTTGAAGGCCAGTATAATAGAGCTTTTCAATCATATAGACAGCCTGGATCAGCGTTTAAACCTTTTGTTTATGCTGCGGCAATCGAGGAAGGTTATTTGCCAAAAGAAAAATTGTTGGATTCTAAGTTTCCGCCAAGTTCACTGAAATTTTTAAATTATTGGCCAAAGAATTCTGATAATCAGTATTTAGGTTTAATAGATATGCCAACTGCACTCGCAAAGTCGGTAAATACCGTAACCGTGCAGTTGGCTCACAAAGTTGGTTTAGAGAAAATAATAGAAGTAGCGAATGGCCTAGGCATCAAATCCACTTTGTCACAAAATTTATCTCTGGCTTTGGGATCTTCAGAGGTGTCTTTGTTGAATCTCACCGGTGCTTACGCAGGGTTTTTGAATCTTGGTAAAACGGTTCATCCACGAGGCTGGTTTAGCTTAAGTCTTAGTGATACAAATGAGACCTTGATAATGTCAAAAAAGCCTAAACCTGACTATATTATTGGCGAGCAATCTTCAAAAGCTCTAATTAGTATGCTTGTTGAAGCCGTTGAAATTGGCACTGGAAGTAGAGCCAAGATAAATGGCTGGCAAGTAGCAGGCAAAACGGGTACTAGCCAACTAGGAAGAGATGCCTGGTTTATAGGATTTTCATCAAAATATATAGTAGGAGTCTGGGTAGGCGCAGACGATAATTCGCCGTTAAGCGGCGTTTCGGGCGGCAACTTACCTGCTGAGATTTGGTCAGCAATAATGAAAAAAATTCATACTGAGCGACCTAAAAACCTACCAAGTTTGTCAGACGAAGAATACGAATCATTTTTTGGAACTTCGCTTTATGATAGAAACAATAGTCTGTTACGCAAGAAAACTGGATTTATAAAATGGCTTGCTGATTTTTTTAAAAAATCCGAATAAATTGACAAATTTATCTACTACGAAGCTCCGCGATTAAGGCGTCAAGGCTTCCTTTGTTAGATACCAATCTATTTTTAATTTCTTCGCGTTCCATTGTGAGCATAGAAATATTTTCAATAATGATATCTATCAGTTTCATTGCGTCTTTTTGCTTCCAAACTTGCCATTTAACTGATATTGGGGATGTCCCTGGCATAATAAACCTAGTGCTCACCAGTATACCACGTTTACCCGCATCAATACTACGTTCGACTGCCATTGTGGCACCCTGAAACTCGTCAAATTGCTTGCCATATTTTTTAACTAGGTAGTTAGTAAATGCTCCAGAAAATTCTTTCTTTGCATTTTCATCAATTAATCGCCATTTGACTCCAAGAGCTGCTCTAGAAATAGTATTGATGCTCGCATTATTTTTTAACAATTCTTCCAGCTTAAAATGTTTTTGTTCTGGGGAAATATCACTCTCAACTAAACTAATAATAGAATCACTTAAATATTCGACAAACGACTCAGCTTTTTTTATTTCATTAGCGTTTGAGATATTTCCTACCGAAAGAAAGGCAAAAATCAATAGCAAAACTCTAAATTTTTGAAAGAGGTCTTTTTCGATTAAAGGCATATTTTTTCCTTAATGAAGTGATTTATACTTAACCGTTAACCATCAATACAACTTTATTTCATGCTATCAAATTATTTTATCGTATCGCCTAAATAAAAGTTGATTTAAATTTTTAAAGCATTAGCTAGTAGGTTTTATACAATTTTAAAAAGAGGTAGAAATGTCGACAACTATAGATGCAAGATTGAAACAGCTTGGAATAGTATTGCCAGTAGCGCCTATGCCTGCAGCAAATTATGTTCCGTACGTACAAGTTGGGAATATGTTATTTGTTGCGGGACAAGTTTCTCAGAACAAGAATGGATTTGTTGTTGGGAAACTTGGGTTGAACTTTAGTCTTGAGGAAGGCTATGACGCCGCAAAGCTCTGTGGAATTGCCTTAATATCGCAGCTGAAATCTGCATGTGATGATGATCTCAATAGGGTCAAAAGGGTTATTAGGCTTGGTGGATTTGTGAATTCTACCTCCGAATTTACAGACCACCCAAAAGTTATTAATGGAGCCTCTGATCTCATGGTAGCAGTTTTTGGAGATGCTGGTAAGCACTCACGTGCGGCTGTAGGTTCCTCATCTTTGCCTTTCGGTGTGGCGGTAGAAATAGATGGAATTTTTGAACTTGCCTCATAGTGGAGCGCATAGGAAATTCAAACCAATAGCTATTTCCAATAAACTTTTTAGTGAACCTATTGCTCACAGAGGCTATCATGATTGTGGAGGCTCGTTTGGTGTTGGGCGCACGGAAAACTCTATGTCTGCGTTTGAGGCTGCTATTCAAAAAGGTTTTGGAATTGAATTAGATGTTCAATTGACGGCAGATAATATTCCGGTTGTTTTTCATGATAGTCATCTGCAACGTCTTACTGGAAAAAACAAATATATTAGAGAGTTAAAATTTAGTGATTTACAAAATATTAAATTATTTAATGGCGAGACCATTCCTACTTTTTCAGCTTTCCTAAATTTAATTTCTGGTTCTGTTCCAATTTTAATTGAATTAAAGGATCAAGACGGTGGTTTGGGAGAGAACGTTGGGTCATTGGAAACCCAAGTAGCAAAAGCTCTAGAGCCATACCAAGGTCCCGCGGCAATCATGTCTTACAATCCAAACTCAATGATTTCCTTAGCCCAGAAACTGCCTGAAATACCGCGAGGCTTAGTTACGGAACCCTTTTCTCCTAAAGTTTGGCCACGTGTTACAAAAGAAAGGTTAGATGACTTGAGGGCTCACAAATATTTAAAGAAAGTTCAAGCAAGTTTTATTTCGCATTATCACAGGGATTTAAATTCTAAACATGTAGAAAGAGTTTCTAGGTTTGTCTCTGTTTTATCTTGGACTATTCGTAACACTGTAGACATGAAGCTAGCTCTTAAAAAATCTAAAAATATTACATTTGAAGGGTTTAATCCTAGGGATTATTAGTGCGAGTTTAAAGAAATTTAAAGTTATAGTTTATAGGTGTGCCAAAGAAAGATTCTCAATGGAAAAAATTAATATTTCAGTATTAACAGATATAAACAATATTAACTCGAAGGAATGGGATTCATGTGCCTGTCCTGAAGCCGTCTCGGGATTGAGACCATTCGATCCTTTTACTACGCATAGATTTTTATCTGCGTTGGAGGCAAGCAATTCTGTTGGACGTGAAACTGGTTGGATTCCTAATCATTTGGTAGCTCGGAAACTAGATAAGGTTGTAGGTGTTATTCCACTATATGTTAAAACCAATTCGCAAGGAGAATATATATTTGATCACAACTGGGCACACGCCTATACACAAGCTGGAGGGCATTATTATCCAAAATTTCAGGTAGCAGTTCCATTTACCCCGGTAACTGGTAGACGCATTTTGACAAAAGTGGGTTTTGAACAAGAGATAAATCCACTTTTGATCAACGCGATAAAGCAGATAGCATTAGAGCATAATATATCATCAGTGCATTTCACATTTTGTAGTGAAAAGGAAGTAGAGTGGACGGATAATTTAGGACTATTAAATCGTAAGAGCCTACAATACCATTGGTTTAATAGCGGTTACGCAACCTTTGATTCGTTTTTGAGCCAACTATCTTCGAGAAAACGAAAAGCAATAAAAAAGGAGCGGATAACAGCCAGTCAGTTTGATGGAGAAATAATTCAACTGACAGGAAATGATATTGAACCAGATTTCTGGAATTATTTTTGGACTTTTTATCAAGATACAGGCTCACGAAAATGGGGACGGCCTTATTTGACGCGATCATTTTTTGACATTATTCATAACAATATGAGAGATGATATCTTACTTGTTGTGGCTAAGCGGGGAGAAAAATATATCGCTGCCGCACTGAATTTTATCGGTAGAGAAACTTTGTATGGGCGTTACTGGGGTTGTACAGAGACCCATTCCTGTCTGCATTATGAAATTTGCTATTATCAAGCGATTGAATACGCATTAACTCACAGGTTAAAAAAAATAGAAGCAGGAGCTCAGGGGGAGCACAAACTTTCGCGGGGCTACTTGCCATCCACAACACATTCAATGCACTGGTTTGCAAACTATGAATTTAATATTGCGGTCAAAAGGTTTTTGGAAGAGGAGAAAAGTTTTATAGAGAAAGAGGGCAGAGAAATTTTAAGTCAAGCGCCGTTCAAATTCAAAAGGGGTTGAGCTCCAAAAAATAAGGAAGTGATTTATGAAAAAAATAGATTTAAATGAAGAACCAGAGAAGATCAGAAATTTACTAGAAAACGATTGGGTTTACGTTAAAGATCGAGGTGCAATTCGAAAAGAATTCATTTTTTCTGATTTTGTGGAGGCATTTGGTTGGATGTGTAAAGCCGCTATAATTGCCGAAAAACTCAACCATCACCCAGAATGGTTCAACGTCTTTAAAAGAGTGGAGGTAACTTTAACGACACACGACTTAAATGGATTGAGTGACTTAGATATAACTTTAGCGTCGAAGCTCGATTCTATAGCTTAATCTTTTAAGACCTCAGACAAAATAGATAAGAGGTAGTCACCAGAAGTGAGGCTGCAATTACTCCTATCTGGTTCTAGTTGTAAGTGAACTATACTGTTGTCTTGGGCAATTATGGCTACACGCTGTAATCTATTAAAAAATCCGATTTTAGGTACTGAAAAATCCAAGCCAATAGATTTCGCAAACTGTGACTCTACGTCAGCTAGAATTTTAATACCTGCTTGTGTTGCTCCAGAAACATCGCCCCATGCTTTAGCCACGTGAACATCATTGACCACTACACAGAGTATTTCGTCGATGCCCTTTTTAAAAATGGCACTACAGTTCGTTACTAAGCTTGGCAAATGAAAAGAGTCGCAGGTCTTTGTAAATGCTCCCGGCATACCAATTAAAACAATGTTTTTACCTCTAGCTAGGTCAGCCAATTTTAGGGCTTGAACACCGGAGTCTGTCATTTGATAAAAAGTTGAATTAGGAAGGTTTTGATTGATTGAAATCTGCATTAAAACATCCTCAGTATTTTAAATATATTTTACTTATGTTTACTATGTTGTTTAACCCTAGTAACATTTTTTATTCTTAACAATCTTTTGATGAAGGTTCATAATGGCGGGTATTGTAATAGTGGGTGGAGGACAGGCAGGATTTTCAGCAGCATCTACCTTGAGAAAGTTTAAGTATGATGAGAAGATTACGCTCATTTGTGACGAACCTTCGATACCATATCAAAGGCCCCCATTATCAAAAAAATTTTTGCTAGGTGATATACCGAAAGAGCGTTTATTTTTTAGACCGATTTCATATTACAAACAAAATAAAATTGATGTGAAATGTGGTATTGAGGTAACTAAAATTGATAGAGAGTCTCAAACCTTAGTACTCGGCAAGCAAAAAATATTGAGTTATGACAGACTTATATTAACAACGGGAGCGATCCCAAATAAGTTTCCAAAGAGACTTGGAGGACAATTAAGAGGCGTTTATTATTTGCGGTCTATTCGCGATGTAGAGCGTATTTCACTGGAGTTAAAAGCTACTAAGCATGTTTTGATCGTAGGGGGTGGGTATATTGGTTTAGAGATAGCCGCGGTAGCTAGGAGAAAGAAATTAAAAGTTACACTTGTTGAGGCGGAAAGCCGAATATTGAAGAGGGTTGCCTCAGATAGTACTGCTAGCTACTTGAGACAGCTTCATATTAAAGAGAAAGTAAGAATTTTAGAGGGTGTATCAGTAGAAAAGCTTGAGGGGGAAAAAGGGTATCTATCGAGCGCAGTGCTTAATAACGGTGACAAATTTAAAGTTGATTTTGCCATTGTGGGGATAGGGGTCATACCAAATACAAAACTGGCAAGTGATGCTGGATTAGATTTAGATAACGGAATAAAAGTTGATACTTTTTGCCAGACATCTGATCCAAATATTTTGGCGGCAGGTGATTGCACTAGCTTCCCCTACAACAATAGAAGAATTCGGTTGGAGTCGGTTGGCAATGCTATTGAGCAAGGGGAAAAGGCAGCGATGACTGTATTGGGCCGTAGACAGCCTTATATTGCTAGGCCTTGGTTTTGGTCTGATCAGTATGAAACAAAGTTGCAAATAGCTGGACTTAGCGATCTTTTTGATATGGTAGTGGAAAGAAAGAATAAAGAGTCAGTATCATTTTGGTACTATAATAAAGACAAACTTATCGCTGTTGATGCTATCAATGATGGAAGGGCTTATATGATTGGGAAGACACTTATAGAAAACGGAGTTTCTCCAAGTCCATCACTTTTATCAGACGTAAATTCAAATTTGAAACTTTTACTAAAGAGAATTTGAATGCGCATTATTAGTGGAAAATGGAAAGGTAGGCGCCTGTCATCAGCGGTAGGTCGCTCTGGGGATTTCTCATTACGTCCTACTATGGATAGAGTTAGAGAATCTATTTTTAACATTTTAGCACATGGCGGTATCATGAAATCTAGTGGTTCACGAGTATTAGATCTTTTTTCGGGAACCGGGGCATTAGGATTTGAGGCTCTGTCTCGAGGAGCAAGTTATGTTTGCTTTGTTGATTCTAACAAAAGATCGCTTAAGATATTGAACGAGAACGTTTCTCTTTTAGGGGTCGCAGATAACATAAGAATCATAAAGCGTGATGCAAAGAAATTAGGTATAAACTATGATCACAAATACGATTTGATTTTTTTAGATCCACCCTATGGTAAAAGTTTTGGCGAGTGTGCTTTAGAGTCTGCAGTAAATGGGGGGTGGATATCTGATAAAGCACTTGTTATTTGGGAAGAAAATGTGGAAATCTTACCGCCAAAAGGTTTCACGTTTCTTGAAAAAAGGTTGATTGGAAGCATACATTTGAATTTTTTGAGATTTGGTTAAAACAATTAGAGCTTTTTCTATTGAGGAAATGGTCTTTTATAAGGTTAAATAAATGAAAGCTAAAAATACCACTCATTTTGGGTTTAAGACAGTATCGGAGAACGCAAAAGCCAATCTTGTTCAAGAGGTTTTTACCAGCGTTTCGCCAAAATACGATCTAATGAATGATATTATGAGCTTAGGGTTACATCGAATCTGGAAAGACGCTTTAATGGATTGGCTAAATCCTCAGCCGAGCCAGAGTCTGATAGATGTTGCTGGTGGTACTGGAGACATTGCCTTCAGATTTTTAGAGCGAACTAAAGGGAGGGCTGAGGCGACAGTTTTAGATATGACTGAAGCTATGCTTAATGAGGGAAAAAAGAGGAGTGAAGTTGAAAACTTATCAAA
>MDSV01241498.1_pt1 | contig 10263 bp, 6 predicted proteins | sample 810851 | NCBI WGS metagenome assembly MDSV01 (sample SAMN05326640, study PRJNA326480) | marine metagenome | isolation source: seawater | place: Atlantic Ocean: North East | collected 2012
AACGTAGGTTGAAGTTGCTTCGTGTGTTGATGTCAAATCCAAACTTTTTAATCCTAGATGAACCCACTAATGATCTAGATATTTTTGCCATGGCTGTTTTGGAAGAATATTTAAGGAATTTTAAAGGGTGCTTAATAGTCGTCTCCCATGATCGATATTTTATGGATAAAATGGTAGACCACCTCCTGGTATTTCAAGGTGATGGAGAGCTCAAGGATATTCTTGGAAACTACACTGAATTCCGTAAACAGGAGAAGCAGATTCAAAAAGTGAAAAAAGGCTCAAATCAGAATAAAGAAGTTCCAAGTAAAAATAGTTCCACGACACAAGTTAAAACCAAATTGAGCTTTAAGGAAAAAGAGGAGTTTCAGCAACTCGAGGGTGATCTTGAACAACTAGAACAAGAAAAAGTGAAGCTATCTGAAGGTCTTTCTGATGAGTCAAAAAGTAATGCTGATTTGTACGATATGGGAAAGAGACTTGGTGAGGTTGTAGAGCTCATAGATCAAAAAACAAACCGGTGGATGGAATTGGCTGATTATGCATGAAATGTTTTATTGGATTATTCTCACTAACCAATGCAACTTTTTTCATGTTGATTAGCCTTTTTTCAAAAGTGATAACTAGGTAATAAGGGTTTTATTTAGGTCAAAAAAACAGCTCGATTAAATTTATTTCATATTGTATTAATACACGTTGAAATTTTTCACTTTATATTTGAATAGGAGAAATAGATACATTTTTTTAATTGCATAAAGCTAAACGACTCTTTACTTCATTATTATTACTTCTGTGTTTTACAAGTTTTGGTCAGACACTCATTATTAATGAATTTTCAAATGGCCCATCAGGTTCTCAAGAATATATCGAACTAGTCGTTGTTGATACATCTTCAGGTGTTTCAAGTTGTGCTGCTTGTATTGATATAAGGGGTTGGATCATTGATGACAATAATGGATTCCATGGAAGTTTTGGTGTAGCTAGTGGATGCAATAGGTTTTCAAATGATGTTTTCTGGAGTTGTATACCTGTCGGTACAAGCATAACCATATACAATGGAACTGATCCCAATATCGATTTACCCCCAAACGACTTGGAAATAAGTGATGGGAATTGCAATCTTGTAATACCTATTGAAGATAATACCTTATTCGAAACAAATCCAAATACACCAGGAGCTGTTTTTTGCGACTATCCCAATTTAGAATGGAATCCAGGTGGTATATGGAGTCGGATAGGAATGCGCAATGCAGGGGATTGTATTCGCCTCGTTGACCTAACAGGATGCGAGGTTTTCTCGCTCTCTTATGGAGATATTTCTTTAAATAGCACCATTTATTTCCCAGGCTCTGGAACTGATGATGTATTTTACTTTTCTGGAATGAACCCTTATTTACAATCAGATTGGAATCAGGGATGTGCTGGGGATGCCGGTGCGTGTGTAGGTAATGATCAATCCCCAGGAACAACAAATTCGAATTTAAACAATGATTACATTGCGCAGTACCAGCTTAATGGTTGTGAACCAGTTACTCCCATCTCCTTATTAATTACCAACCAATCAAGCTCTTGTGGGAATTGTACAGGATCCATAACGTTGGATGCAATTCAAGGTCAAGGCCCCTATTTATATAGCATAAACCCACCTTTGAACATTAATTCAAACCCATCATCTTCACCTGCTATATTAAGCAATATTTGCTCGGGGCAATATGTGGCAACAGTTATTGATGAGAATGGTTGTACAGATTCTCTTTACTTCGAAATTGAAAGTGATGAACTCCCGATTATAAATACAATAAGCAATGTCAATGTCTGTAATGGTAGTTCGTTGGAATTGAATGCAATACTGGAAGGAAGTGCAAATACAATATCTTGGGTATCGTTAGATGGTTATTTTTCTGATTCGAATTCTTTGACAACTACATTTACTCCTTCAATAAATAGTACTATTGCGTCTGTAGTAGTAACTGCAGAAAGTGAGAACTGTGGTAACGTTCAAGAGAATATATTTGTTAATGTGACTCCACCCGTTGATCCTATATTTTCGCAATTGGCAACCCAATGTGAAGGGGCTATTTTTTCATTAAATACAACTTCACTTAATGGCATAGAAGGTTATTGGAGCCCAGAAGTTAATAATGAGACAACCACAACATATAGTTTTACACCCGCACCTAATCAATGTGCAAATAGTCAATCAATGACGATTATTATTATCCCTTCGATTGATACTGTATTGAACCAAACTATATGTCCTTCGGAACTTCCTTTTGAATGGAATGGTTTGATTTTTAATGAGCCAGGATCTCAAACTTATACCTTGGAGAGTATATCTGGCTGTGATTCTTTATTAACCCTCAATCTTTCCTTGAATACTTTATTGAATAGTAATACGGATGTTACGATCTGTGATAGTGAGTTGCCTTATGTTTGGAATGGCTTATCAGTGGAGTCTCCAGGAACCTATACAACTTCATTGATCAGCTTGGTTACCGGTTGTGATTCCCTGGTATCATTGACACTTTCTGTTAACCCTATATTGAGTTCTTCGGAATCTATAACGATTTGTGATAATCAGCTTCCCTATGTCTGGAACGGATTCATATTTAATAATGCATCAACCGAAACAGTCTCATTAACTAGTTTGGTTACTGGCTGTGATTCTTTGGCTACTTTAACGCTATCGCTAAATTCAACTCTATTTAGCATTTCAGATACTGTTTTATGTGATTATGATTTACCTTTCGAATGGAATGGTTTGACTTATACAGAGTCCGGATCTCAAACTTATAATTTGTCGAGTGTATCTGGTTGTGATTCTGTTGCAACATTGAATGTTGAGGTAGTCAATCTGGCTGTCCCGGAGATTATTTCAAGTAGTCCTGTTACCTGTCCAACGGATATTGTTGACTTATCTGTATTAGATATACCTGGAGCTCAATTCTATTGGGAAGGACCAATGAACTTTGCTTCCTTAGAGTCATCTAATTCATTTGAATTGGATTATGATAATTCAGGAGCATATAGTGTTTATTATATATTGAATGGATGTGTATCTGAAACCTCCACTGAAGAATTAGGTCTGCAAAGTGAATTTGATTGGAATAACTTTGACTTTCCTAATGTGATTACGGCCAATGGTGATGGTGTGAATGATGAGATAGACATTAATCACTATATCGGTGAGTGTGAAGATTTTGAATTAATAGTTTTTAATCGTTGGGGCAATGAGGTCCATATGCAAAAATCGGGAGATGATGCTTTTGATGGTAAATTAATATTTAATGATTTGATGCCGGAGGGTATTTATTTTTACAAGTTTACTCATTCACAAGGATCTTCATCTGGTTTCATTCACCTGATCAGATAAACGGTTTATACCTTATTTTTAATTTAATGCTTAATTTAGTGCAACCTTTTTAAAATAGAACCTGTCTATTAAATAGCAGTAAAATTATAAGATTGAAAAACCTTATTTCGAAATTCTTTTTTCATCCTTTCGTTGTATTATTGATGTTTAATATGACGACGTTGCCCTCAATTTTGACTGCTCAAACATCTATTAATGTAGAAGGATTCGGTCAAAAATGGGTCAATATCGGTGATGCTGACGTTAGTGGTAGTCAAATCACATTAGAGGCCATTGTACGAAGGCAAAATAACGCTAATATCGTTTCCAAGCATGATGGACCAACAGATGTGAACTATTTATTACGACCCAATTCGTTTCAGATAACGACTACGGATGGATTTTATATTTGTCTTAATACTTACACGTTATCCATTAACACTTGGTATCATGTGGCAGCAACCTATGATGGTGCATTCATTAAATATTATGTTGATGGTTGTCTGGTCAATCAAGTAGAAGCTACTGGGGACATTGTTACCAATGATTGGGATGGTGCCATAGGGAACAGGTCGAATTGGCCGAACGGACCTGAGCAATTTAGAGGAAGGGTAGATGAGGTTCGAATATGGCAAGAGGCAAGAACTGAAGAGGAAATAAAACTCAATATGAATCTAATTCTAAATCCGACGACGGAGCCTAATTTAGTCGCCTATTATCGACTCGATAACAATTATGCCAATGCTCAAGGAAGTTCTGCGTTTGATGGGGTTCCTCAAGGGACACCTGTTTTTGCTGCTGCTCCCCCCTTATTTATTCCTTTTGAGGTGCTTTCTGTTGCTCAAACGGATGTTTCTTGTTATGGTTTTTCAGATGGTGAAATTAATGTAATAGCGATTGGAAACGATTTGGAGTATTCATTGGATGGAACTACATATGTAAATACATCTTCATTTACGGATTTAGGTCCGGGAACTTATACGGTATTTATTCGAGGGGGGGCATGTGAGGAAACAACTACCATTGAAATTATGGAGCCTTCCGAAATTCCGACTCCAGTGATCACGATTAATGATCCGATTTGTTCCACAGACACTTTGTTTTTACTCACTTCTGAAGTTGCTGATGCCTCTTATTTTTGGAATGGACCCAATGGATTCTCTTCTTCTGATTTTAGTACAAGTATTGCTGATCTTTCATCATCCAACTCGGGAGATTATTCCATTTATCTTGAGGTAGATGGATGTTATAGTGATACAACTGTCCAAAACATTGTTGTGAATGAAACCTATGACATTAATATTATTGATACAATTTGTTCTAATCAAACCTATACTTTTGGTTTAGAAGAATTGAATACGTCGGGTACTTATATTCAGGATTTACAGTCTATAGATGGCTGTGATTCCATCGTTCAGTTGAACTTAACGGTAAATCCATCCTATAGTTTTGTGGTTGATACCGCTATTTGTCAGGGAGAATCTATCACTTTTGAGGGAATTACAATGGATGTTTCGGGGACCTACCCCTTCAATTTGTTTACGACCTTGGGATGTGATTCGATCATCACTTATGAATTGATCGTTCACCCTATTCCCGAAGCTCCAATCATTTCATCTAACAGCCCATTAGAATGTCCGGGTGATTATTATGAGTTCGGTGTGAATTCAGTTGATGATGGTTTTTATGAATGGAGTGGGCTCAATGAGTTTACATCAACTGATGAACTGAACGGTTTTGATGCCCAAATAAGCGATATAGGCGCCTACACCGTCACAGTTACTGTCAATAATTGTGTTTCCCCATCATCACAAACGGAACTTGAGATTGTTAATATTTATTCTTTTGATGATTTTGATTTCCCAAATGTAGTGACTCCAAATGCTGATGGAGCAAACGATTCTTTTGACTTAGAATCTTATTTCAAGACCTGTACTCCATATGAAATTATGTTTTTTGATCGTTGGGGAAACTCTATCTATCAGCATAAAGAAAACGAAACTCCTTTTTCTGGAAATTCACTTGATGGATCAGAACTAATTGAAGGAGTCTATTTCTATAAATTGCTTTATGGGGAAAGTTTGAAACAGGGATTTGTTCACCTCATTCGCTAATGCGGATTCTATTTTCTATGGAGTAAAGATCTTCCTCATTTTTATAATAGATGGCCTCTAAACCAGCCCTTATAGCTCCCTTAACGTGTTGTGGTGAGTCATCTATAAATAGAATTTGTGAAGCTTCAAAATCGATTTGATCAACGAGCCATTGAAACGTTTCGACATCAGGTTTCCTTTTGCCAATAATATGAGAGTAGTAACATTTTTGAAATAAGGATTCAAAGTCTGCACTGACGTTAGTATAGACTTTTTTAAGGTGAATATCATTGGTGTTACTTAATAAATAACAGGGGATTTTAGATTGTATTTTGTCAATAAAAGCGAGTTTTTCTTGAGGGAATAGACCAATCATTGCATTCCAAGCTTTTATGATATTGTCTTTTTCAATATTTCGCCTTGTGAGTATTTTCAATTGTGAAATAAAGGTGTCACTAGAAACCTCTCCTTTTTCATATTTATCAAAGAGCATACTTTGGTCAAACTGATTATATAAATCAGAAGCATTTTCAACTCCTAGCGATATAAAGGCATCAATAGTTTTTTGGTAGTCAATATCAATAAGAACTCCACCGAGGTCAAAGACCACTGCTTTAATATCTGTTTTATTCATCGGATTTTTTTGAATCGCTTAATTGATAGTAAAAATGGGATTTAATTTCATTTTATGACAATATTATGACAATAATTTATTCATGTCTACCGATATTTGTCGAGTAGTTGAAATTTAAGTGTTAGAGACCCTATATACCTTTGCTTTTACTCATCGTAATCTTGATTTAGATCAGGTTGGACTGTTGCATATTGATGCATCAGAACAGAAATCTCGTTTAGCTTCTGTAAAAGAGAATTTTGGATGTAAGGAGCTCATGTATCTTTCGACATGTAATCGTGTTGAGTTCACTATTGTTTCCGATCAAAACGTTTCCATAAGCGAGTTTATCAAATTACTATATCCAGAAATCAATCATGAGGACCATCTCAAATTGGCTTCCAATGCTGATGTTTATTCACATGAAGACGCTGTGAAACACCTTCTTTATGTAGCTTCTTCTATAGATTCAATGATTGTTGGTGAGAGAGAAATTATTACCCAGGTTAGGAATGCTTTTGAATCCTCTAGATCGAATGGTTTAACTGGTGATTTTATTCGTTTGTTAGTTAAAAAAGCAATAGAAACGGCTAAAAAAGTGTATACTGAAACCAATATATCTAAAAAGCCAATATCCGTAGTTTCTTTGGCCTATCAGAAGCTCAAGAGTTTAAATATTGCTTTAGATTCACGGTTCCTCATTGTGGGTGCTGGACTAACGAATACCACAATGTGTAAATTTCTAAAGAAACATGGCTTTACTAATTTCGTTGTTTTTAATCGTTCATTAGAAAATGGACAAAACTTGGCTATAGAGCTAGAAGCGGCATCCTATAGTTTGAACGAATTAAGTGATTATAACAAAGGATTTGATGTTTTGATCACCTGCACAGGAGCAAATAATCCAATTATTGACCAGACGATATATCATAGTCTCTTGAATGGTGAAGAAAGTCGCAAAACCATTATTGATATTGCCATCCCCAGGGACGTTGATGTCGATGTCGTGTCCAATCATGATCTTCGTTATATTTCTATTGACCTGCTTCAAAAGATATCAGATGATAATCTGAAGGTGCGTTCGAAGGAAGTCGTTCAGGTTAAGAAAATATTGAGTATTGCCATTCAGGATTTTGCGGATTTGACTAAGGAACGAAATGTAGAATTGGCCATGAAGGATGTCCCTCAGCAGGTTAAAGAGATAAGGCGTGCTGCTATGTCTGAGGTTTTTAAACAAGATATTGAGAATATGGACCCTGAAACAAGAGAGGTACTGGATAAGGTTCTCGGTTATGTGGAAAAGAAATACATCAGTGGCCCAATGAAGCTGGCAAAAGAAATCATCCTCAAAAAAAACATTTAAAGTGAAAACAATTACTATAGGAACTAGAGGTAGTGATTTGGCTCTTTGGCAGGCCAACCATGTCAAGTCTCAATTAGAGGCAATAGGACAAAATGTAAGTATTGCAGTGATTAAGACTCGGGGCGATCAAATTCAGGATTTGAGTTTTGATAAAATGGAGGGAAAGGGATTCTTTACTAAGGAAATAGAGATCGCACTATTAAATCATGATATAGATTTGGCTGTTCATTCACACAAAGATTTGGAGACGGTGCAACCTAAAGGACTTAAAGTAACAGCTGTTTCAGGTCGAGAAAACCCATGTGAACTGTTGCTTATAAATAAGTCTGCTCACAACCCGAATGCTCCGTGGGAATTAAAAAAGAAATCGATTATCGGTACTTCAAGCGCTAGAAGAAAATCGCAATTATTAGCCATTCGATCTGATGTCGAAATCAAGGACCTTAGAGGAAATGTTCCTACAAGAGTGGCAAAATTAAAATCCGGTGAGTATGATGCCATTCTTATTGCGAAAGCGGGTGCTTTGCGATTGAATCTTGACTTATCTGATTTGATTAGTGTAGACCTCACTCCTGATGAGTTTGTTCCTGCTCCAGCTCAGGGTGTCCTTGCCTTGCAAATTAGAAGTCAAGATAAGGAACTTGAAGAGATCCTACAAGAAATTAATGACCATCAAATTCAGAAATTGGTTGGTTTAGAGCGAGAAGTTCTAGGTCTTATGGATGGTGGATGTCAGCTTCCATTAGGTGTTTATTGTGATAATCGTTACGTACATGTGGCATACTCAGATGATGCCATGCACCCGTCTCGATATTTTAGATTTCCCTATAAAGACACTCCTGAATTTGCGAGTAAGATTGTCGAGCACATTCAACATCAAAAGGTGTAATGACTATTTTCATTTCAAAAGAGGAGCAAGACTTAGGGATTATTCCTCGTTCCCTAATGGATAAAGGTGTTAAGGGAGTCTATCGCTCATTGATTGATTTTGAAAAAGTTTTTTTTCAAATCCATTCTGATTTTGATGTCATCTTTTTCCCAAGTGTACGTTCTGCTCAATTTATTATTGAATCAAAGGAAATCAATTTAAATTCTTATGTTTTGGCTTGTACTGGTTCTCAAACTAATGAACGTTTGATTGAACTGGGTTATCATTGTCAATATATAGGTGCAAATTCAGGTTCTCCAGATCAAGTTTCAAAAGAGTTTGGAAAGTGGCTTGGAAATAGAAAGGTCTTCATTCCCCATTCTAATAGATCGGTGTTGTCAATGATCTCTCACATACCAAATCACCAAGTTGTTAGTGCAGTGGTATACAATACAATTTTGTCTGATGCCATAATTGATTCAAGTGACTTGTATGTGTTTAGTAGTCCAAGTAACATACATTCCTTTTTTAAGAACAATCGGTTCAAAAATGATAGCCTCGTTATTGTTTGGGGTCAAACCTCTGCGAGATGTCTGCATGAATACAGTTACAAAGCAGACGCCATATTACAAGATGGTACATTAGAAGAACTTCATCATCTTATTCATGAGATTCTTCAATCTCGAGACCAAAAGACAATGGATTCTTTAAAATAGCGTTTTTCAATACAAGGGTGTATCTTTATTCAAGATGTCTAAGATGAAGATTTTTTTTTCTTTGTTGGTCTATTTGTGTTTTCAACAGCTTGCTGTTGGACAGACGAGTGCTCAGAGATCTAAGAGTATTTATGTAAACAAGTCTGTTGACCTCGATTCACTAAGTATTTATCCCAATTACTTTCAGGTTACTTATCAAGGTATTGAACTCTCTAGTTCGGATTATCAACTTAATTTTTCTAGTGCTTTATTTGTCTTAAATGAAGCCATTAAGGATACGCTTCATTTTGAATACCAAGTACTTCCTATAGACCTATCCAAACAATACAGAATGCGCGATACGAGTATCATTTATTCAGAACAAAAAGACAATTATAGTCTATTTAAGATTGAGAATTCATATTCGGTACAAGATGTATTTGGAGGTAGCCAGCTGAATAAAAACGGCTCTATTTCAAGAGGGGTTTCTTTTGGGAATAATCAGGATTTAGGAATTAATTCTTCTTTAAATCTTGAATTGTCGGGGAATATATCACCTGATTTGAAAATACTGGCCTCTGTTTCTGATGCCAATATACCTATTCAGCCAGAGGGTAATACGAATAAGCTACAAGAATTTGATAAAGTATTTATTCAAATTTATAATGATCGCTTAAAGCTAATTGCAGGAGATTTTTGGCTCTCTAAACCTATGGGGTATTTTATGAACTACCGAAAAAGAGCCCAGGGTTTAAGTATTGGCTATCAGTGGAAAACGAAAAACAATAAGCTATGGAGTACACAAACTAGTGGAGCCTTGTCAAAAGGAAAATTCAATCGGCAGGTTATTCAAGGAATTGAGGCCAATCAGGGGCCCTACCGATTGAGAGGTGCTGAAAACGAACCCTTTGTTATTGTTCTTTCGGGAACAGAAAGAGTTTTCATAGATGGACGTCTTTTAAGCAGAGGACAAGAATTTGATTATACGATTGACTACAATTCTTCAGAGTTAACATTTACCTCTAGAAATTTGATCACAAAGGACACTCGAATTGTTGTGGAGTTTCAATATTCAGATCAGAATTATGCAAGGTCTTTAGTTCAAGAGTCATTGTTTTATAAGGGAGATAAATTAGATTTTTGGTTGAATATGTATTCAGAGCAAGACGCAAAAAATCAGCCTCTTCAGCAGGACATATCTCCAGAACAAAGGTATTTTTTGTCTCAGGTTGGGGACAGTCTGAATCTTGCAAAAATTAATTCAATAGATTCGATCGGG
>MDSV01070828.1_pt1 | contig 10262 bp, 12 predicted proteins | sample 810851 | NCBI WGS metagenome assembly MDSV01 (sample SAMN05326640, study PRJNA326480) | marine metagenome | isolation source: seawater | place: Atlantic Ocean: North East | collected 2012
TGTATCTTGTTCCCACTTAATCAGTCTTTCCCAAATCATGGAGCTCCTTCATTTCTTTAAATAATTTTGTTGCACTTTCAAAGCAATAGTTTGCTTCTGGCAATACTGAATGTTCATATACATTTAAATATGTATTGATTGTTTCTTTGACTATTCTTCTATAGTCGCCTACTTCTTTGTCTTTAAATTTATAGTATCTATTAGGACCTGGTGTTTTTCTTCTAATCATTTGACCACCAGATAAATCACCCATGTGTCTTACATATATATGTGCATATAACTTCATAGCTTCATCTTGTATTGATTCTATGTGTTCTATATAATCTTTTGTGCTTTGAGTAATTTCTGGTGTATCTATTTCAAAAGATTTAAAATCATATAAGATATGCTCAGCTCTTAATAGATTAGGTGTATCTCTGAATAGTGAATTGTGTAAACCATACTTTTCTAATACTGCATAACATTGAAATTGATTATACAAATATGTGGCATATAATTTATGGTCTATTTCACCAGACATAAGTATCTTTACAAACTCTTGTCGTTCAGCATTCTTATGATGTTGCATTGTTAATTCTTTTATATCTAACATATTTCCTCTATATTCACATTTATATTTGTTCTAAACAATGTGTCAGTTTGTGTAACAGTTTGATGTTCAATATGAGCTGGAAAAATTACAGCTCTATTTTTTACACTATCTACTTTTGTGCCATCTTTAAATTGAGTATAACCATTACTTGTTTCTAAATATAATATAACAGTTAAAAACTTTTCACTATCAGTAATATCTTTATGATATCCTAACTGTTTAGGTTGTTCACTAGTCTTTATAAAAAGATTTGCTTTTGCTCTACTAATACGAAACTTTTTATTTTTATCTTTAGCATATCTTTGAACAATAGTTATAGGCAATTGTGAAGCATTTATATAGAAAGTCTTACCATATTCTATAAAAAAATGCATGAATTGGAAATCTTCTCCATAATTTTTAGAGTTGTGATTTGCAACCTTTCTCCATTCCCATAAAAACTGTTCATCATTTAATGTACTATGAACAAAATTAAAATCTTTTTCATTTAAATAATTGTCAATTATTTTTATCATACTCTTTCAGTAATACCATTATAAGCTATTGATATTCTTTCATCTGTTTTACATCTCACCATATGTTGTAACATAGAGTTAAAAATTATTAAATGTCCTGTTCTAGCAGGAAAACAATAGTGTTCACTTGTATATTTATTATGAGTATCTATCATACTCATTTTTTGATTATTAGTTAAAGCTATTCCAGGATTTAAAAATACTATCTCACCCTCTGTTGAATGTGGATAATATACTGCTGAAATAATTGAGTTATTATGTGAATGTGGTATTGTAATATACTTATCATCACCTTTATTTGACCAAGCTTCATGTATTTTTATTTTATAATTGCCATTATATATTGATGAATAATACTCATTCATTTTTTTTAAAACAACTTCATTCAAACTTTTAAATATAATGTTAGATAATATATCTTTATTTTCTTTAGCTTGATTTTTTTCTGATTTTGCTTTAGCGTATTCGGCAATCTCTCTATTGTTTATATTTTTTAATTCAAACATAGAAATACCTACTGAAAATATATCTGTAATCATGTGTAATTAAACCATCCTGTAATAATATATTTTTCATGTTCTTTTGATATAACACCCTTATGAGTATGCGTCCAATCAGATGGCCATATTACAGTCAAACCTTTTTTAGCAGGCAACTCTAAATCTTGATATAAAAATTTTGTACCACCGTTAGGTACATCATTTAAATATGTCATAAAAACTAAATGTCTATCACTATCGTGTGTGCCACATCTTTCACAATGCCATTTTTTAAAACCTCCACCAGGTCTATACCATTGTAAATTAAAATGTTCAGCTTTAAATTTTTCAACATGATTGGCATGTCTAAACTTTTCTAAATATAGGAATAAAGTTTCTTGTAATTTTCCTAAATAAGTATTCAATATTGGAGCAATAGTGTGTTCTTGTCTTGTGTCAAAATTTATATCAAGACTTTCTTTAACATCATTATTTGTTTTTGATATATCTTTAAAGTATGTTGCCCCTTGTTTAGCACGGTGTTTGTTTGCTTTAAAATATGAAATTAAATCATCACATACTTTTTCATCAATATGCCATCCACCTATAAAAGATGAATACGGCAAATCGTATTCTTTTAAATTACTATTAGTGTCAAAGATATTTAATGCCGTCTTTTCTTTTAAATTTTTCATTCTAAAACCTTACCTCATATAAAAAAAATAACATCACTAAACGATTGTGTGTGTTATCGCCAAATAAATTCATTGCTGAATGATAATAATTACTAGGATAAACAATTAGTCTATTATATACATTTCCCATTTTGATATCTGGTACATATTTATCATCAATCTTTAAATATGTTTGGGTACCACAATCAATAGGAGCATTTGGTGTTAGATAGATAATACCTGCAATCTGACCTTTATCGGTATGTATTTTATCATTTAACCATTGTGTATCTTTTTTATCATCATCTTTTGTTTGATGAAAAAATAACTCTGCATTATACGATAAGGGTTGTTTACCAAAATATTCTGATAAAATTTTATTACATGTATCATTATATAAATTAATATCTATTTCTTTAATCATATGACTTCTAATACCTTCAAAGTATTCATCAATATTTCTATTTCTATATTTTAAAGATAGTGCTAGATTTCTAATATCATCTGGATTATCAAAAAAGTTATTAAGTGTTATTGTTTTCATATTTTTTAAACTCAATGCCAAATTGTTTTTCATTTTCATCATGTGTGTAAAAATGTGTAATAGTGTATCTACCATTTTTTTCTTCTTCACTATTATTCATTTCTATAGGAGTAATTTTATGTGTATAACAACTAGGAAATAATACTGCTCTGTTATGTTTACATTCAATATTTGATTTAGGAACTGTAAAACAAAAATCTCCACCTTTAAATTTTTTAGGTTCTTTAAAATACCATATTAATAGTGTCCAATGATAAGTGTCAAAATGTTCATCATAATAATCTTTATCTTCATAATAAGAAACTAAAGAACGAATTTTTGATGAACTTTTTAGCATATTATGATAAGGGTCTAAATCTTTTGTATGTAATAATAATTCAGGAGATGAAGCTTTATACAAACAGTTTAGTATTGCTGACTGATATCTACCATCTTTCGTATATAAAAAATCAAGATACCAACGATAAGATTTGCCTAAACTTTTACCGTCTTTAATTGCTACAGCTGTGTTCTCAGCTCTGTCAATTATATGCTTTGGAAGACTATTATAAAATTCTAATTCTTTCCATACTGCTTTATTTTCAGATTTAGTATACCAATTATCAATTATGATATAAGGATACTTGTCATTATTATTGACAACATCTATTTTCCAATCTTGTTTTATTTCCATTATTTAATAACTTTAATACTATCTACTTCATTATGATTTCTATAAGAAAGTGGTAATCCTAATGCTGGTCTGCAATCATAATTAATATCATATTTTCCTTCTTTTTCATTGTAGTGTAAAAAAACTTGAGCTTGATTAAGCCCTCTAAAAGGTTCTCTCCAATGTTCTACTTCACAACCTCTATATATTATAACATCACCAGGATTTAAAGTAATTGATATTTCTTCACCCTCTTTGTTTTTAATAAACATTGGCCAATTGTAAGATGGTTCATCCTTTTCTAAATTTGAGATATCATTACCTATACACATTGTTGCTGATATCTCACAACTAGGTCTATCTTTATGTCTTTTTAAATCTGTTCCGTTTGTATATAACCTGTGATATGAATAAGTAGGAGTTAAATTAAATCCTGTGTGATGTTCAAATTCTTTTAAAACGCCGGACATAAGTGTGTCAAATGTTAAATCTCCATATTTGCTAAAATCTCCTGGAGCTTGTGTATCGTTAAATTCTCCCCACAACGATTTATCATAATCTGGTTGCGTTCTATCAATTGTGTTTTCAATAGTTGTTAATCTGATAGTTTCTAATTTTATATATTCATATAAAAATTGTGCGAGTTTTTGGTCAATAACATTCTCAATTTTGACCCAATGATTATCTTGAAAAAACTTAGCAGATTGTGAAAGGTATCCTTCTTGTGTAGGAATATCTTTTATCATATCTCTAGCTTTAATTTTATCTTCTTCAGATAAACTATCCCAATTCTCAATGTCATTTATTGTATAATTTTTCATTTTATATCCTTTTGAATATTTATGTTACTTAAACGGAGGTCCTGCCGACCACAATACTAGAGAGTATCTTGTTCCTTTTGTAACAGGTGTAACTTGATGATAAGTAAATGACGGAAAAATAATAATAGAACCTTGAGGTCTAATTTCGGTACATTCGTGATATCTTTCGCCTACTGCATGAGGACCAAAATCAAACTTTAGATTTCCACCCTCATATTCTCCTGGTGCATTTAAATTTAATGTCATAGATAACTTTCTAACTTTGCCTACAAGGTCATGGTTTTCTGTATATCTAGGAGGATAATTACCATGTTCATCTTTTTTATGTACACCTGGAATAAATCTTTTATATGTATTAAAATGGTCGGCTAAACCATCACAATGCCATCCATAAAATTGATTTAATCCATATTTTGTAAATTGGAATTGTTCGCTAATATCAAAGTCATAGTTCCAACCTGCTTTGCGATTAGCTTCGTGCAAGTAAGGATAAACTAAATCATATAACCATTGGTCGTTAAGCCAAGACACTTCACTATCTCTAATATAAACATTATCTAACTCTTCTTTTTTTTCTTTTAGGTCATCTATTGTTTTGTCAAATTGAGCTTTGACATTTGAATTTTGTTTTTCTAATGCTTGTTTATGATTATATCCTTTTGTAGTAGCTTCTGTTTGTATTCCTAAATCTTTAGCTTTTTGAATTTTATTCAAACCTAAATCTATAATTTTTTGACACTCTATTGGTGTAAGAGCTTGTTGAAACCAGTAATACGAATTTTCTAATTCCATTTTTTATTTACCTTTCTTGTCTGGATAACCTACATCTAGGTTAAAAGATATTATAGTTTTTATGATGTCGTCTTTTACAACAGGTGCTCTATGCACTAAATGACTAGGAAATAAAATTAAATCACCTTCTTGTACATCAAAAAATCTAATATCATTTTTATCTAAAGGATTTATATATTCTGTTTTATATGCGTTATTAGGTAAATCAACATAGTAAACACCAGTAAAATTATTACCATGAATATGCCAACCATGTTGTGAATTTTTATTGTATTGTTGATACCATAAATCTATAAGAAACGCCTCATCATAACCTGCTTCAGAAAAACAATTAATAAAATGTTTTTTTAAATCTTTAGCTATGTATTGTACCCACTCTCTATTATCATCATTTCTTTTATCCCAATCACATCTATAAATGTCAACACTTGTTTTATCATAAGAAACTTTTCCACCATAAGCGTTATTAATTTTACTTAACAAATCTTTTTTTAGTGAATTGTGATTTGGAAATTGAGAGTGTATGTAAAAATTATTTAAAGGTTTTATCTGTATCACTTACTTCACCTTTTATCTTCATAATTATTTTTGTTGCAAATTCATTTAATTTGTCTAAATCAGCTGTTATTGATAGTAATGGTACTTTAACTTTATGTCCCTCTTCTACTTTGATAACATGACCCATTAATGTAGGATTCATACCATCATGTATAAAGTCCTCTGTTAAATGATACCATAGACCTTGTTTTAAATCTCTTTCTGGTACTTCTTCTATTTTAAATTTTTGTTTAATTTCTTCTTCTATAAAAGAAATAGGCACATTTGGTCTTGCTTTTATAATAGATAAAATTTCATTTACAGCATCCGTATGGTCATTATTAGTATTATCATAGTTAAACGGTTCTTTTATTTCTTCGCTCATTATCACTCCTTTTAATTATATAAATACTTATATATATTGTTATACTATTTATAAGGAATAAATGATGAAGATTATTGGATTGAATAAAGGCCATAACGCCAGCGTAACATTACTAGATAATGGTAACATATCTTATCATTTAGATAATGAAAGATTATCAAATATCAAGTATGACAAGTATCCTTTTTTAGCTATAAATCATATAAAAGATTATACAAATCAAGTTGATAAAATAGGGTTATCAGCTATTAGTAAAAAAGAAGAAAACAACTTACTATTTCAACAAGTAGGACATCTCACAAAATCTATTAAAGAACACGGTTGGCAATCTTACGACCTATCATTAAAACACCACTTTCTTCATGCAACACATGGTTTTTATAATAGTGGTTTTGATAAAGCATTATGTATAATTAGAGATGGTATGGGGTCTGATTATAAGATAGATGATGACAGATTTACACCAGATACATATGGTAGAGAAAGAAACGCCACATTTATTGCAAGTTATCCTGACAAATTTGAAGAAATAGATAAAGAGGTGTTTGTATCTTTTGACACCAATGGTATCATTGAAAAAGACCATGTAAAAATTAGTAATCATTTTAGTGAGGGATTAGCATTTGAAGCCACCTGTATAGCAATGGGTTTAGTTGACCAAGAGGCAGGTAAAATTATGGGCATGTCTGCATATGGAAAACCTAATAAAAATATACCACCAATATATGTTAACGGACACATCAATACAGACTTATTTAAATTTACAGGCAACTTACATACAAAATTTTTAGATTATAAATTTAAAGACTTTCAACATCAATGTGATTTCGCATATGCATTACAAAAAGAAACAACTCATCATGTAAAAGATTATATCTATAAAATGGTAGAAAAAACAGGTATAAAAAAAGTAGTTTTATCTGGTGGTTTCTTTTTAAACTGTGTTGCTAACTATGAATATTTAAGAGATGATTTAGACATTTACATTGAACCAGTAGCTGGTGATGGTGGAACTTCTATAGGTGTAGCAAAATATATTCATCATAATGAAACTAAAGATACAACAAAAAGACCATTAAAGTCATTATATCTAGGACCTAAAACAAATTACCAATCACCTAAAGGTAAAAAAGTTACTTATGATGATGTTGCAAAACTTATAAAAGATAGAAAAATAGTTGCTATATTTCAAGGTTGTTCAGAGGCAGGACCAAGAGCATTAGGTAATAGAAGTATATTATATGACCCTACTGACCTAAAAGGTAAAGACCATGTTAATACTGTAAAAGGTAGAGAATGGTATAGACCTTTTGCTGGAACTATATTACAAGAATATCAACATGAATATTTTGATATGAAAAATTTAAAAGAAAGTCCTTTTATGATGTATGCTGTAAATGTAAAAAATGATAAGTTACCAGCAATCACACACATTGATAAAACTTGTAGAATACAAACATTAACGAAAGAACAAAATCCACATTACTATAATCTTATAGAATCTTTTAGAAAATTAACAGGCGTTCCTGTTTTATTTAACACATCTCTTAATTTATCTGGAGATTGTATTAACGAAACAATCGAAGACGCACTTATCAGTTTAGAAAAATCTAAAATAGATTATCTATATTTACCTGAACAACAATTATTGATTAGTTAGTATCTTACGATTACGATACCTGGACCACCAGTACCACCTCTACCAGAGTTGTTAGAAGCAGGAGTAGGTTGACCTGCGCCACCGCCTCCGCCACCACCTCTATTAGTAGTGCCTGCCGTTCCTCCTAAAGAAGGACCTACAGCATTATTTGGATGACCACTTGTTGGAGAACCTGGACCTCCGCCACCTGTACCTCCTGAAGCTCCATTATCACCACCTGGACCTCCGCCACCGCCGCCGCCACCGCCGGCATATGTAACAGATGTTGAGCCATCGCCAGTTGTATAACTTCTACCATTACCACCTTCTCCAGTATTACCACCGTTTCGGTCAGTACCAGCACTACCAGCACCACCTCCACCACCGCCAGAATATGGCGAAGCGTTTGGAGCACCTCCTGGATTTCCACCGTTATGTCCGTAACCTGTACCTGAAGGATGTCCACCGTTAGATGGTTGATTTGTTTCACCACCATTTCCGCCGTATCCTACACCACCACCAGAACCACCGTTTAGAGCAGTTTGACCGTTTCTTGCACCGGCACCACCACCATTAGCAGTTAGTGAACCAAATACTGAATTACCACCACTTTGACCTTGTGTATCACCGTAACCGTTTGGCGAAGCTCCGCCAGCGCCTACTGTAACTGAAACTGAACCACCTGGAGTAACTGGATAAGCAGGAGCAAAAACTAATCCGCCTGCACCACCTCCTCCGCCACCGTCTGTTCCGTTTTGACCATTAGCACCACTACCTGCACCTCCACCACCAACTACTAATACCTCAACTGCTGTTACGCCTGTAGGCACACTAAATGTATGACCACCTGTTGAAGTAAATGATTGAGATGTTGGAGCATTAACTGTAATTGTAAACTGTCGTGTTGTTACATTACTACCGTCTGTAGCTGAAATTGTAAATGTGCTTGTTGAACCGTTAAATGTATCTGCTGTTCCAGTAATTTTACCTAAATCACTACCTGTACCTAATGATAAACCTGATGGTAATGAACCTGCTGAAATTGAATAAGCAATTGCTGTGCCGTCTGCGTCTGTAGCAGGACCAAAAGTTTGAGTTGTTAAACTTGTAGCAGCGGCAGCATATGAAGCTAAAGTACCTAATGAACCTGCACTTGCTGAAAAAGCAGGAGCAGAACCAGCGTCTAGTGTGTCAGAGGCTGAAACTGATAATCCTGAACTGTTTGTAAGTTGAACAGTATAAGGTTCGTTTGCTACAGTCATAGCAGCTGTTGTTCTTACTACTACTTGTGTTACACTATTTCTAGTAACTGTTCCTGAAGTATATGTTGTTCCGTCAGCACCTACAAATTTTGCTGTTACACCTGTAGAAAAGTTTTCACCTGTAATTGTAATATCAAATAAAGTTGAACCGTCTGAGGCAAATGATGTGGGACTTATTCCTGTTATTTGTGGTGGAGCGTCAATAGATTTCCATATAGTACCGTCATAATATTCCATTAATCCTAAAGTAGTATTAAATCTAATTGTACCTTGTCCTAGAGATGTATCTCGATTGCCTGTGTTACCAACTGACATCTTTTCACCTATAGTACCAGTGAATTTTGTATTTTTATCTCTAAAGTCGCTATAATTTGCCATTTAATTTTCTCTCTTCTTATATTTATTTATACTAGTTGTTCAATAAAATCCAACCATAAGTGTCACCACTAAACACTAATGTTATACCTGTGTTATTAACATCTAATACCAAATCTGCGTCTGCGTCTTGTATTTGTTTACCATTTCTACCTACTGTTAAATTGTAAGTACCAAATACACCATGTAAGTCAAGTAATGTTACCGAATCACCTACTAGTGGTGACGCTGGTAAATTAACAGTAGCTGCATTACCATTTGTGTTTACAAAATATCTATCGTTTGAGGCAACTGTTAAAACAGTCGAACCATCAGAGGTAAATGTCTGCCATGGATTACCACCACCTAGACCTGTCCAAGCACTTCCATTATATCCTTCCCATGTTGTCAATGTAGTGTTATATCTTAAACCACCAGTTTTTAAGTTACTACCTGTCGGTCTTTCAGCAGTTGTTCCAGTTGGTGGTACAATATGTCCTGTACCCATATTATCTCTTAATATGAAACCTTTAACAGCTCTTTCAGTTGGAACTGCTGAGTTACTATCATTTGATAATGTTTCGTCTGTACTAAATTCGTTAATTGTTGCACCTAACTCGGCACCTATAGAACCAAGTTGTAATTCTGATAGACCAGAAAGGTCAAAAGCGTCTGCGTTTAGTGTTGCAATACCAGTTGACTGTTGAATTCTGAATAAATCACCAACTCTAAAGTCACCGTTTTGGTCAGTAGATGAGAAGTAAACACGACCACCAGCTGACTCTGTAATTTCGTCTGATTGGTCAGGTGGTTGACTTTCTGAACCTGGATAATTAGTAGTTGTAAAATCACCTGTACCAATGTTTAAGAAGTCGTGTCCTGTTAATCGAATATTTGAAAAACCTGTTGTAATAGTACCAACTTCATTATCTGCAATTGCTCTAGCAGTTGTAACACTTTCTGTTAATCTTATTAATGCTGTTGTATTACTTGTATTTGTTTCTGATACTGCTGAA
>MDSV01226886.1_pt1 | contig 10262 bp, 11 predicted proteins | sample 810851 | NCBI WGS metagenome assembly MDSV01 (sample SAMN05326640, study PRJNA326480) | marine metagenome | isolation source: seawater | place: Atlantic Ocean: North East | collected 2012
TTCCATGTCTTAAGACAAAGTACCATTGGCGCTGAAAGGCTTGACTTCCGAGTTCGGAATGGGATCGGGTATTACACTTTCGCAATAATCACCAGGCAGGGATTTATACCTGATATTAAATATTCGTCAAATATTAAATTTGAAGTAATAATGAATGATTATATTACTTATCCTTTGCAATAGTTAAATGTATTATACATCATGATATCAATTTTATTATTTTTAATTGTCTCGTTTTTTGCTCTAGTTATAGCTTATAAGATTTCTAAAATTTTCAATTTTTATGATCTACCAGATAATATAAAAATTCATAAAGATAAAATCCCTAATATTGCTGGATTTGGATTGCTTCCAATAGGAATATTAACTATTTTTTTTTATGATCTTAATGAAAAAATAAACACAACATTATTTTTATTTCTGGTTGTTATTTTAATAGGATTGATCGACGATATCAAAAGTATAAAACCACAAGTTAAAATTTTATTTCTCTTAATTCCAGTTATAATTTTTTCAAGTTCTGTATTTACAGTAAATTCGCTTGGAAATTATCAGAATTTAAATTTTAAATTAGGATATTTGAGTTTTTTATTTACTGTATTATGTATTTTATTATTAACTAACTCTTTTAATTATTTGGATGGGATAGATGGTTTGCTATCTTTTAATTTAATAATAACTTTCATTTATTTTTTAATAATTGATTATGAAAATATTAAGTTTATAGAGCCTTTTTTATGCTTTTTAATAATATATATATTATTCAATTTAAATATCTTTAGATTTTTTCCTAAACAATTCCTAGGTGACTCTGGTAGTTTATCACTAGGCTTTTTAGTATCAGCTTTATTAATCATATTAACGCAAAGTGGTAAATATATACATCCAAGCATCATAATTTGGTCAGTTGCTTTTGTAGTATATGAATTCTTAACAATTAATATTATAAGAATAAGGTTAAAAAAAAATATACTCAAAAGAGATTTAAACTTTATTTTTAATATTTTGCATAAAAAGTTTAATTTAAAAATTTCTTTAATATTTTGCAATCTACTTCATGTCTTGCTCTGTGCTACTGGATTAATAATGAATTTTTACAATTCATACTCAATGTCAATATCACTATTTATAATTTTTTTTATATTATATTGCTATTTAAGATTAAGATTTTTTAAGTCTGAAAATGATCTAAATTAGTTAATTTTTTACTAAATTTTCAATACCATTTACTAACTTTATAGTCTGTTTAAAACCTAATTTTTTTATTTTTGATATATTTGGACATCTATGTTGAGTACCACCTTTTTTTAAAGGAACATTTGATATATTAAATTCTTTATTGGAAAATTTTTTTATATATTTTAAAATTTTTTTTATACTTACTCTCTCCTCTGTTCCTAAATTGTAAATATTAAGATGCCTTCCTTTTTTTACTAACAAATGAAATGCGTTACAAAAATCCTCAATATGAATAAATGATCTAGTTTCTTTACCAGATCCTTGGATTTCAAGTTTTCTATTATTTTTTAGATTTTTTACTTTTTTAATTAATTCTGGAATTACATGTTCATTACCCATATCATTCCCATAAACATTGTGTGGTCTAAATATAATTAATTTTTTAAAGTATTTTCTTCCAAAATTAATACCGTATAGTTCTGTTAATATCTTTCCACCACCATACGAATACCTTGGATTATGAACATCAGGAATTTTTAACATTTCATTTTCATCTGTTGGTATTTTAAAAGGATTTTGATAAACTTCACTACTGGATGCTAAATATAACTCTTTAATTTTGCTTTTAATGCACAAATCAAAAATATTAATTAAACCTTTTGAAGCAATATCTAATACTAAATCTGGCTGAGAATAAAAATATTTCGTACCATTAACATAAGCCAAATGTATAACTGCGTTTACTCCTTTGAATGCTCTCTTTAGATCTTTAATTGACCTTATATCTCCTTTTATAAATTTGATATTTTTATTTTTAATTCTATTAATTTTTCCTCTCTTGTTATTATCAAAAACAGTTACACTATATCCTTTGTCTGCAAGCATATTTGATATATTTGAACCTATAAATCCTGTTCCACCTGTAATAAGAAATTTTTTTTTCATTTTTTATTTTTTTTAAATAACCAATTAGTTGAAAGCCCATAAAGATACCATCTTAAATATTCTCTAAGCCACTTAAAAATTTTAAATTTACTTTTACCAATCTCTCTTTCTTCCCAAGAAGAAGGAATTTGTGCAATATTATAATTGTACCTATGAGCTTTTACCAGTAATTCTAGAGAATAAGCAAAACCCAATTTAGACTCTATAGAAAATTCTTTAATTACTTTATTAGAAAATAATCTAAATCCATTGCTTGCATCCTCAATTGGAATACTTGATAAGTGAAAAAGTGTAAATGATGCAAACCTAACTAAGATTGATTTAATAATAGGACAGTTTTTCATATTACCTCCTTTCATGAATCTGCTAGGGGCAACTATATCATAACCTTCCTCATATTTTTTGATCATACTATCAATAATTTTTCCGTTTATAAAATCATCAACTGGATAAACAATTTTTATCTCCACATCAGAAAAAAGTAACCCTGTTTTAATAGCTCCACATGGGCCAAAAAAATTATTTTTTACTAATTTAAATTCGACATTTTTTTTTTTTAACTCATCTAAATATTCAAATAAATCATCATCATCGTTGTCATAACATAGTAATACTGTAAAATATCTTTTAACATTTATTTTTAAATGATCAAAAACCTTAATCAAATTTTCTCCTTCATTAAAAATAGGAATTATTATTTCTAAATTTTTTTTCATCTCTTTAAATATTTTTTAAGTAAATTACAATTTAATGAAGCATCTTTCGAAATTTTAAATTTAATTTTTTCTTGGATATCAGATCTTTTACATTTTTTAATATTTTTTTTATATTTTTTATAAAGTAAATAATCTGAAACTCTTTTACCACCTACATTTAATATACCAAAAATATTTTTTTTAATTAAAAGTTTAATTGTATTAACAAGAGATCCCACTTCTAATGCGGAAGAATATGAGTCGGTTGCTGCTGTTTTAAATTTAATTTTATTTTTATTGAAAAATCTTGTACGAATTATAAGAAAATTTTCTAATTTTTTTACAATTTTCTCTGCATGTAATTTTGTTTTACCATAGTAATTATAAGGTTTTAATTTACTAGTTTCTTTATAGTTACCGTTTAAAGATGGATAAACACCGTCTGTTGAAATATGAATTAATTTTATATTTTTGTTTCTAGATTTAATAATTTCAACTAAATTTTTACAACCAATTACATTTATCCTATATGCTAAACTTTTATTATTTTCACAATCTTTCATTCTTGCTAGAGCAGCTGTATTTATAATTATATTAATTGTATTTTTTGATAGAAATTTTTCAATTTGCGATTTTTTTAATAAATTTAACTTTCGTTTACTTGGAAAATAAGATTTTTTAAAAAAATTATCATTTTTTAATGCTTTACCTAAATTTCCAGATCCACCAATAATTAATAATTTATTTTTTTTTTGTAATTCCCCAGACATCAATAATTATTTTATTTTTTGGTAATCTTATTTTTTTATATTTTAAATGTGGAGTTGCTACCACTATTATATCTGATTTATTTATTAAAGATTGAGAACTTATAATCTCTTTATTTCGCACATATGGATCAGAACAATAAAATTTTAATTTTCTTTTATTCAAATAATTTTTTAATTTAATTGATAAAGATTCCCTCGTATCATCAGTTTCTGCTTTAAAAGCCATTCCTAAAATACCTATTTTTTTATTTTTTAAAGATATATTTTGTTCTAATTGTTTTATCAAAAAAATTGGCAAACCTTCATTTATTTTCATTGCTTCATAGCCCAGTTTAAATTTTCCCTTTAAAAATGAAGACAATTGCATTGTATCTTTTAAAAGACATGGACCCGCAGTAAAACCTGGCTTAGCTAAGTCTTTATTTCTTTCATAACCATCAATCATTAATTTTCTTAAATTATTATAATTCACTCCTAATTTCTCACATATTGTAAAAAATTGATTTGTAATTGAAAAATGTATGTAACGATATGCATTAGAAAAAAGCTTTATTAGTTCAGCATCCAAAATAGAGGTTATTATAATTTTTTTAGAAATTTTTTTAAAAATTATTTTTGAATGTGAAATGCTTTTATCATTATATCCTGAAATAATTTGTGGTAATTTAGGAAGTTCTTTTAATGATTTACCCTGAACAATTCTTTCAGGACAATATGATATATTTTTATTTTTTAATATTTTATATATTTTATCACATATACCTGGAAACACTGAGCTCCTTACAATAATTATATGGTCTTGAGTTATAATCTTATTTAAATATCTAAAAAAATTAAGAAATTTTTTTGTTTGAGGAACCATTTGTTTGTTAACTGGTGTACCAATACAAACAATAATATATTTACTTTTTTTAACTAAATTAGTTTTATTGCTAGCAAAAATTTTTTTTTTTTTTATATTTTTTGCTAATATTGAGTTAGCTCCGTCCTCTAAAAAAGGCATGATACCTCTATTAACTTTTTGAATATTCTCTTTATTAATATCTATTAACTGTACATTAAATTTTTTTTCAGCTAACGCTAAACCAAGAGGTAAACCAACATGACCTGTTCCTCCTATAATAGATATTGTTTTATCAAATAATGTCATATAAATATATTTTCATGATTACATATAAAATTATTAATCGTTGCCAAATATCAGGTTCAAAAAAATTATACAAAATTATTAATTTAGGTTTTTTACCACCTGTAAACCAGCTTTTTAAGATGAATTCAAAAATAAATAAACAAAATTTTTTTCATACTGAGCTTTTATACTGCCCATTGTCAAAATTAGTTCAAATTAACGTGGTTGTTGATAAAAAGATAGTTTTTCCAAAAAACTATCCTTACACAAGTAGTACAACTAAAATTTTAAGAGATAATTTTAATGAACTATATAATGAAGTTCAAACAATATTAAAATTCAATAATAAAAAATTTATTGTTGATATAGGATCGAATGATGGAAATTTATTAGCAAATTTTTCAAATGACTTTAAGGTATTGGGAGTAACACCAGAAAATGTTGGTAAATTAGCAATAAAAAAAGGCATACCTACTATTCTTAAATATTTTGATAAAAAAGTTGCTAATCAAATTAAAAAAAAACACGGAAGACCAAATATAATTACTGCAACTAATGTTTTTGCTCATATCGAAAATCCTAACAAACTATTAAAAGAAATTTTAAGCTTGCTAGAAAATGATGGTGTTTTTATAACTGAATCACACTATCTCTTACCATTTCTGAAAAAAGTTCAGTATGATACTATTTATCATGAGCACTTGAGATATTACTCTTTAGAAAGTTTAAAATATTTTTTTTCTAAACATAATTTGACAATATTTCACGCTAAAAAAATTCCTACCCATGGTGGATCAATAAGAGTATATGCAACAAAAAATAAAAAATACAAAATTAATAATTCTGTCAAAAAAATTTTAAAGGAAGAGGCTAGTTATATAAATGTAAAAAATTTTGAAAATTTCAAAAAATCAACTGTAAATTCAAAACTTAAATTAATGAAAATTTTGAATGATTTGAAATCAAATAATAAAGTAATTTATGGAATTAGTGCTCCTTCTAGAGCTACTACTCTAATTAATTATGTTGGTATTGATGAGAATATAATTGATTGTGTTTTAGAGATAAATGGTTCCAAAAAAATTGGTAAATTTGTGCCTGGAACACAAATACCAATTATAAATGAAAAAATTCTTTATAAAAAAAAACCAGATTATGTATTAATTTTTTCCTGGCATATATTTAATGAGATAAAAAAAAATTTAAAAAAAAACGGATTTAAAGGTAAGTTTATTGTTCCACTCCCCTATCCTAGAGTAATTAGCTAAATTTTTTAATTTCGTTTACTATATATTTTAAAGTAGAAATTTTCATTTTACTGTGAAAGGGCAATGTAACTATTTCCCTTCCAATTTTTTCAGTTACATCCAATCTCTTAAATCTTGAATGTTCTTTAAAATACTTGAAAAAATGTAAGGGTGTCCAATGAATTCCTGTTTGTATTTTTTTCTTAAGTAAAAATTTCATAAATGCTTTTCTTTTTTTTACTCTAATACAATAATGAAATGGAATGACATTGGTTATTTCTAAAATTTTAGGTGTTTTTAAATTTTTTACATTTTGTAAACTTTTATTATAAAAATTAAAATATTTAATTCTATTTTTTTTGATTAAATTAATTTTTTTTATTTGCTCAATTCCAATAGCAGCATGTAAATTTGCTAAATGATATCTATAACCCAACCTTTTTACACTTGTTGTGGTACCATTAACTTTTTCAATTCCCATTAATCTCATTTCAAATAATTTTTTAGCTTGTGACTTATTTTTACAAATAATTAAACCACCATCAATTGAGGTAAAAGTTTTAACTGGATCAAAGGAAAAAGTTGTTAAATCATGGATATTTCCAATATTTTTGTTTTTGTATAATGACCCAAAGGAGTGGGATGCATCATGCAATATAGGTATATTATATTTTTTAGATAAAAATTTTAATTCATCATGTGCTGCTAAGTTACAGCCATAATCTATAGGAATAATTAATTTTGTTTTTTTTGTAATAAGATTATTAATTTGATCTGGATTAATACAAAATGTTTCTGGCAAAATATCACAAAAAACGATTTTAGCACCTAGTGAAATAACTACTTGGGCATCTGCTACGTTCGTTAAGGAAGGCATTATAACTTCATCTCCTTTTTTAATATTAAACAACATGCAGCTTAAATGTAAGGCTGAAAATCCTGTATTCACACTTACTACTCTATCTTTTTTTACATGAATTTTTTCTGAGCATATTTTTTCAAACTCATGAACATATTTCCCAATTCCTAAATATTTTTCTTTAAGAGATTTGTGTGCATTTAATAATTCTTCTTTTTCTAATAGTGGCAAAAAAGTTGGTATCATTGTTCAAATATTTAAATTAAGTTTTTTTAAATAAATATAAAATTATTCTTATTAATGATTTAAACTTTATATTTATATCAGAAAGTAAAATAGATTTAAAAAAACATTTTAAGCTTCCTAGAATTTTTCCTTTTTCTTGCAATTCTTTACCTTTTTCATGGTTATAGTAACCAATAATTTTTATCTTAACTTCATTTGATAAGTATTTTTTAAACTGAGTAACACATTTTAAATAAAAATAGGAGTTTTTAATGTTGTGTGAAAAATTTGAATCATGAATAGAATATGATCCGAGTTTTTTTTTGTCATAATAAAATTTGTTTGTTAAAAGACTTATTTTTAACCAGGTATGATAATCATTTGTAAAACTTGGTTGGTTTTCTGATAATAGTCCTACTTTATACAAAATATTTTTCTTTACAATGACTGAGGAGTTTAAAATTGGATTACCTTTTTTACATAAATTTTCTATCATAGTAATTTTTTTTACATCAAATTTTTGAAAGAAATAATCAAATTTATTAATTATTTTATTATTTTTTAAAATATTCATTTCATGAAAAATGAAATCATAATCATCAAATTTTTTACTTAAAGTATTTAATTTTTCTTTATCCCAAAAATCATCTGAGTCTAAAAATGAAATCCATGAACCATTAGAATTTTTTATACCTAAATTTCTTGAAATAGAAATATTTCCCTCATTATTAACATTAAAAATTTTTATTTTATTTGTATTAAAGGAATTGATTATTTTAAGAGTAATGTCTGTAGAATTATTATCAATAATTATTACTTCATAATTTTTGTAAGTCTGCGATAAAACTGAAGATATACATTTATAAATATATTTCTCACTATTATATGTTGGTATAATAACAGAAATCAATTTTTTTTGATCCAAGGAACATCCCTATTTTTTAAAATGGACTTAACACTATTTAAATCTCTTCTATTATCGATACATTGCCAGTAACCTTTATGCTTATAGCATGCAAGATTTTTTGATTTAAGAAGATTTTGCATAGGTGCTGTTTCTAACATTGTATTTTTCTTAGGAATAAAATTAAAAAATTTTTTCTGAAAAACAAAAAAACCACCATTAATCCAATTCTTATTTAATTGTATCTTTTCATCAAATTTATCGACCAAATTATTTTTTATAATTAATTCTCCAAATCTTGCCGGAGGTCTAACAGCTGTAATGGTTGCTACTTTTGAATTTTTGTTATGAAAATTTATTAATTTGTTTATATTAATATCGGAAACTCCATCACCATAAGTAACTAGAAAATTTTTTTCACTGATAAATTTTTTAGCTTTTAAAATTCTTGTTCCAGTTAAAGTATGAATACCAGTATCAAAAATTTTAATTTCACAATCACTAAATCTTTTTGAATTTTTCAAAAAAAAATTTTTTATCTTTGAATGTTTGTAACCTGATAATATAATAAATTTTTTTAAACTAAAATTTTTGTAAATATTTATAACGTGTTCAATTATGGGTTTCTCATCTAATTTAATCATTGGCTTGGGGATATCATCATTTACGTCTGCTATTCTACTACCATAGCCACCTGCTAAAATCATTACCTTCATAATTTATAAAAAAATTCCTTATTAAAAATTTTAGTTTTTTTATGCTCTATGCTCAAAAAATTAAATAGAATAGATCTTTTATTACTTAAACCTTTAAATGCATACCAAACATTTTTAGGAATTATTAATTTTTTATATTTTTTACTATCATCAAGTAAATATTTTTTTTTAATAATTTTATTTTTTCGATCATCCACAATATAAAACTCAACTTTACCTGAAATTACAGAAATCATTTGTTGTGTTGTTTTATTTTTTTTCCAACCTTTGGTATAATTTTTTTTAATTTCAGAAAAATAACATTCACCAAAACCCTGAAATTCTTTAGAACTTTTTGAGATAAATTTTTTAATATCTCCCTTATAATTTTTTATAATTTTTCCTTTAATTGTTTTTATTTGCATCTAGATAATTAATCTACTTAATTTTGAATATTTTTTAATTTGATTTACAGTAATTTTTTTTATATTTTTTCTATTTTTGAAATAAGTATCATACCATTCTGATATAAAATTTGCTGTTTCATCTATATTTAATATTGGTTTAATATTAAAAGTTTTTTTTATTTTTGATACATCTAATGATAATAATTTAGCCTCTTTAATATTTGACTTTTTATAAATTAATAATTTTAAAGATTTTTTAAAACTAAACTTTTGAATTAATTGTTTAACAGTAATAACTTTTGAAGATTTTGGACCAACGTTAAATGACTCTCCTGTATATTTTTTTTTGCTGAGGCTAATTTTAGCAGCAATAATTAAGTACGCTCTTAGAGGTTCTAAAACATGTTGCCATGGCCTTGTTGAGTTTGGACTTCTTAAATAAAATTTTCTTTTAAATTCAATCGATTTTATCATATCGGGAATAATTCTATCTTTTGCCCAATCACCACCCCCAATTACATTACCAGCTCTTAGAGAAACTATTTGAACTTTTGATTTTTTTTCAATTAACTTACAATAAGATGAGAAAATTAATTCTGCACATGATTTAGATGAACTATAAGGATCTTCTCCAGCTAAAAGTTCACTTTCCTTATATCCACCTTTTTTTTCAATGTTTTTATAACATTTATCACTTGTAATAATTATTGCTGATTTTAATGTATTTGAATTCTTGATGCACTCCATAATATTTGCTACTCCAATTGAATTTGTTCTAAATGTATTCAATGGATTTTTATAAGACTCTATCACTAGTGACTGGGCTGCTAAATGAAATAAATAATCAGGTTTTTCTTTTTTAAAAACATTATTTAATTTTTTAAAATTATTTAAATCAAAATAATAATTTTTAATTTTAGAATTTATTTTAAGCAAACCAAAGTGAGATGGTTTTGATACTAATCCCTTTGAAATACCAACTACATTAGCGCCTAATAAGTTTAGCCAAACTATGAGCCAAGATCCTTTAAAACCTGTATGTCCAGTTACCAAAACTTTTTTTCCGTTGTAAATTTTTTTTAAATCAAACATTTTTATTAAAAATTTTTATATATATGGCAATATTATTATTTATTTATTAGATTATCTAGACTTTCTCAAATAGTTATTCTAAAAAAATAATTTATTCTTACATATAAATATGAAA
>MDSV01028165.1_pt1 | contig 10261 bp, 7 predicted proteins | sample 810851 | NCBI WGS metagenome assembly MDSV01 (sample SAMN05326640, study PRJNA326480) | marine metagenome | isolation source: seawater | place: Atlantic Ocean: North East | collected 2012
AAAAAACCCGATCCCATTTCGAACTCGGTCGTGAAGGCCTCCAGCGCCGATGGTACTTAGTCTTAAGGCTTGGGAGAGTAGGACGCCGCCTATTTAATTTATCATCTTATGTATTTTTTTATTTACTCTATTATCTAATAAATTCTATTCTTTATATATACATGAATCTGGAAGAATACAAAAATTATTGTGAAGTCACTGACTATATAATTGATCAAAGTAATAATTATTATGTAAATTCAATTACTTCACTTAACCCAGTGAGGCCTAGTAAAAAACTATTACAAAAAATAAAAAAAGATAAAAATACCCCTGTTTTATTATTTTTATTTGAATTTTTAATAAATAATTTTAAATATTTTTTAAAAATATTTTTTTCATACATTCTTAATTTAAGAAATATATATACAATAAATAATGATACAAAATTTCACACAATTATAATTTCACACCTTATAAATAAAAAAAATTTAAAAAAAAATAATGATTTTTATTTTGGAGATATTATAAAATCTTGCTCAAATCAAAGCGGTATTTTTTTAGTTCAAATAAACTGGTCAAAAATTAATAATAATGAAATACGTAAATTTATCTCAAAGAATAAATCTGAGAATAATAGATTAATAATTGGTAAGTCTTTAGATCTAAGTAAAGAAATAAAATTATATTTTAAACTCATAAAAACATTTTTTTTCTTAATTAATAAATCATTTAAGAATAGTAATTATAAAAGAGATTACATGTTACATTCGAGAAATATCTTTTCTTCATCTTCGGTACAAGCAAATAGAATAGCTATTTCTATAGAGGATTTAGTCAAAAAAATTAATCCCAAGAGAATTTTAATAACATTTGAAGGTCATTCATGGGAGAGATTAACATTTTCTGTAGTAAAAAAATTTAACTCTAATATTCAATGTATTGGTTACCTTCATGCGGGAATATTTAAACACCAGCACAGCTTAAAAAGAATTCATAATAATAATTACAATCCAGATCTAATATTAACCTGTGGAAAAAGTTCCTATCTAGAATTAAAAGAAAATTTTAAAAATACAAAAATTGCTGTAGAGGATATTGGGTGCAAAAGATATCTTAATATTAATAAATTCTTGTTTATAGAAAAAAATTATTTTCAAGAGGATATTTGTTTAGTTCTGCCAGAGGGTGACATCGATGACTTAAATAAATTTATTAAATTTTCAAAATCATGTCTAAAAGCCTATCCGAATTTAAAATTTATAATTAAAATTCACCCAAATATGACACTTGAAAAAGTTAAAAAGAGATATAAAAAATTTACATCAAATAATTTAGAATTTTCGGATGTTTCAATAGAGAAAAATAGTCTTAGAGCTTCATTTGTTCTCTATTGTGGAAGCACATCAATAATCGAGGCTATCTCATTTGGATTATTGCCACTATACCTAAATAATAATAGTGATATATCTTTTGATTTTATTTACGGTTTAAAAAATATTAACAGAATAATTAATTGTAAAAAAGATTTTATAAACAAAATTAACCATTATAAGAAAATTAATTTTCAAAAATTATTAAATGAAAATCTTAATTATGCTAAACAAATTTATTCACCCTTAAGCAAAGAAAAAATTAATAATATTTTTAATTTACATTAGTCTTTATATATTCAATATTATCTTTATGAAAAAAAAAATACTTATTACCGCAGGCGGTAACCCTGGTAATGAATACTTATGGAGATCTTGGAAAAATAAGTATCAATTATATTTTACAGATAATGATTTAAAAAAAATTCATCCAACAATACCTAGTACAAGAAAATTTAAATTACCTTTAGCTACGCAAATTAATTATAAGTTTGAAATAAAAAAAATTATAAGATCACTTAACATAGATTATGTAATTCCATATGTGGATGAAGAGTTAATTAAATTATCTGAATTATTTGAAAATTCAAACAAAGTTAATTTACTATCTCCTAATAAAAAATTTATTTCACTTATGTTAGATAAATTTAAGATGATATCTTTTTTTGAAAAAAAAGGTATTCTTGTACCTAAAACATTCTTACTTAAAGAAAAAAATATTAAAATAAAAGGTAGTTTTGTTTTTAAACCAAGAACTGGTCGTGGATCTAGGGGTGTAAGTTTCTATAAAAATACAAAAATACTACCTAATTTAAAAGCTTTTCATAAAAAAGATCATGCAAAATGGGTAATACAAAAAAAGATTTCTGGCTCAGAATACTCAGTCCAAATTATTGCAGATAAGAACAAAAATATTAAATACGTAATACCAATCTTAGTATTTGAAAAAAAAGGATCAACAATTTTTGCAGAATTAAATTTTGATAAAACAGTAATTAAAAACTGTGTAAAAATTCATAATTGTTTTCCAGTTTCAGGGGTATATAATATTCAATTAATTTTAACAAAAAAAAAATTAGTTTATCCATTTGAAATCAATCCTAGACCTTCAACTACTTTTTGTTTTTTACCCAAAATAGGCATTAACCCTTTTAATTTAACGAAAGATAATGAAATTAATCATGATTTAACAAATAAGAAGAGATTAAAACTTTCAAGACATTATACGAACTATTTTTTTTAGTTGAAGATATGAAAATATTAATTTTTGGAGGAACTAGGTTTGTAGGTAAAAGTTTAGTAAAAAAATTAATAGAAAATAATCACAGTGTTACTGTGGTTTCTAAGAGCAATATTATATTAAGTAATGATATTATTCATATCAAATCCAAAAAAGAAGATTCATACAAATTATTAAAAAATATTAATTCATATGATTTTATTATTGACTTTATTGCATACACCCCAAAAGATATAGAAGGCCTTTTCAAATTTATTGGTGATGTAAAATATATAATGGTTTCAACACTTTGGATTAATCACTTGGAGAGTTCTAATGAAAGAATTTTTTTTGACTATGAATTAAATTATGTAAAAAATAAAAAAGAAACTGAAAAGATAATAATTAAAAGACATGGAAAATTAAAAAACTCGTATATTTTTAGAGCACCCATAATAATGGGCCCCAAGGATCATACCGGAAGATTATTTTTTTATCATAAAAGGATATCATTTGATAATTATCCTTTTCTATATATTGACCAAAAATTTATAAATACTTCTTTTTTATATAAAGATGACTTTGTTAATTTAATTTATAATTTTATAATTAATCTAGATTACCAGAATGATTGTATATTTGATATACTCCCAAGGTCTAAAATATCAATTTATCCAGAATTAATAAAATTTATAAAAAAAATAAAAAATGTTAAAAAAGAACAATTTATTATCTCTCCTAGAGAGCTTAAATTAAATTTCCCTGAATTTTATAATTTAGAGCCTTATTTTAGAGAAACTGAATTTAAATTAATTAATAAAAATTTAATTGATTTGATGAATTTTAAAGAAACCTCATATAAAGATATTATATTGAGATCTCTTGAAAATAAGAATTTTGAAAATAATAATAGTATTTATAATAGAATTTATGGGGATTTGAGAACTAAAGAAATTGAATTCATTAAGTCAAATACATAAAGATGTTAATATTAAATTTTTATTTAAAAAATTAAATACTATTGGAAAAAAACTAACTCTAAATCAAAGTTCCATTAAGTGGAAAGAGATACTTAATAAAGAAAAATTTCAAACATATGCTGACATATTTGTTTATAATGAAATAAGAAAATATTTAGATAATTTAAAATTAAATTATCCAATCTACTCTGAGGAAAATCTTCCAAAATATAAAAAGGATAACTCTTACTGGCTTATTGACCCGATTGACGGAACCTCTAGTTGGTATTACGGATATCAAGGATTTGTAATTCAATTAGCTTTGATTATAGAAAATAAACCAATTTTTGGTCTTATTCATTGGCCTAATAAAAACTTAGATTGGTTTTGTGACTCTTCAGGTATTATCTATCAAAATAATAAAAAATTAATAAACAAAATAAATTTAAAAAAAAATCAAATAAGATTGATTGATAATTACCCGTCACCTAATCAATTTTTAAAATCTATGTGGTCTTTATTAAATAACCCTAAATATATTGAGTGTGGAAGTATAGGTTTAAAGGCTATGTTTGTGGCACTTTCAAGAGCTGATTTATTTATCAAAGAAACTTATTTTGAAGATTGGGATATAGCGCCGTTACTGACATTAACAGAAAAATTACCAAGTTTTTATATATTGGACTTTAAATTAAACAAAATTAAGCTAAATAATTTTAAAACACATAAAAATGGTTTGATTGTATGTAGAGATTTTAAGATTGCAAAAAAAGTTTATACTTTTATTAATAATAAATAATGTTGTTTAAGAAGGGTTCTAGATTATTGGTTGTGGCTGCTCATCCTGATGATGAGACATTAGGTTGTGGTGGAACTATACTAAAAGCTATATCAATGGGTGTCAGTGTCTCAGTTTTATTTCTTGGCGAGGGTATCTCTGCTAGATTTGATAAAAAAGACTACAATACCAAAGAATTTTTAAAAGCAACTAATAAAAGGCAAGATGGTTGCATTAAGGCATTAAAAATCCTTGGAGTTAAAGACTTTGAATTCAATAATTATTATTGCTGCCAATTTGATAAAATAAATCTATTAACATTTGTTAAGATTATAGAAAAAAAAATCAAAAAATTTAATCCAGATACAATCATCACACATAATATAAATGAAGTTAATATTGATCATATTAAAACTTTTGAGGCGCTTGAAGTTGCTTCTCGTCCCTTTTTAGGCTCAAATTTAAAATTAATTTTAGGTATGGAAATTCCTTGTAGTGGTAATTGGAAGTTTAATCAGAGTTTTAAACCAAATTTTTTTGTTGATATAAATAAATTTTGGAAACTTAAAATAAAAGCTTGGAAATGTTATAAAGGAGAAGAACGCCAATTCCCATTTCCACGATCAGTTGAGGGTATTGAAACAATGGCAAAATTGAGAGGAATGCAATCTGGTTTAATAAAAGCAGAGGGCTTTAAACTTTTTAGACAGATCATCTCCAAAGACTAATATCATATATTTATTAAATAATTATATTTATAACTATTAAGTTTTTTGTGTGACACAGCTATAATAGTTAAGTTTTTGTTATCAGAAAGTTTATTGAATATCTCTCCTTCTGATTTGTTATCAAGTGCATTAGTCGCCTCGTCTAAAACTAATATACTTCGTTCATGAAAAATGGCTCTAGCTATTGCTATTTTTTGTTTTTGCCCCCCAGATAACGATTGCCCACCTTCGCCAATAATAGTGTTTTCGCGATCTTTAAAGGTTTTAACTAAACCCATAAGGTCAGCTTCTTTTATTGCTTTGTTAAGTTTAGTTTGATTACTCTTTGTAATTTTTTCTCCAAGACAAATATTATTTTCAATAGTATCATTTATAATAAAGGTGTCTTGTGGAATGTATGCAAACAAGTAATTAATCGTTTTAATATCACTTATTAATTTATCATTAAGAAAAATACTTCCTTTATCATAATACAATAAACCCATAATAATATTTAGAAGTGTGGTTTTACCCCTTCCAGATTTCCCCTTTATTAGTATCTTTTGTGATTTTTTGATCTCTAAACTAAAGCCTTCTAAAATTTTATTTTCTTTGGAATACGAAAAATAAATATTTTCTAAATTTAATTTTTTAAAATTTTTATATAACTTTTTCTGTTTGTAAATTCGTTTGTTTGATTCAAATGTTTTAAATTGTTCATTTAGAATATTTATACTATCAGTAGATGCATTTAATCTATTTAAGGTATATGAAATATTTCTAGCTATTGGTAAAATTCTTATAGCACCAAAAGCATAAACGCCAAGAAGTGGGATTAATTCACCATTTTCATTAAGGTTTATATATTTAATTAATAAGGCAATAATTATGATTGTTAATAACATTATAATTTCAATTAAATATCTTGGTATTACATTCATAAAATTAATGTTTATTTGTGAGTGTGCATATTTTGTAGCTGCAAGGTTTAATTTATTTTTAATAAAGTTTTCTTTATTAAATATTTTTATTTCCATAAAACCACTTAATCCCTCTTTGATAAAAGAAATCATTTTTGCAGAGTATATGTTCCCCTCCTTGCCTGATGTAACGAGAGATTTTCTTGCATATAAATCGTAAATTAAAATTGTTATAAATATCAAAGAAACAAGAAAACTAAATATAATGGGATTCTTAATAAATAAATAAATTATTATGACCAAGCCAATAACTATCTCACCTAACATTTGTACCAAACCCATTAATAAGTTTGAAAAAATTGGAATTACTGATTGTTGTATATTAAGATATTCTGAAACACTTCTTTTATTTAATTCATTGAAAGAACTTTTTTGAATTTTATCAAGAAATTTTAGTCGTAAATGAACTTGTTGAAATTGTGCAAAATTAATAACTAATTTTGATAACTTGAGAGATATTAATACTTTAATTACAAATAAAAAAAATATTGTTATGCAAATTATAAAAAAAATATTATCCTTATTTAAATTTTTAATTTGAAAAATATCAAAAAATTCATAATTATTATTAAGTGCAATAGATAAAAAAGGACCAATCAAGCTTAATCCTAAAATATCTAATAGAGCTGTAAAAAAGAAGAATGTTACTAAAAAAAATATTTTTTTCTTAAAATCACTAATGATAAAGAATATTTTTTTTATTTTTTTTATCATTTATTTATTTTTTATAAAATTATCTATTTCATGCAAAAGAGTATTTTTATTATTTGCAAACTTTATTGACCTATCTCCATAATGGTTGCTTAAAATATTCGAGCTATCATAAGTTATAGCTCTAGTTCTATTTATCTCTGCAATCATAGAAGGTGTTGAGAATGGTATTGTTATAACTAAATCACTAAATGTTACCAATTTAATTGTATTAACATTATCAACAAAAAAAATTCTATTTTCTAAATTTCCAGAAAAACAACGTTTTATTATTTCTTTTGAGTTAAGCTTTTTACTCTTTCTTTTAACAATAATTATTAGATCTTTATAAAAATTAAGTTTTTCAAATATATCTTTATAAAAATTAACAACATTTTTTTTTTCATAATACCAGTAAGGTCTCGGGATGTTACCATAAATACTCTCGTCGTAAATAACAGTGTCAAAAATACTAACAACCATTTTTGATAGGGAATTTTTTTTGAAAATATCATTATAAATAAATAGCTTTTCATCATAAATAAACTCTTCATGAGTAATACTTTCAGATTTTTTTATATGATAATCATACAATTCTTTATTTGAAAATATACATTTTCTAAATGAAAAATATTTAAATTCTCCAGGTTTATAATTATCAGGATAGAATTTTATTACATTAGATTGATTAGTAGAGTAATTATAATAAATGATATTCCAATTTTTTTTTTCAAGAAAATAAGTCCATAAAGGTTTATTTATTCTCGAACTTTCAGAAAATAATATATTGAAAAATAAACTATTCATCTGACTATATTTAAAATAATTGCTCAAGATTAATTCATTACCCTTACATTTGATAAAAAAATTATATTTATTGAAATTAAATATAATATTAAATGAGCTTTTTAAAAATTTTAAATAATCAGCAACACTTATTTTTGGGAAAAATTCTATATTCTTTATATTATATATATTTAAACCCCTATTAGAATAAAAATAATTTATATTATTCATATATTTTTCTAATAATTTTTTTTTAAAAATAAATTTTTTTTTATTTATAAATAAATTATTTATTTCATATATAAAAATAGAACTTTTAGGATTTGTTTTATTTGTATCTATATTAATTCTTATTTTTAAAATAAATAAGAAAACTATTAATATCATCTCAAAAATTTTAAAAATAAAAAAGGCTTTTTGGAGTAATATTGAAAATTTATAATTTACCTGTATACCAAATTCTTCAATTTCTTTAAGTATATTTAATGGCAAAAAAGGATAAATTAATGATAATTTATAAGATGAAAAAAAGTTAAAGCTCTTATAAAAATTTTCTCTAATTAATCGGCTAAATGTTTGATTTACAAATATATTTAAATCATCTTTACTCATATCTTTTAAAATAAAATTATCTAAATAAGAATTTTCAAAATTTATTTTTAATAGATTTTTCTGTAATTCGAATAATTTACTTTGATTAAAATTATTACGATTTATATCTATTCCAATTAAAAGTCTTTTTTTTAGGTATTTTTGGAAATATGCAATCACATTTTTAAATTAACTTAATATCTTTAATTTCATAATAAAATCTTTTATTATATTTTTTCTTATATTTTACATATTTTATGGGTATACAAATTTAATTTTAACTAAATGAATATTCTTGGAATCACACATGATATTATAAATACATCGGCATCTATTGTGGTTAATGGTAAGATAATTGCTGCAATAGCTGAAGAAAGATTAACTAGACAAAAAAAAACAAGATTATTTCCAACTAAAGCAATAAAGTTTTGTCTGGATTACTCACAATTGAATTTCTCTGATATAGATTATGTCGCGCATTCATTTAATCCATCAATATTTCTTAGAAAAAAAAATCTAAGATTTTCAGGTATCTCTCGATGGAGAGCTGAATATTTTACATCTATTCCTAACAACTTAACAAATTTTATAGATGATGAACTTTATAAATTTTCATACCAAGAATTAGGTTTAAAAAATAAAAAAAGCCTTAAAATTTTTCATATAGACCATCATTTAGCACATGCTGCTAATGCCTTTAATATTTCTGGATTTAATAATTCTGCCATAATTTCTTTAGATGGAAGGGGTGAAAAAAATACTGGTAAATTACTATATGGAAAAGGTAATAAAATAATTGAATTAGATGAAATTACTTATCCCCATTCAATTGCTTTATTTTACGGAATTTTTACAGAAATTTTAGGTTACAGAATGGATAACGATGAGTGGAAAGTCATGGCATTGGGTGCTTATGCAACTAATGAAAATTTAAAAAAAAAATATTTTAACAAACTAAGCGAACTTATTTTATTTGACTCAAAATTAGGTAAATTTGAATTAAATCTTAATTATTTCAATTTTTTTATTAATGATGAATTATACCCTTATAATAAAAAAATTTTAAAATTTTTAGATTTTAAAAAGAATTATAATAATACATTAAATGAAAAAGTTTATTGTCTTGCATATGCAGTTCAGAAGATTGCAGAAAAAACAGCTTTTTTTTTAATGAATAATTTGCATAAAAAAACTAAGTCAAATAACTTATGTTGTTCTGGAGGTTTTTTTATGAATTCTCTGTTGAATGGTAAAATTTCCTCCAAGACAAATTTTAAAAAAGTATTTATTTCCTCTTGTCCAGATGATTTAGGTAATTCTATTGGATCAGCACTATACCTTTACAACAATATTTTAAATAAAAAAAATAAATTTAAGCAAAATCACAATTATTATGGACCCTCATATAACAATAATGAAGTAGAATTATATCTAAAAAAAACTAATGCAAGGTATAACTATATTCGAGAGCCTCATAAGCTAGCAGCAAAATTAATATATGAAGGAAAGATTGTTGGCTGGTTTCAAGGAAGAGAGGAATTTGGCGAAAGAGCTTTAGGAAATAGATCTATTTTAGCTAACCCCACACATAATAACATGAAAGATAAAATTAATTCTGCAATTAAATTTAGAGAAAGTTTCAGGCCTTTTGCACCCGTTATAATTGAAAAATATTTAAATGACTATTTTATTTCGAATAATGAAAAAACTGTCAAGTTTATGGAAAAGGTTTTAAAAATTAAAAAATCAAAACAAAAAATAATTCCTGCAGTCACACATGCCGACGGTACTGGCAGAGTCCAAACTATTAATGAAAAAGATAATCCCCATCTTCACAAAGTTGTTAATTACTTTTTTAAATTATCTAATGTTCCAGTGGTGCTAAACACATCTTTTAATTTAAATGAGGAACCTATCGTATCATCACCTATCGATGCATTGAAAACATTTTATATTAGTAAAATAGACGCATTAATAATTGGAAATTACTACATTAAAAAGTAAATATGAAAGATCATATTTTTAATAAGATTCATATTTTACAAAATAAAAAAGAAAATGATTATCAGAGACTTTCTGATAAAATAAATGAAAAATTTTTTAAATTGCCCAAAGGTTATTTTAAAGAAAGTATTTGTTTGGATGCAGCATGTGGTGCCAATGGATTTGTACCTTTGAAATTACTTCAACTTGGTGCTA
>MDSV01152163.1_pt1 | contig 10261 bp, 11 predicted proteins | sample 810851 | NCBI WGS metagenome assembly MDSV01 (sample SAMN05326640, study PRJNA326480) | marine metagenome | isolation source: seawater | place: Atlantic Ocean: North East | collected 2012
CCACCACCTAAAATTGTGCAAATTTGATTTTTCATGGTATTTAATACACTTATATATGAAAATAACTAAGTTTAAAGGGGACATAACTTCAGAGATAGCCAAGTCGTTTAAAAAAAGTATAGCAATTGATACTGAGGCAACAGGTCTTCAGATACCTGAAAGAGACAAACTAAGTCTTATCCAAATTTGTGATGAAAAAGATAATGTATTCATAATTCAACCTAACAAGGAAAATTTTAAAGCTCCAAATTTAGTTTCTGTTTTGGAAAATGATAAAATTTTGAAAATTGGACATTTTTTAAGATTTGACAAAAGTGCTCTAGAATATTTTTTAAAGTGTAAAATGAAAAATATTTTTGATACAAAAATTGCTTCCAAAATCGTTAGAACTTACACAGATAGCCACGGGCTTAAAAATCTAGTCCAGGAATTTTGTAATAAATCCTTGGACAAAAGACAAGGAAGTAGTGATTGGAACAAAGACATAAATGAATTATCAGAAAAACAATTAGAATATGCAGCCAATGATGTAATTTTCTTACATAAAATAAAAACTGAATTAGAAAAAATGTTAATTAGAGAAAAAAGGTTAGATATTTTTAAAAATTGTTTAACCTTTTTGGATACAAGAGTTGCTTTAGATCAAAATGGATTTAAATTTGATATTTTTGAACATTAATGAAGAAAAAAAATTACATAAAATCTGCTATCAAAGCAGCAAATATTCAAATCACTGAGTTAAAAAAAATAAAAAAAATTTTTAATAAAAAATTTATTGATGCAATTGACTTAATTTTAAATTGTAAAGGAAAAGTAATTTTTTCTGGAGTTGGTAAAAACTCATTTATTTGTAAAAAAGCTTCAGCAACTTTTTCAAGTATAGGTATACCAAGTTTTTTTGTTGATCCAACAGGTGTATCTCATGGAGATGCTGGTCAAATCGACAAAAAAGACATTTTGATAATTATCTCGAATTCTGGGAATACTGCTGAACTAACAAATTTACTTAAATTTGCTAATCGTTTTAGAATAAAGGTAATTGGCATAGCTTCAAATTCAAATAGCATGTTAATAAAAGCAAGTGATGTAGGAATAGTATATCCAAAATTAAAAGAGTCAGATCGGAATAATATTGTTCCAACTAGCTCAACATCTTTTACTATGTTGTTATGTGATTGTTTGGCTACAACACTTATAGAAAAAATAAATTTTACTAAAGAAAAGTTTTTTTTGTATCATAAAGGAGGAAATCTTGGTGCAACACTAAGACTTGCAAAAGACATTATGGTTACAGGTGATAAAATGCCGATTGTTGATCATAAAAAAAAGTTTTCTCAAGCTTTGAAAATTATGAATAAAAAAAAATTAGGTATTGTTGTTATTACGAAAAATAGATTTATCAATGGATTAATTACTGATGGTGACCTTAGAAGAGTTTTAAATAAATCTTCGAAAGATAAAAAGTTGGTCGAAATCACTAGAAAATATCCATTAGTGATAAATGAAAACATGCCTGCCTCAAAAGCGCTTGGAATAATGAATGAAAAAAAAATTACAAGTCTGCTGGTAGTTTCTGATAAGTGTTATAAAAATAAAAATAAAATATTAAAAGGTATCATTCATATACATTTTTTATTACAAGATGGTGTAAGATAATGTCCAGGAAACAAAAATTAAGATTTTTTCAAATTAGTTTACTTATCTTTGGTTTATTTATTATTTACTTTACATATTACAACAAAAATGTGGACAAAAAAGAAACCATTGTTCCACCAAAAATACAAGATAGAATAAAAAAACAAATAGCTGACCAGCCTGAAGGTTACGAAATCTTTACAGATATTAAATATACAAATTTAGATTTATCTGGAAACAGATATATTTTAAAAGCAAAAAAAGCTTATAGCAAAAGTGATAATCAAGAAATTGTTAATCTAATTAATGTTGAGGCTATTTTTTATTTTAAGGATAATACAATTTTAAAAGTTAATTCTGATAAAGGAATTTATAATAATAAAACTTTAGATATGTTATTTTCTGAAAATATCAAAGCTACCTACCTAGATAGTATTCTTTATGCTCAAAAAGCCGAATACTCCAATTCAAATAGTAATTTAACTATTTCTAGAAACGTAAAATTAGAGGATAATAGGGGGACTATGTTTGCAGATAAATTATTCTTTGATATAAAAAAACAAACTTTAAATGTAACAGCTTTAGAGAATAGTAAAATTAACGCTAATATAAAAATAAAATGAAAAAAGGTTTTAGAATTTTAAAATTTAAAAAAGATAACGAGATTTTTGCAGTTCGTGGCATCAGTAAATCATTTGATGGAAGACCTGTATTAAAAAACTTGTCACTCAAAGTTTTTCCTGGTGAATGTGTGGGGATCCTTGGACCAAACGGATGTGGTAAAACTACTCTTTTTTCAATGTGCATAGGTGAACAAAATCCAGACAATGGAAAAATTATTCTTAACAACAAGATAATCAATCAAATTCCAATTCATTTAAGATCTAAAGAAGGTTTAGGTTATCTACCACAATCAAGATCTTTGTTTAATTTATCAACTTACGATAACTTACTTGGCTTAGTACAATTTCATATTAAAGATTCAAAAAGACAAAAAGATGAAACTGAAAGACTTTTAGAAGAGTTTAATTTAGTTCACTTAAGATCGTTGAATGCTTCTGTACTTTCAGGTGGAGAAGCAAAAAGATTGCAATTAGCAAGGCTAATGATTAGTAAACCAAGAATCGTTCTTCTTGATGAGCCATTAGCTGCCCTTGATCCTTTGGTGATCCAAGACATTCAAAAATATATTTTAAAAATCCAATCTAGAGGTACATCGATTCTAGTCACAGATCACAATGTCAAAAACTTATTTGATATGACCGATAGAAATTATGTTTTAGGTGAACAAACTGTCATAGCAGAGGGGACTGCTAGAGAAATTTTAAAATCATCCAAAGCTATAGAGCATTATTTTGGAAACCAATTTTCTTAAGATTAATGGTTTTTAAAAAATTTGATTTAATAGTAAACCAAAAAATTTTACCCTTCACAAAAACTATTAACGTTGATGCTGATAAATCTATATCCATAAGAAGTTTTCTAATTGGCGCTATAAGTCATAATGTTTCAATTGCTAATAACGTTTTAGAGTCAGATGACGTATTCTCAGCAATTAATTGTATCAAACAGCTTGGTATAAAAATTAAAAAACAAAAAACTAATAAATATCTAATTTATGGTAAAGGTTTGGGTTCTCTTAAAATTAAAAAAAACAGTAAACTTAATTTTGGAAACTCCGGTACCCTAGCTAGATTGTTAATAGGCATTCTGTCGACAACACCAAATATTCACGTAAAATTATCCGGCGATAATTCATTAAAAAAAAGAAGTATGAAAAGTTTGATTAAACTTATGAATGAATTTGGAGCAACTTTTATTCCTAAAAAAAAATATAATTTTCCTCTTAAGCTAATTTCATCAAGTATGCCAGTAGGAATAAATTATCAAGCTGGTGTATCTGCGCAACTTAAAAGTGCTGTAATGTTAGCAGGTTTAAATTCTTATGGAAATACATCTATAACAGAAGTTCAAAGAAGTAGAGATCATACGGAAAATATTTTATTTAAAAATTCAAAGGTAATTAAGGTTAAAAATAGAAAGAGAAAGATTATAACAATTTTTGGAAAAAGAAATTTAAACTCTTTCAAAATAGAGGTGCCCAATGACCCTTCTTCAGCAGCTTTTTTTACAGCACTTACTTTACTAAATAAAAAATCATCACTTAAGATAAAAAATGTAGGCCTAAATCCAACACGAACTGGTTTTTATCAAATTTTAAAGAAACAAGGTGCAAAAATAAATTTTAAAAATTTAAATAAAAATAATAATGAATTACGAGGTGATATTCTTATTAAAAGTTGTAATTTAAAACCTATACAAGCATCAAAATTTTATTATACAAATATGACAGATGAATACCCAATCTTATTTGTGATTGCGGCTTTAACAAAAGGCGTTTCATCTTTTAAAGGTATTGGTGATCTTGTTAACAAAGAAAGCGATAGAATTAAAGAAATGCAAAAAATTTTAGATCAAATAAATGTAAAATCAAAATTCTTTAGAAATGAATTAAAGATTTTTGGAAAAGGGGAAATTGATGCAAGTGAAAAAACAATTAGCGTGCCAAATAAAGGTGATCATAGATTATGTATGAGTACATTTATTTTAGCGTTAGTAACTGGAGCAAAAGCTAAGATTAAAAATTTTGAGACTGTTTTTACCTCTTCTCCATCTTTTTTAAAAATAATGAAAAGCTTAGGAGCTAAATTTGAAATACAAAAGTAAGAGAATACAGATTTCATGTGATGGTGGTGCCGCTACAGGAAAGTCTACTGGTGCTAAAATGATTTCTAAAAAATATAAGTTAAAATTTTTATCCTCAGGTTTATTATACCGATATGCAGCTTTTTTATTAATTAATTATAAACCAAAAGAAAAATTTAAATTCATAGAAAATAAATTCAAAAAATTAAATTATAAAAGATTAGAAAAAATAAAACTACACACCCCTTTAATTTCTGAACAAAGTTCGATAATTGCTAAGAATAAAAAAATAAGGAAAATTTTAAAAAAATTTCAAATCGATTTTTCAAAAAAATATAAAAACTGTTGCATCGAAGGCCGAGATATTTCAACCAAAATTCTTCCAAATTCAGATTTAAAGTTTTTTTTCGTATGTAGTTTAAGTATAGCTGCTAAAAGGAGATTTAGTGAATTAAAAAGATTGAGTATAAATTTAAAACTAAAAGATGTTGAAAAAGCTATTAGAATAAGAAATAAATTGGATATAAATAGAAAACACTCCCCTTTACTTAAACATAGAAATTCGATAGTAATCGACAGCGGTAAATACGACAAAAAAGCCATGCTGGCTAAAATGTCTTATTTCGTAGAAAGTTTTTTAAAAAAAAAATATGGCAACAGAAGAAATTAAAAATACAAACCCTATTCATAAAGAGTTTGAAAGCTTATTAGATCAAGATTTTAAAGATAGAAGACTTAAAGAAAACGAAATAATTAAAGCCACAGTCACCGAAATCACAAAAAACTTCGTTATCGTAGATTGCAAAGCTAAGATGGAAGGAATGATTCCAATCGAAGAGTTCCATAATGATGATGAGTTATCTAAACTAAAAGTTGGTTCAAAGGTTGATGTTTATCTTGAGAGAATTGAGAATTTTAAAGGACAAATAATTATTTCAAGAGACAAGGCTAAAAAAATGAAAGCTTGGAAAAAAATGGAAAAGCTTTTTGAAACTCAAGAGGTAATGACATGCTATATAACTGGGAAAATTAAAGGCGGATATATAGCTAACGTAGAGGGCTTACCTTGTTTTATGCCTTCCTCACAAATTGATGTAAGACCACTAAAAAAGATTGACCATTTAATGAATACACCGGTAAAGGTAATAGCAACTAGAATTGATAAAAATAGAGGTAACGTTTGTGTTTCTAGAAGAGCTGTTCTAGAAAAAAGTAAGAACGCTGAAACAGCTGAGGCTCTTAAAGAAATTAAAGAAGGTGATATTGTTGAAGCTCGAGTGCACGCATGTGTGGACTGGGGTATATTCCTCACTTATAAATCATTAACACTTTTACTTCACGTTTCAGATTTGAGTCATGGTCGGGTTAAAAAACCAGCAGACCTTGTATCAATTGGAGATACAATGAAAGTTAAAATTACAAAAATAGATAAAAAAACAAACAGGGTTTCCGCTTCAGTTAAAGCTTTAACCCAAGATCCATTCGAAAGTATAGAAAAAAAATATAAAATTGGAGAAATTTATGAAGGCACTGTGACAAAAATAATGGATTATGGTTGTTTTGTAAAAATTGAAGATGGCGTCGAGGGACTCATCCATAATAGTATGCTTGATTGGACTAATAGAAATATAAAGCCGAGCAATGTTTTATCTATTTCTCAAAATATAAAATTCAAAATAGTTAGCATAGATAAAGAAACTAAAAGAATATCTCTATCTTATAAGGCAACTCTGGAAAATCCATGGGAAAAAATAAAAGATCAAGTTGGAAAAGAAGTTAAAGTAAAAATAACAAATGTTACTGATAAAGCTATTTTTGCTCAATTAACTGACACAAAGTTACCATGTATGTTACATTTTCGAGAGATCTCATATTCAGAAAATATTGAAGATTTAAAAAAGTTTAAAAAGAATGATGTTATAACTGCAAAAATAATTGAAATTAAAGATGAAAAAATTAGACTTTCAAAAAGAGCTCTAGAAAAAGATCCTTTAGACTGGTTTAAAGATAATAAAAAGAAAGTAGGAGATGTTATTACGACAAGAATTCATGAAGTTCTTAAATCAGGAGTCAAGGTAGCTGTTGATCAAGACAAAAGATTGATTGTCACAATTAGAAAAGCTGATCTAGCAAAAGACTCTGCAGATGCAAGGCCCGAGGTTTTTTCAAAAGATAACGCTTTAGATGCGAAGATAACAGAACTTGATTTAAAAAGTAGAAAGGTTAAGCTCAGTGTAAAAGCTGCTCAAATTGATGAAGAAAAGTCTTTAATAGCCAAGTTTGGTGAGGGAGCAACAAAATCAGGTGCTACACTGAAAAACATTTTTGAAAAAGCTATTGGGAAAAAGGAAAAAAAAGATAAATAATTGTCTAGACAAAAGCTTATAAAACAGCTTAGAAAAAAAAATCCATCATTCAATCAATCTGAATTAGAAAAAATAATCGATTATTTTTCTAAAGACATCTCTGATGCTTTAAAAAAAGGTTATCAGGTAGAAATTAGAGAATTTGGTAGGTTGTACTGCAAAAAATTGAAAGAAAACTTTAATGCAAGAAATCCTTCTACTAACGAGTTAATTTACAAACCAGCGCGTTATAAAGTAAGATTTAAACCATCAAAAAATTTAAAAAAAATAATTAACGAATGAAAAAATTAAAAATATTTATAGCTTGCGATACTACCAATATTGGTAGAGTTAAAAAGATAATAAATCAGTCAAAAACAAATAAATTAAAAGTTGGTTACAAATTTGGTTTAGAATTTATGAACTCTAAAAAAGGAAGACAATTTGTTTCAACATTAAAAAATAAAATAATTTTTGTTGATTTAAAATTAAATGATACAGTAAATACAATGTTGTCTGCGGTGAAAGCTTTAAAGGACTTAAAAATAAATTATCTTACTGTTCACATTTCTTCTGGTTTATCTGCTCTAAAGGCTGTAAAAAAAGTATCAGGTTCAATGAAGATAGTTGGAGTTACTACTCTAACTTCATTAAATAATAATGACTTGAGACAAATTGGATATAACAAAACTGTAAAAAATTTAGTGACTCACCAAGCAAAACTTGCAAAAAAAGTAGCTCTAGATGCTTTAGTTTGTAGTCCTTATGAAGTAAGTGCTGTTAGAAAAATTTTTAAAAAAGAAATTATTACCCCCGGTGTGCAGATAGGTAAGAAAAATTATGATCAAAAACGTTCCATGGAAGCTAGAAAAGTCAAATCTGACTGGTTGGTTATAGGTCGAGCAATTACAAGAGGAAATATCAAAAAAAATCTTCTAAATCTTGCTAAAGAATTAAAATAATGAAAATTAAGATTTGCGGTTTAAATCCAATCAGGGATGTACAATTATGTATTGATCTAAAAGTTAATTATTTAGGATTTGTTTTTTATGAAAAATCACCTCGAAACGTAGAATTAAATGATATAAAAATTCTTTCAAGTTATAATAAAAAAAATTCTTCTTTTGTTGCAGTAACTGTAAATCCCAGCAATGAATTCATCAAAAAAAATATTTTAGGAAACTTCGATTTTATCCAACTTCATGGATCAGAAACTAAAGATAGGGTGGCTGATATTAAGAGTATGGGTTTAAAGGTCATCAAGGCAGTTAAAGTTAAAGATGAATTAGATGTCGATAAATATAAAGAATTTGAAAATGCAGATATAATATTATTTGATACTCCAGGTATGGAAAAATCTATAGAATTTCCCAAAAATTTAATTACAAAACTTCCTATTGGCTCAAAATACGCATTGGCAGGATCTATCTCAAAAGATAATATAGAAAATATCACAAAATTAGGGGTTAACTTTTTTGATTTATCCTCTAGTTTAGAAGAACAATTAGGTTACAAAGATCATCGTAAAATTACAAATTTTATAAATAAAATTAATGAGCTTAAAAATTAAAAAAAACGTTCCTCTTATTGACCAACATGATAAAAATTTTATGTACGGAGGAAAATTTGGTGGTAATTTTATTCCTGAAACCTTAAAAAAACCAATTGATGATTTAACAAAGTTATTTGAAAAATTAAGAAAAGATAAAAAATTTATCAAAGAAAGAGATTATTACTTTAAAACATATGTAGGCTCGCCTACGCCTTTTCTTAAGTTGGAAAATTTAACAGATCACCTTGGGGGAGCTCAAATTTATGCAAAAGTGGTGTCTGAGGCTAATGGTGGTGCACACAAGATTTATAATGCTACGGTACATTGTTTGATTGCTCGAAGAGCCGGTCTTCGACAGATTGTGGGGGATACCAGGCGCCGGGTACGCTGGTAAAATGTTATCTATGGCTGCAAAAAAATTTGGTCTAAATTGTAAAATTTTTATGGGAGCCAAAGATATAAAAAGACAAAGACCTAATGTAGAGGCCATAAAAAAAAATGGTGCTGAGATAGTGCCTGTTACTACAGGTAGTCAAACACTTGTAGACGCAGTAAGTGAATGTATGAGATATTGGGTTTCCAATTGTGATACAACACATATGTGTGTTGGTTCAACTGTAGGTCCTAATATTTTTATAAAAATTTGCGCGTTCAGCACTGCTCAAATTTCAAGAGAATTAATAGAACAGGTTAAAGAAGAATTTGGAGGAATTCCAAAAAAACTAAAATTAATAAATTGCGTTGGTGGGGGAAGCTCTGCGGCTGGTTTTTGGAATGAGTTCATTGATACACACGCTGAATTTATTGGTGTAGAGGCAGGAGGACCTAAAAATAGTAAACTACATGCAGCACCATTAACGAATGGATCTAAAATTGGTATTCTTCATGGTGCTGCTCAATATGTTATTCAAAACAAAGAAGGTCAAATAGGTTCAACCGAGTCAATCTCTGCTGGACTTGACTATCCAGGAATTTCCCCTCTTCATTGTTTTCTTAAAGATACAAAAAGAGCGAGATATACTTCTGCAAGTGATGAGGAAGCTCTTAAGGCTTATCAGCTGGTTTCAAAACTTGAAAATATTTCTCCTTCACTTGAGCCCTCTCATGCTTTTGCTGAAGCAATTAAATTAGCGCCTAAATTAAAATCATCTGAAGTAATAATTGTGAACTCTTGCGGTGATAGTCTTAAAGATAAAGATATTATTAAACAAAAATTAGGATCATACGTAAGATGAAATCAAAAATTGCGGAGATTTTTAATATTTGTAAAAAAGAAAAAAGACCAGCATTGATAACTTATACTGTTGCTGGAGACAATACTAAAAATAACTCTCTTAAAATTCTTGATAAAATTTCTAAACATGCAGATATTTTAGAACTTGGATTTGCGCACAATACACCCATAGCTGATGGTGGACAGATACAAGCTAGCTCACACCGAGCTCTTAAAAATGGAATAAAATTAAAAGATGTTTTTCAAATTGTTAAAAAATTTAAAAAAAAAAATCCCAGTAAACCAATAATTTTAATGGGCTATTTTAACTTAATTTACCAAAATGGTGAAAATAACTTTTTAAAAAGCTGTAAATCATCAGGGGTAGATGGTTTAATCATTGTTGATCTTCCTTATCCTGAAAATAAAAACTTTGCTAATAAGTGTAAAAAAAAGTCAATAAATTTTATACAGCTTCTGTCTCCAACTACATCAAAAGGTAGAATGAAAAAAATTATAAAAGACTCACACGATATGATTTATTACATATCAATGTTGTCAACTACTGGAGGAAAGTTAAAAGTTTCACCAAAAAAAATTCTTCAAAACTATAATTCAATAAAAAAGATTAACCCTAAAAAAAATTTAGTAATAGGATTCGGTATTACAGATAAGACTATATCTTCCCTAAAATCAGCAAATGGTTTGGTAGTTGGCAGTATGTTGTGTAAAACAATAACAAATTCACTCAAAATGAGACAAAATCCTGTCACAAAGTTAGATAAAGTTGTGTACAATCTAAAAAGAAAA
>MDSV01169134.1_pt1 | contig 10261 bp, 8 predicted proteins | sample 810851 | NCBI WGS metagenome assembly MDSV01 (sample SAMN05326640, study PRJNA326480) | marine metagenome | isolation source: seawater | place: Atlantic Ocean: North East | collected 2012
TATTTGGAAAAAAAGTGAGATTTGTCTCCTGATTTCTTGCTAGTAGTTGTTTTTTTATAACCTTTAGTATATCCAAAATCTAAAATAAGATCTGACTTCGCAAAAGCTTGGCGATATTCTCCTAGGAATAATGGATGCTCTGACGCAAAAAATCTATTTCTAAATGTGAAATCTTTATCTTGATTTAAAGCCCAAAAATATGGGACTTCTAATCCAGATCCTAAATTTTTTGTATCAGAAAATGACGGTACCAGGAAACCAGATCTTCTTGTGACAGAAGGGTCAGGGTGAGATAATTTTGGAATAAAAAATATCGGTAAGTCGTAAATTTTTATTACTGCATTATTATAATAGATAGTTTTCTTTTTTTGATCGTGAAACATCTCTTTTGCTTGTAAAGACCAAGGTGGGCACTTATCTCCTTCTCTATAATCACACAGCGTAAAGATACTTTTTGTAAACTTAGTTTTTTCATCATATATATTTACTGTGTTAGAAAATATACGAGGTTTATTTTTTTGATTAGTTTTAAAACTATCTTCATTTAGAAAAGTTTTAGCATCAGTTCCAACGATTTCCTTTTTTTTTTCATCTACATAGATCTGAGAAAAATTATATTTGTTTTCTTTTGAGTCTACTACACTTATATTCCCAAAAGATTTAAACAAACCTTTTGAGGTAGAGTATTCAAAATTATCCAGGAATAAAAAATTATTTTCAAGATCTTCTATAATTGCAGGATTTGTAGATCTTATATAATTCTTACTATTATCGAAAATAAAATCATCACCCTCTACAATATAGCCATTAGAAGTTATAACAGTGGTTTTACCAACTGTTTTTAAGATTTGTAAATCTTTATTGTATTCAGCAAACTCTGTAAAAAGTTGATTATTAGCAATATCTCTTGCCACTACTTGATTTTTAAAGATAGTAATCTTTGTTTTCTTATCAATTGAAATACTTAAAGACTGAATATTTAGATTATCCGCTAATAGTGGAGAAAAAAAAAATATACAATATAAAATAATGATAACTTTATTTTTCATTAATTTGTAACACTCCTATTGAACTGAATAAACCTATCGCAATTACTGGTATCCAAACTGCTAACGATAAAGAAATTCTATTTGCTTGCCCTAAGGCTAAAGATAAGTCTTTAAAATAATAAACAGCGACACACGTCAATAAACCAGCAATGATAAATGTGAAATTATTAGACTTTTTTAGAGTATTCATCGTTAGGATTGACGCTAAAGCAGTCATAATAAATAAGAAAAAAGGCATTGCTAACATAGAATTTAAATTTTTATCTATATAAGACTTATTGTATCCTTTTTCTTGAAGTTCATCATAATTAAGAATTAATTCTAAAAAGGACATCGTATCAAAGTTTTTAAATAAACTAGTTATTTTACTATAATTGTAATTTGACGTTATTGTATAATTTTTAGCAAAATTTTGACTGCTAATTCCATCATCAAATTCATTGATACTCACATCAAATAAACTCCATGAGTTTTCTGTGATGTCTCCTTTTTTTGATTGAACTATATTAATTGGATTATTTTCCTTATCAAAGTTAAAAATTGTTATATTTTTTATAATATTATCTCTTGTGCCGTCAGCTGATATAATTCTATATCCCTCTTCAGTATTTTCTTTAATCCATAAACCATTTTTATTAACGGTAATTAAGTGGTCTATATCTCGAGAATATTGGGATTTTGTTTGCTCGTAGTATTTAATCATTGCAGAGGTAATTGGATTTATCGCAAACAATATAATCCATCCAAAAATAAAAGAAACTAAGGCAAGTATAAAAAAAATTTTAAAATTTGAATAACCAAATACTTTCATGGTTAATAAATCTTTAGTATTCCTTAAACTTAACAAAAACCACATACTTGAAATAAATATTATAAAAGGGAGTAACTTAATTATAATATTTGGGACATATAAAGCAGTTAATGATAATGGTGTCATAATTGAAGAGTCTAAATTTTTAAAAAATTCAATTTCTTCAAATAAATTTAAGATAATTCCAAAGCAATAAATAATCATAATTACTTTAAAAATTGTTTTTAAATAACCGTTAAAAATATAATTGAACAAAACCTTATTCATTTTATAGACTCTCTTGCTAATTTAAAAGTTAAGAAGAAATAAATAATTGGAATTAAAATTATTGGAATAACAAAGAATAAAATACTTACGATTTTCGATAAACCAGTATAGCGAATTATAAGCTCAGCAAAAAGCAAAACAATAAAACTCAGAATAAAAACAAAATATTTATTTGAAAAAAAATTTCTTCGCTTCTGAGTTTTCACGATTAAAAAAGAACAAATTAAAGAAATAATTGGAATATACAGTGGAAGCACAATTCTTCTATTCAGAACTGTAGTTATTTCTTTTTTTGTATTTTGCTTACATGAGGTAGTATAATTATTTTTCGAAGCATTCATGCACTGGAAAAGATCAAAAGTTGACGTCTCTTGTAATTTGGGTTGTTTGATAGCACCGGTTTGGAGATTTTGTAGATCTATGTTTAATTGTTCAAACTTTATAATTTCATATTTGTTATTACTTCTATTTGAAGAAATAATTTGTCCGTTAAATAATATCATCTTTTTTTCTTCAATTATTCCGCTTTGAGCAACTATAGTTGTTGAGGAATTTGTGTTTTGATTAGGTGTTAAATTTTTTAGAGTGTTTGATTTGTCGTGAATAAAAACTTTTTCTATATTATTATTAACTCTCTTTTCTACTATGAATGTGAAGCCTTCAAATGAGTCACTAAACTGCTGAACCCTAACTGTAGGTAGAAAAGAATTAAAGTTATTTTGACTGATTATTGACCGAGATTTATTTAGAGCCAAAGGAGTTATAAATGCAGAAAAAATTAAATAAATTGATAAAATGAAAATTGAAACCAAGAAAAATAGATTAACAATTTTAATTTTTTTTACTCCAGAAGTCCAAAGTATTAAAAATTCTTTTTCCTGGATTTGTTTTAATATAAATATCATTAGAGACAGCAAAAAGGCTAAAGGTATAAATTTTGTTAAAATACCAAAAAGGTTTAATAAAGAATATTGAAAATAAGTAGAGGTTGAGTATCCACTTTCCACAATTAGATCCAGAAAATTTACCGCTCTGACCGTCCAAGCAATTAATGTAAGGCCCAATAATATAACAATAAATGTTTTAAATATTTCTCTAATAAAATTTTGATAAATTTTGTTTTGTAGCATTGTAATTTGATACACCAAAATAATGTAACTTTAATAAAAACTCAACCTATGATAGTACACTAAATTGAATTTTCCATTGAAATCTTGTATATTTGATCATATATACCTCTCAACTCTATTAATTTAAAACTTATGCCTATTAAAATTTACTACCCAAAAAAAAAAAATAGCAAATCTATTGCTAATACGGTCTTATTCACCGATGATAAATTCAGCACAAATAATCTAAAAAAGTATATTTCCAATTCTGAGTTTTCGTACATCAATGATTTATTAAAAACTAGTGACTTAAAAAAAAATTTACTTGTTTTTGAGGTTACTTCAAAAAAAAAAATAGTTTTAATATCAATTAAAGATAATATTAAGAGTTCAGATATAGAAAATTTAGGTGCAGAATTTTATGGACGTATCAACTATGGCAAGAATAGTGAGTACGATATAATCTCTGACAGCGTAAAAAGCAAATATGATAATTTTTTAGGTCATCTTCTTCATGGACTAAAATTAAAATCTTATGAATTTAAAAAATATAAAACAAAAAAAGAAACAAGAATTATTTCAATAAATATAACAGGAAATAAAAACAAACCTTCAATTCAAAATCAATTGAAATTTAAAGCTTTGGAGGAAGGAACTTTTTTTGCTAGAGACTTAGTCTCAGAGCCAGGTAATGTTTTGCATCCTGATGAGTACGCTAAGAGATTAAACTCTCTCAGAAAAGATGGTTTAAAAGTAAATATATACGATGAAAAGAAATTAAAAAAACTTGGTATGTATGCTTTGCTTGGCGTAGGTATGGGAAGTGTTAGAGGATCATATCTTGTTACAATGGAGTGGAATGGAGCAAAAAATAATTCTAAACCTTTAGCATTTATTGGAAAAGGAGTTACTTTCGATACCGGCGGGTATTCGTTAAAACCTGCTAGATTTATGGAGGATATGACTTATGATATGGCTGGCTCTGCAGCAGTGGTCGGTTTGATGAAGAGCTTAGCATTACGAAAAGCAAAAGTTAACGCTGTAGGGGTTGTAGGTCTTGTAGAGAATATGGTGAGTGGAGTCGCTCAAAGGCCTGGCGATATTGTAAAGTCTTTTAGCGGGAAAACTATAGAGATACTAAATACAGATGCAGAAGGTCGATTAGTTTTAGCTGATGCAATAACTTTTACAGAAAAAAAATTTAAACCAAAATTCATGGTTGACTTAGCAACTTTAACAGGTGCAATAATAGTTTCTTTGGGATCTGAGTATGCTGGACTTTTTTCTAATGACGATAAGTTATCCAATCAAATTATAGATGCAGGGGAAAAAGTAGAAGAAAAACTATGGAGAATGCCTCTTCATAAAAATTATGATAAATTAATGAATTCAAAAAATGCTGATATGCAAAATATAAATTATGTAGGAGGAGCCGGCTCTACCACAGCAGCTCAATTTTTACAGAGATTTGTTTTAAATAAAACTCCATGGGCTCATCTGGACATAGCTGGAATGGCTTTTTCAAAATATGGTGGAGCATTGAATTCAGGAGGAGCAACAGGATTTGGAGTAAGGTTATTAAATCAATTAATAGAAGAAAATTATGAATAATACGCAGCAAACGCTTTCAATAATTAAACCTGATGCAGTTGAAAGAAATTTAACTGACGAAATCAAAGCTATATTCATAAAAAATAATTTAAAGATTAAAGAAGATAAAAAAATTCAAATATCTAAGGAAGAAGCAGCTGAATTTTATAAAGTGCATCAATCAAAGCCATTTTATGATGATTTGTGTGCGTATTTATCTTCAGGTCCTATAGTCGTTATGATTTTGGAGGGTGAAAATGCAGTATTACATAATAGAAATTTGATGGGAGCTACAGATCCCAAAAAAGCCGAAGAAAATACTATTAGAAAACTTTATGGTATTTCAATAGACAAAAATTCAGTTCATGGATCTGACTCAACTGATAATGCAAAAAAAGAGATAAATTTTTTTTTTAAAAATTAATTATATCTAAAGATATTTATGACCGCTTCTGCAAAAGCTTTGTATTCTAAATATTGAGTTTTTTCCTTTAAAATTTCTTCGTTATCATTTTTATTTATAAAAAAACTTTTCTGAACTATTATTTTTCCATCATCTAATTTTTCATTTACATAATGTACTGTACAACCTGTTTTAATCTCTTTTTTTTTTAAAACTCTATCAAAAGTGTTTAAACCTTTAAATTTAGGTAATAGAGATGGGTGAATATTTATTATCTTTTTTCCAAAATTTTTAATAAATTTCTTTGAAATAATTTTCATATATCCAGCTAGACAAATAAGAGATATCTTTTGTTTTTTCATTTCATTTAAAACTCTATTTTCATGCAATCTTTTTTTAGTATTAATTATTAAACAAGGAATTGAGTTTTTTGTTGCATGAAGAATTCCTTTTGCGTTTATATTATTGCAAACTACTAATCTTATATTGATTGGAAATTTATAATCTCTTGAATATTTAATTAAAGATTTTAGATTAGAACCATAGCCTGAAATAAATACGCAAACATTTTTTTTTACCATTTAAACGAATTATATAAATTAATATTTTTTTTGTTTTTTGAGATAAAACCAATTTGATATGGCATATAATTTTTTGAAAAGTATTTTCTAATTCTTTTTATATTCTTTTTATCTACGATTATACAAAATCCTACACCACAATTAAAAGTTTTTAACATTTCTTGATCAGATATATTTTGCGACTTGAGCCATTTAAATATTTTTTTAGTTTTAATTTTCGCTAAATCAATATTTAGAGTTAAATCTTTAGGTACTGATCTTAATATATTTTCTATTAATCCACCTCCTGTAATATGTGCCGCAGAATTAATTAAGTTTTTTTTAGTCAGATTTAATATTTCTTTTGTATAGATTTTTGTTGGTTTTAATAGCTCATCTTTTAACTCTCTTGAAATTTTGTTTTTTTTTAATACTGATCTTACTAATGAATATCCATTCGAGTGTATACCGCTTGAAGGGATTGCAAAAATTATATTACCTTCTTTCACTTTGTTTTTACTTAAAATCTTTTTTTTTGAAACAATACCAACACTAAACCCAGCTAAATCAAATTTGTCTTTTGAATAGATTCCTGGCATTTCTGCTGTTTCACCCCCTATAAGGTTGCAGTTTGATATTTTGCAACCTTTTAAAATACCTTTTAAAATACTTTTTGTTTTATTTAGATTTATTTTACCAAGAGCTATATAATCTAAAAAAAATAAAGGCTTTGCTCCTTGAACAATTAAGTCATTCACGCACATAGCGACTAAATCAATACCAATTGTGTCAAATTTTTTAAATCTGTTGGCTAAATCAATTTTAGTTCCAACTCCATCTGTACAAGATACTATCACAGGGTCTTTAATTTTAATTTTACTTATGTCGAAAGAAGAACCAAAAGAACCTATATTATCAGAGTTAAATGGCTTTAGCGTTTTTTTGACATTTTTATTTGTTATTCTAGCTATGTGATTAACAAACTTATTAGCAATAGAAATATTTACACCACTTTTTTTATAACTATTTTGTGTTTTTTTCATTAATAAAAATGATAATTAGCTAATTATGAAAAATATATTATTATTAAGTATCATAATTATTTTACTTAAAACTGGAAATGTTTTATCTGATAATAACATTTTTAATGTTAATAATATTGAGGTAGCTAAAGAAATTTCTGAAAATAAGGAGAAAAAAGTTAACCTAGCGTTTAGAAATGCGTTTGATGAATTAACTAATAGATTATTATTAGAGGAAGATTATCAAAGAGTTTCTAACACAAATATAGCTGATATAAAGGAATTGATTTCATACTATCAAATTAGAGATTCTTTTAAGAATGAAGAAGATAAGAATATTATAACATATAATGTTTTTTTCGATAAAGAAAGAATGCATAAATTTTTTTATAGCAGAAATCTACTTTATTCAGATATAATTAATACAGAAGCAATAATTTTTCCTTTGTTAAAAAAAGAAAAACAATATTTTATTTATTCTCAAAACTATTTTTATGAAAATTGGAATAACGAAAATTTGAGTGAATTAATAAAATATATTTTACCAGCAGAAAATATTGAAAATATTCAAGAAATAAATCTCAATAAAGAAAACATTTATGAATTAAATGTTTCAAATTTTTTTAAAGAGTACGGAATAGAAAATGTAATTTTTGCTTTTATAGAGATAAAAAAAAATAAGAGTGCCGAAGTTTACCTAAAAACAAGAATTGGAGGGAAAAAAATTAACAAAAATTTATTTTTTAAAAACAAACTTGATTTACTTGAAAACGACTTTAATAATAGCATTATTCTTGAAATCAATAATGTTATCAGAGATCTTATTAAATCTCAGAACTTGATTGACGTAAGAACTCCATCATTTTTAAATGCAGAAATTAAAGTGAATAAAGATAAGTCCAATTTATTTGAATTTAATACTAGACTTAAAAAGATAGACCTAATTGATAAATTTTATGTTCAGGAAATTAATAAAGATTACGTATCAATAAAAATAAAATATCTTGGAAAGATTAGTAAAATAATTGATAAATTTAAAGAACAAGACATTGATTTAATAATGAGGAACGGAAAGTGGGAACTTAGTATAATATAATGAGTCAGTTAGTATTTAAATTTCCTTTCAAAACTAAATATTATGAACAAGATTTTTATGTATCAAGTAATAATTTTTCTGCATATAAATTAATTGAAAGTTGGCCGAATTGGCCAGGCAAATGGGTAAATATATTTGGACCAAAAGGTTGTGGAAAATCACATCTATCAAATATTTTAAAGCAAAAGATTAATTCAATTGAAATTTTAGATGCTCAAAACTTATCTGACTCCAGGATACCTGACTTTGAAAATATAGATTGTTTAATAATTGATAATTATAATAAAAATATTGATGAAAAACTTTTTTATTCAATTCTCAATCAACTTAAACAACTAGAGAATTATGTTGTTGTTAATTCTACACATCCAATTAAAAATATTAAATTTAATTTAAAAGACTTAAAATCCAGAATTGATAGCTTCGTTAATTTAGGCATCGAATTACCTACTGATGAATTGCTAAGGGTTATAATTTCTAAATCATTTTCTGATAAACAAATTGAAATTACTCCTAAAATATCAGAGTATATTATTAAAAATATTGAACGATCATATGAAAAAGTATTTAAATTTATAAGAGAAATTGATGATTTATCTTTATCTTCTGGAAAATCGATAAATATTAATCTAATAAAAAAAGTATTAACTGATGAATAAATATAGGTCACATAACTGCAACCAATTAGATGAAAAAGATGCTGGAAATTCAGTAACATTATCTGGTTGGTTACACAGAAAAAGAGACCATGGAAATTTACTTTTCATCGATCTAAGAGATCATTTTGGATTAACTCAATGTGTTGTTGAAAATAAAAATAAATTCTTTTCTATATTAGAAAAATTAAGGCCTGAGTCAGTGCTTAAAGTAATAGGTAAAGTAGTTAAAAGAGAAAAAGGGACTGAAAATTCAGACTTATCGACTGGTAAAATTGAAATAGAAATTGAGTCAATAAAAGTTTTATCTGAAGCAAAAGACTTACCAATGCCAGTTTTTGGTGAGCAAGATTATCCAGAAGACATTAGATTAAAATATAGATTTTTAGATCTGAGAAGAGAAGAAATGCATAAAAATATTATTTTAAGATCTGAAGTAATATCTTTTATAAGATCTGAAATGTTGAAATTAGGTTTTCTTGAGTACCAAACTCCAATTTTAACTTCATCTAGCCCAGAAGGAGCGAGGGATTTTTTGGTACCGAGCAGATTAAATCCCGGAAAATTCTATGCTTTACCTCAAGCGCCTCAGCAATTTAAACAATTAATAATGGTCTCTGGTTTTGATAGATATTTTCAAATAGCTCCTTGTTTTAGAGACGAAGATGCTAGAGCAGATCGAAGTCCAGGAGAATTTTATCAATTAGATATCGAAATGTCTTTTGTAGAACAAGAGGATGTTTTCAATGTAGTTGAAAAATTACTTATAAATTTATTTAAAAGATTTTCAAAAAAGAAAATTAAGAGTGAAAATTTTCCTAGGATTTCATTTGAAGAGTCTATGCTTAAATATGGTACTGATAAGCCTGATTTAAGAAACCCTCTAATTATTAATGATATTACGAGTATATTTACTAGAGAGGATGTAAAGTTTGAAATTTTTAAAAAATTAGTAAAGTCAGGTTCAAAAGCTAAATGTATTATAACAAAAAATACCAAAGACAAACCTAGAAGTTTCTTTGACGACATAGATCAGTGGGCAAAAGAACAAGGAGCCTCAGGTTTAGCTTATTTTACATTAGAAAAAAATGATAAAATTTCTGGCAAAGGTCCTGTTGGTAAATTTTTTAGCGAAGAATCTCTTAAAGAGATTATGAAAACATGCAAAGCTGAAGTAGGGGATAGCTTATTTTTAGCCTGTGGAAAAAAAGATGAAATTGAAAAAATTCTTTCTTTAGCAAGAGATAAGATCGCCAAAGATTTGAATTTGATTAATGAAAATGAATTTTCATTTTGTTGGATTGTTGACTATCCAATGTATGAAATTGATGAACAGACAAAAAAGATTAAATTTAGCCATAATCCCTTTTCAATGCCGCAAGGGGATTTAGACAAATTAGATTTTAAAAATCCTTTAGATATTAAAGCTTATCAATACGATATTGTTTGTAATGGCGTTGAACTTTCCTCAGGAGCTATCAGAAATCATATTCCAGACTTAATGTTTAAACTTTTTTCAGTTGCAGGTTATGACAAACATCATGTTGAAGAAAAGTTTAGTGGTATGATAAATGCTTTAAGTTTTGGGGCTCCTCCACACGGAGGTATAGCCCCAGGTATTGATAGAATTGTAATGCTTTTAGCTAATGAAAAAAACATACGAGAGGTCACATTATTTCCTATGAATCAAAATGCACA
>MDSV01044151.1_pt1 | contig 10260 bp, 14 predicted proteins | sample 810851 | NCBI WGS metagenome assembly MDSV01 (sample SAMN05326640, study PRJNA326480) | marine metagenome | isolation source: seawater | place: Atlantic Ocean: North East | collected 2012
AAATAATTTGACTCAATTGCTCTTAAAAAACCAAATCCATCTTGTAAAACCTCTAGAACACCAATAGCTGTGATTTGTTCATTTTTTTCAGCCAATTTTTTGAGTATTGCAAAAAGAATTTCCTGCTTTCTTAAAGTACTTGGATTTTCAATGCCTAGTTTTTCAGCTTCAGAAATAAGCTCTGCTGGGTTTTTTTTCTTCAATTCTTGTAGATTCATATTTGATTAATGATTTTAGGAAAGTAATAATAATATAGGTACTTTTTAAATAATTTCAAGTCTTATAATGGCTTAAAAACCACAGCAAAAATAATGATAATTAACAAAACTGTAGGCACTTCATTGATTATTCTAAAGAATTTTGAGGTTTTTAGGTTTTGATCAGAGCTAAAAAGTTTTAAACACTTTCCAAGATAAAAATGATAATGAGTAATTATTAAAACTAAAACACCCTTTATTTGCATCCATACTTCGTAAATCACTGAAATTCCAAGAGAGTGTATTAAACCTAGTCCAAAAACCCACGATAACAGCATAGCTGGCATCATAATATAATAGTACAGTCTTTTTTCCATAATCTTAAACGTTTGGTTTTGATCTTTATTATTTTGATTTTCAGCGTGATATACAAATATTCTAGGTAAATATAACAATCCAGCCATCCAAGATATTACAGAGATTAGATGCAACGATTTCAACAAAAGATATAAGTTCATTTTTATTTTAAATATTTATTAACCAATTTTTCTAATAAATTAATATGGTCTTCGTTATCGTTTAAACATGGGATTAAATCAAAGTTTTTACCTCCGTGATTAAGGAAGCTTTCTTTGCCTTGAATATTAATCTCTTCTAAAGTTTCAACACAGTCAGAGGAAAAGCCTGGACAAATAACCAGTAAATTCCTCTTCCCTTTTAAAGGAAGTGCTTCGAACGTTTTGTCAGTGTAAGGAGTAAGCCATTCTTGAGGACCGAACCTTGATTGAAAAGTTGTTTCTATATCAATATCTTTAAATTTTTCTTTTATTAATCGAGTAGTTTTTTGACAATAACATTGGTAAGGGTCTCCCTTATCAAAGTAAGACTTTGGAATGCCGTGGTATGAGGCTATTATTAAATCTGGTTTCCAATCTATCTCTGATATTTTTTTTTTAATACTATTTATCAAAGCTTCAACATATAATGGTTCACTCTCATAATGAGGAATAATTTGTAAGCTAGGTTGCCACCTCATTTTCATTAAGCACCTGTATACCTCATCACAAACGGTTGCGGTAGTTGCCGCTGCATATTGTGGGTAAAGAGGAAGAACAATAATATTTTCACAGCCTTCTTTCTGTAGTATTTCTAATCTACTTTTGATACTTGGATTTCCGTACCTCATTGCATAATCTACAATAATATTTTCTCCAGAAATCTTTTTACTTAACTTATCTTTTTGACTTTTTGTATAATATCTTAAAGGAGACTCGTTGCTTTCTTTTCTCCAAATTTTTTTATAAGCGTGAGCAGTTTTAGATGGTCTAATATTTAAAATGAATAAATTTAAGATTACCTGCCAAATTATTGGGTTTACTTCTATAACTCTTCTGTCAGATAAAAACTCTTTTAAATATTTTCTTATATCCAACCATTTTGTTGAGTCCGGTGTTCCTAAATTAACAATAAGAACTCCCGTTTTCCCAAATTTAACTTCTGGATGGTTATTTGTTGTGTTCATAATTAATAATTCCTTACGAAGTTAACAAGTTTATTAACCTTTTCTGGATTTGTTTCAGGAAGTAATCCGTGACCTAAATTAAATATATAAGGATAATTTTTAAAAATTTGTAAATACTTTGTTGCAGCACTAAAAATTTTTTTATCTTCTTCTAATAAAACTTTGGGGTCCATTCCTCCTTGTATGCAAGGTCCTTCTAAATTTTTTCTTGCCCACTCAGGGTCTAGATCATAATCTATACTTAAACCTTCTGGCTTAACTATTTTTAGAAAATCCAAATAATTTTCTTTAATACCTTTTGGAAAACAAATCGCTGGTATATTTTCCTTTTTACAAAATTCAACTAGTTTTAGATTAGGAGCGTAACAATAACTAACCAAATTTTTTTTAGGAATAAGACCAGCCCAAGAGTCAAAAATTTGAATTACATCTGCACCAGCATCGATTTGATTTTTAATATGCAAACAAATGAATTTAGTAAGATGTTTAAATAAAAAATCTAGATCTTTTTTTTTAGCATCGACTATATCTAAATCTAAATTTTTTTTATCTAATTTAAATCCCAACATGTACACAATAAGAGTCCATGGTGATCCCACAAATGCAATTAAGTTTATGTTTTTATCTAATTGAGAGCGTGTTTTCTTAATAGCTTCATAAATTGGATTGAGTTTCCTAGTAAAATCTTCTTCTGTAATTTTTAAAAAATTTTCTATATTAAATTTGGATAGTTTAGGTCCCTTACCTTTTTCAAACTCAACATTCTGACCTAATGCATAAGGTACCATTAAAATATCAGAAAAAATTATCGCAGCATCTAAATTATATCTTATTACAGGCTGTAATGTTATTTCAGTACACAAATTACTTGTTGAGCAAAGTTTCATGAAATTGGGATTATTTAATCTAATTTTTCTAAATTCAGGTAAATGCCTACCAGCTTGTCTCATAAACCATACTGGAAGACAAGGATCTTTATTAATTAAACATTTTGTTAATTTATTCATTAATATAATTATATATTTATAATTGTATTATTTGTAGTAGGTCATGTTGGTAAGAGATATAACTATTTATACATATATTTACACATTTTATTCACTCAATAATTCCTAATTTTATTAAAATTAATTCAATTATGTAGTTTTGTTAACATATTGTTAAGATTTATATTATAATTATCAATACTTAATAAAATGTTAAAAATATGTGGAACAATGTTAGTATTTTCTAACCATCAAAAACTTATATGTATAATAGACAGTTATAAATGAATTATTAACACACTTATGTCCCAAAAATACAACGTATACTTAATATCAGATTCAACCGGCGAGACACTTGATAGGATATTTCTATCTCTTAAATCCCAATTTGCAAACTTTGAATATACCAAGAAAGAATTTGTATTTGTAAGAACAGAACAGCAAATAGATAAAATTATTAAAGAATGTGAATCTCGTGAAAATTCAATTATTTTATACACTATAGTTGAGACAAAACTTGCAAAATATATTGCTTCAAAAAGTGAGCTAAAAAATATTCCTTGTTTTGGTATTTTAGGTAATTTAATTCTAGCTTTTTCTAAGTTATTAAATCAAAAAGCCTCTCACAAACCAAGTGCTCAACACGTTTTAGACGAAGGGTATTACAAAAGAATTGAAGCGATTCAATTTACTATGTCACATGATGATGGGAAAAAAACTATTGATGTTTCCTCTTCGGATATAATCTTACTTGGTGTAAGTAGGACAAGCAAAACTCCCACTTCTATCTATTTAGCAAACAGAGGTTTTAAGACTGCTAATATTCCACTAGTAATGAAACAAGAGATTCCGGAGTCACTCAAGGAAAAAAAACTAAAAGCTTGTGTCATAGGCCTATACGCAGACCCAGAAAGGTTATCAGATATTAGAAGAAACAGAGTCGCGATTATGAATGAGAAAAATCTACCTTCATACACCAACTTGGAATCGATCAAGAAAGAAGTTGAAGACTCAAAAAAATTATTTAAGAAATTTAATTGGCCAAGTATAGATGTTACTCGTAAATCAGTAGAAGAAACAGCTGCATCAATAATAAAAATCTATGATATAAGAAAAAACAAATGAAAATTGTTTTAGCCTCTAAGAGCGGAGTGAGAAAAAAAATTCTAGACGCAAACAATATAAATTGTGAAGTTTGCCCTTCAAATGTAGATGAAAGTGAAGTTAAAAATTCATTAATTTTGTCAGGAGCCAACCCTATGCTTATTTCAAAAAATTTAGCTGAAATTAAAGCTAATAAAGTCAGTTCAAAAAAGCCGGATGAAATTGTGATAGGGGCGGATAGTGTCATTGATTTGAAAGGGGAGCTTATTTCTAAACCAAGTAATAGAGAAGAAGCTTTGGAAATTCTTAAAAAACTTAATGGAAACATTCATCAATTGATTAGTTCAGTTTGTATTTCTAAAAATGGCTCTATGATTTGGAATTACACTGACTCTTCATCTTTGACCATGAAAAAACTTAATTTAGTCGAAATTAAATCATATTTATCTAAAATAAAAGACAGAGAATTGTTTGCCTATGGGGTTTATCAAATCGAGTCTGGTGGAAAAGATCTCTTTTTAAAAATTGAAGGAAATGAGGATAGCATTATGGGTTTGCCAATTAAACAAATTAAAGAATATTTAAAAACAATAAAATGAAAAAATTTTTAGTCATCGGAAATCCAATTGAACATTCTTTGTCACCCGAAATACATAATTATTGGTTTAAAAAATACCGCATGTTTGGTTCTAATTACGAAAAACGAAAGGTTACAGAAAAAGAATTAAAAAATGTGATAGAAGAAATTAAAAATGATACTATTGATGGTATAAATGTAACTGTCCCATTTAAAAAATCAGTGATACCATTTTGTGATAAATTAGACTTTGCTGCAGAACGGATACAATCAGTTAATACCATTATAAAAATAAGATCAGGGCCATGGGTAGGCAAAATTTTTGGTTTTACTACTGACAACCAAGCATTTAGAGACTGTATAGAGCGCTTGGAGTATAATTCTGTTTTTGTTTTAGGCTCAGGAGGAGTAACAGCTTCGGTGCTTGATGCATTAAATCAAGACAGTCGTTCGCTGCAAGTTTTTTTAACTAACAGAACAAGGAAAAAAGCAGAAAATTTAAAAAACCAATTTAAGGGAACAAGCATTAAGATTGAAGTAATAGATTGGGGAACAAAACCAGCAAATAAATGTGATCTAGTCATAAACACTACAAGCGTTGGACTTAAAAAAGAAGATAAAATAAATATTAATTTTGAAGAGTATAAAGGAAAAAAAATGGTATTTATCGATTTGATTTATAATCATAAAACTCATTTTCTTAAAGATGCAGAAAAAAGAGGAAATTTTATTATGGATGGTCAGGATATGTTTTTAGGTCAAGCGAGATATGCTTTTGAAAAATTTACTGGTGTTCTTCCAGATATAGACGAGGAAGTATTTAAATTAGTATCTTATGATTAAAATAGGAATTACAGGTTCTTTAGCATCTGGAAAATCAACTGTTGCTAAATATTATTCAAGAAAAGGTTATCCCACTTACAGCGCTGATCTTGCGGTTTCTACTATTTATAAAAATAAAAAGATTATTAAAAAAATAAAAAAAATTTTTTTAATAAAACAAAATAAAAATATAAGAGAGCAAATTAGAAACAGTATTCTAAAAGATAAAAAAAAACTTAGAAAAATTGAAAAAATAATTCACCCTGAAGTAAGAAAAAAAATGGGTAAATTTCTAAAAAAAAATCAAAAATCTAAAATTGTTGTGTGTGAAATACCTCTTCTAATTGAAAGTCGGTTAAACAGATTATTCGATTTTATCGTTTTTATTGATGCTAAAACGTCCGTAAGGTTAAAAAGATATATTAAAAAAGGAGGCACAAAGAAAGTATTCTCAATTTTAAATAAAAGACAATTAAAAAGAGAAATTAAAATTTCTAAAAGTGACTATGTGATTAAAAATAATAAATCTTTTAAGTTATTAGAAAAAAATGTAAAAATGTTAACTAAAATTATATGGCAGAAATTTTTCTAGATACTGAAACAACCGGATTATCATTTAAAGACAAACATAGAATTGTTGAGATAGCCTGCATAGAAACAAAAGACTATGTACCGACTAACAAAATTTTTCATAAAATAATTAATCCAGAGAGGGACGTTCCTCAAGAGGCTATAAAAATTCATGGTTTTAACAATGAAATCTTAAGAGAAAAGGAAGTTTTTAAGGAAATAGAAGATGATTTTTTAGAATTTATAAATGGGAAAAAAATCATAATTCATAATGCTCCTTTTGACCTAGGTTTTTTAAAAAATGAATTAAATCTTACAAATAAAGGAAATAATATAAATAATGAAATAATTGATACGTTAGAATTTGCGAGAGAAAAATTTCCTGGTAGTCAAAATTCTTTAGACGCTTTATGCAAAAGGTTCGGTATTGATTTATCACGAAGAAAAAAGCACAATGCATTATTAGATTGTGAATTACTTCGAGAAGTTTATATAAATCTTCTAGACATTAAAGAACCTAAATTAAGTTTTTCGAATGAAAATGCTGATGAAGTAAAAGATAAAAAAATAATTAAATATTGTAAAAAAGTAGTTACTTTAAGCAACGAAGATTATGAAAAGCATAAAAGTTTTTTAAATAAGAACCTTAAGAGAAATTTCTTTTAGTTTATTTTCTTTTCGTAAAGCTTTTTAAAATCAACAGTTTTTTCAATCTTTACATCTTTAAAACCCGAAGACTCAAATAAAAAAATAAATGATTTTCTTAAATCAGAATAAATATCATTCGGAACTTGGATCAGAATAATTTCTTTTAAGACTTTTTTATCCTTTATCTCATTTGGTAACTCAACAATTGATGAATAGATTATTTTTGCATTTATGTTTTCAGGATTATTTTGATTGGGTATCAAGCTCATACTAGTTTCTACTTCGATTAAATTATTTTTGAACTGGTTACTTTTTATTTCAATATTAATTTTGTAATTAGATATTTCTTTCGCCAGAGAAAAAAAAGTATTTGGGCTTGGTATATTAAAAGCAACACTTTTTATATATTTTGAAATAATTTTATAACTCATCTTTGTCTTCTTTTTTCTTCACTATTTCTCCATCTATTATTGTACTATTTGTTCTAGTTTCTTTCTTTTTTATCTTTATCATATTATTAATCAAAAGTTTTCTTGACCACGGAATTAGTAAAAAGAATCCAATTGTATCTGTAATAAAACCTGGAAAAATTAATAAAGCTGCTGCAATTGCTATAAATGCTCCAGAAGCCATTTCATAAACTGGCATCTTATTTTGATATAAATTTGTAAATCCAGTTTTAATAGTGTTAATTCCTTGAATCCTGGCATAATAAACACCTATTAAAGCAGTAAAAATAATTAATAATACGGTGTTAAATACTCCTAATTCTTGACCAATATTAATCATTACTATGATCTCTAAGACAGGAATACCTATAATAAATAATAATATTGAGTTCATTTGCCTATTACAAAATTATATTATTAATGTATATTTATCAAACTATGAGTAATAATTTTGGGTATATAGACATCATTTTGCTAGGTATGATAGCCGGTTTTATAATACTTAGATTGAGAAATATTTTGGGGAGAAAAACTGGCCATCAAAGTAAAGTTTATACAGACTTTGCTGAGAAAAAGTTTGAGCAATTCCAAAAAGAAACAAAAAAAGCTGATGAAAACCAGTCTGAGAATTTAGAGGGTGTTAAAAAGGAAGAGTTTTTAAAAGGGGCAGAGGTTGCCTATGAAAGTATCTTAGTTGCTTTTGCTCAAGGCGATGAAAAAAAATTAAAAGATCTATTAACTAAAGACATGGCATCAAATTTCAATCAAGCAATATCAAAAAGAAATAGTGAAGGAATAAAATCTGAACTTACATTTGTGGGAATGAAAGATTCTAATTTAGAAAAATTTGAAAAATCAAAAAATGAATTATTTGCCACTGTGAAGTTTGTATGTGAAATAATTTCAGTTAAAAAGAATAAAGAAAATAAAATTATCGAGGGTAATCCAGATATGATAAAGACTGTTACAGACCATTGGAAATTTTCCAAAAATGCTAATAGCAAAAGTCCAAATTGGTACTTGTGTGAAATCATAAGTAAGTGAAAAAGAAAAATCTTATTTCAGAAAAAGATCTAAAAGATTGGAAAGATTACATAAAAAAACCAGACGATGTAATTGATAAAGAAAATAATATTATCCAAAAAGCAAATCATAAGAACAGATTTAAATTTGATCTACATGGTTATTCATTATCAGATGCAAATAATAAAGTTAAAGAACTAATATATTCTTGCCAGAAAAATAGTTTCAAAGAAATACTCTTAATTACGGGAAAAGGTTTACATTCTAAAGTGGAAAATAATATTTACGTTTCCAAACAACTTGGAAAATTGAGGTTTTCAATTCCCGAATACATTATTGGAGACGCCGAATTAAACTCAAAGGTGGCTAGCATCACGACAGCATCTAAAGAAGAGGGTGGAGAAGGCGCAATAATTATTAAATTGAAAAACTTATAAAATAAACTTAGATAAGTCGGTGTCTTTTACTAAATTTCCTAAATTGTTTTTTACATATTGACTATCAATTATTATTTTTTCACCAGATTTATCAGACGCGTTGAAACTAATATCATCAAGAACTTTTTCTATAATTGTGTGGAGTCTTCTAGCTCCAATATTTTCGACAGAAGCATTAACCTCAGCAGATAATTTTGCTAACATTTCAATACCACAATCACTAAATTCAAGTTCAACATTTTCTGTTTTTAAAAGTGCTTTATATTGTTTTATCAAACTATTATCCGGTTCTTTTAGAATTCGTTTAAAATCATCTTCGTTCAATGCATTTAATTCTACTCTAATAGGTAGTCTACCTTGTAGTTCAGGCAATAAATCTGATGGTTTTGCTAATTGAAATGCACCTGAAGCTATAAATAAAATATGATCTGTTTTAATTGGACCATGTTTTGTGCTTACTGTTGTGCCCTCAATTAATGGCAATAAGTCTCTTTGTACACCTTCTCTGGAAACGTCGCCTCCAGCTCTATCTCCTCTAGCTGAAACTTTATCTATCTCATCTAAAAAAACTATACCATTTTCTTCTGTATATTTTTTAGCTTCTTTGATAATTTTATCTTCTTCTATCATTTTATCTGACTCTTGGGCGATTAGAATTGTGTGAGATTCTTTTACTGACATTTTTTTCTTTTTACCTCTTTTATTACTCATGGATTTTCCTAGCATTTCACCTAAATTAACCATTCCCACATTAGCCCCAGGCATTCCAGGAATTTCAAAACTTTGCATATTAGAAGGGTTATCGCTTACTTCAATTTCAATCTCGTTATTATCTAAGTCACCATTTCTTAATCTTTTTCTAAAGCTTTCCCTGGTTGCTATACTTGCCTTATTTCCAACTAAGGCATCTAATACTTTTTCCTCTGCTGCTTGCTGAGCTTTTGCGTGAACTTCTTTCCTTTTTTTTTCTCTCTCCATAGCTATAGCTATTTCAATCAAATCTCTTATAATTTGTTCGACATCGCGCCCAACATAGCCAACTTCAGTAAATCTAGTGGCTTCAACTTTAATAAAAGGAGCTTGAGCAAGTTTAGAAAGTCTTCTTGAAATTTCAGTTTTACCTACCCCGGTTGGTCCAATCATTAGAATATTTTTTGGTAACACCTCTTCTTTCATTTCGTCATTTAATGCCTGTCTTCTCCATCTATTTCTAAGAGCGACAGCAACAGCCTTTTTTGCCTCTTTTTGTCCAATTACATACCTATCTAACTCAGAAACAATTTCTCTTGGAGACAGAGCGCTTACTCTAGACTCTTTTTTTTGTTTAGAATTTTTTACTAAATTTAAGTTAGTTACTTTTTTTGGTCCAGACATAATTAAATTTTTTCAATTGTTATATTATTATTCGTAAAAACACATATATCAGAAGCAACTTTAATTGATTTTCTTGCAATTTCTTCCGCTCCTAAATTCGTTTCAATTAAAACTTTTGCGGCTGCTAGAGCATAGTTTCCTCCTGATCCAATACCTATTATCCCATCTTCCGGTTCTAATACATCTCCAGTTCCAGAGATAATAAAACTATTTTCTTTATCTGCAACTGCCATTAAAGCCTCAAGTCTTCTCAAATATTTATCGCTCCTCCAATCTTTTGCTAGTTCGACAGCTGCTCTTGGCAAGTTACCGGCATGTTTTTCTAGTTTGGCTTCTAGACGTTCAAAAAGAGTTAAAGCATCGGCCGTAGATCCCGCAAAACCTGCTATTACACCTCTTTTTTCAATTTTTCGTACTTTCTTAGCTTTGCTTTTAAGAACAGTATTTCCTAGACTAACCTGACCGTCACCGGCCACAACAGTTTGGTTGTCCTTTCTAAGTAGCACAATAGTTGTTCCATGCCATTTTTCAGCTGTATTCATAGTATTCTA
>MDSV01060524.1_pt1 | contig 10260 bp, 8 predicted proteins | sample 810851 | NCBI WGS metagenome assembly MDSV01 (sample SAMN05326640, study PRJNA326480) | marine metagenome | isolation source: seawater | place: Atlantic Ocean: North East | collected 2012
CTTGGCTCGTCTTTAATTGAATTTCTATCAAAAAAATTTAATCAAATAACTAACTTTGATATTTATCCAAATAAAAAAAAAAACATAAATTTTTTTCAGGGAGATATAAAAAATATTATAGATATTAATAAAGCAACAAAAAATATAGATATTATTTATCACTGCATTGCAAAAGTACCAGTTACAAAAAACAAAAAGGAGTTCTATTTGATAAATAACCTTGGCACAGAAAACTTACTTAAAGCAGCAATAGAAAATAATGTAAAAAAAGTTATTTATATATCCTCGTCGGCTGTGTTTGGAATACCATCAAATTTGCCAATAAGAGAAAACGATGATCGTATTGCTGTTGAAGAGTACGGAAAATCTAAAATTGAAGCAGAAAATTTATGTATAGAATATATGAAAAAAGGACTGGATATTACAATTATAAGACCAAGAACAATTTTAGGAGAAACAAGACTAGGAATATTTGGGTTACTTTTCGAGTGGATAGAAAATAATAATAATATTCCAGTATTAAATAATGGTAAAAATTTTTATCAATTTATTGATATAAGAGATCTTAACGAAGCAATTTATTTAGCATCAATTTCAAAAGGTTCTAATATTTTTAATATTGGAGCAGAAAAATTTAGTTCAATTTACGAATTATTATCAAATTTAATAAATACAGTTAAGAGCACTTCTAATATAAAAAATCTTGAAAAAAACTTAATTTTTAAAATGTTATTCTTAATAAGTAAGTCTAATTTAATTCCTTTACAAGAATATCACTTTAAGGTTTACGGAGAGTCAGTATTTTTTGATATCTCAAAAGCAAAAAAAGTTTTAAACTGGCAGCCTAAATATTCCTGCGATCAATCAATTTTAGATTCTTATAACGCTTATATAAATATAAAAAAATCAGATAAATTAAATGAGGGTGGATCACCACATAATTCGTTATTAAAAAGAGGATTGCTTAAATATGCACATTATTTTTTTTGATTTAGTATTAAAAGTATATAAATTAATTTAATGATATTTTTAGATAAAATTAATAATTTATTATTTAAAAGCTCTAAGATTAAATTTATTTTAATCCTTTTTTTTATTTTATTATTTAAAACAGGAATATTTTATCATGCTAATTTATGGTACCATTTAGAAGTTGCAAAAAGTCCTTTTGTAAATTTTTTTCAAAACCAGGAACATCTTCATCACTTTTATCTTAGCTGGTTTGGATCATTTTTAGCAAATATTATAAATGCTGATGACAAAGTTTCATTTTTTTTATTTAATCTTTTTTTCTCCTTTGGATTTGTATTTTTAGCTATTAGCTTTTTGTTCAAAGAATTTGAAGACAAATATGCAAGAATAGCAATACTTTTATTTTTTATATTCCCTGTTTCGGGAACAGTCTTTTATTTTGTAGGTTACGATAGTTTAACATTATTTTTACTTATGCTTGGTATATATTTTAAAAAAAATTATCCAATAGTAATATTAACTGGAATTGCTTTAGGTCTTCAACATTTTGAAATTGGTATAGTAAGTACTTCAATTATGTTGTTTGCAAGCTTTATTAATAAATTTTTAATAAAAAAAAATGATATAAAAATAGTTTTTCCATTAGTTTTTGTATTTGGTGTGATTTTTGGAAAGTTGTTACTATTTTATATTTTTGATTATTTTCAAATTGAAATTATAAGTTCCAGAACTGATTATTATCAAAATATATTGCCACAAATGCTATATACTTTTTTTTTCAGATTTTATAATGTAATTTGGTTTTCAGTAGGATTAGGATGGATTTTAATTATTAAATATTTTTTTTCAAAAAATGTAAATAAATCATTTTTAATTTCATTTTTATGTTTACTACTCCTGTTACCCATAATTCCAGACACAACTAGAACATTTTCTGGAATGTCATTTATAATAATTTTTGTTTTCTTAATATCCAACTTAAGTTTTTTAAAAGATTTTTCAAAAAAAGAATGTTCAGCTTTTTTTATACTTTGGACAATTATACCATATGGATGGGCTTGGGAAGGTGTGGCCAGACCTTCACACTTATCTTATACAGTTGGCTATGTAATGAAAAATTTTGTGAACTGGTTTAATATACCGGGTATAGAAGCAAGTTGGGTGTGGCCATATTTTCATGCTTATTAACTATCTTAGTTTTATATACCACCAAAATTTTTAGGTAAAATTGATTTTATATACCATTTCCAGTTTGCGATATATTTATTTCTTGAGTTATATCCTAAAAAAATTTGATGAAGATTAATTTTTTTTTTTGAGAACATGAGCGCAGCTGAAATAACATTTGATTTAATATAAGTTAGACCTTTACATCTTGATAAAAGGAGCGCTTCAATTAAAATTTCTTCTCCAAGTAAAAATCTATGGTTTTTTCTTGGATATATTTTAAAAGTATCAATATTTTTCATTCTAAAAGAAGGAAAAAATATACATTTTTTTTCAAATTTTTTTCTAAGAATATTTAAATATTTTTGCTCTTCAGTAACAATAAAAATTTTGTTGTAATTATGTTTTTTAATTAAATTTTCAATATTTTTGATCATAAAATTAGGGGTAGGGGGTAAAGCATGGCCTCTTGCAGTTTTATAAGTTGAACCCCTGAAATGAACACCAAGTATTTTATCTTTCGAATTAAAATGTTTTTCAGCAAAAGATTTAACTTTTTTATTAATTTCTTTTTTAACTTTTATATTTTTTAGATATTTTCCAATTGAGCTGTCAGTCATATCCAAAGCCATATTTTTTTCAAATTTTAGGTTACTTAAAAAAACATTTTTACTTTTATAAACTTCCGATAAAGAATATTTATTTAAATTGTAGAAGAAATATTCCCATGCATTATAAGTATTTTTGATTATTTTATTTTCATTATAAAGAGTCGGATAGTTTTGCATGTCTATAACAGGAATAAAATTAAGCATTTCAGATATTTTAAGCTGATTAAGCACAAACGTGATATTTGAAAAAAAACCAGCTGTTGGATAACGTCTTATAACATAAAATATTTTATTTTTATTTTTTTTACCAAAACTTTTATATGTTAGGTTATTAACAAGAAAATTATTATGTTTTTTAAAATTATTTTTTACAAATAATTGTTTAGGTCCAGTATTAGTTAATATTTCTTTAAACATTTTTAACATGTACTTTATCTTTGAAACCTCCAAGTAATTTAGGAAAAGTGTTTTTATATAACCATAGCCATTTTGCTAAATATTCATTTGAACTATTAAAACCATTTTCAATTAAAAAATATTTTATTTTTTTTTTTTTTATCTAAAAATTTAACAAATTCACTAACATTGGTATTGCAATAAAGAAAACCATTACACTTAGAAATTAGCAATGACTCAATAAGAATTTCTTTCCCTAATTTATATCTGTGTAGTTTTCTAGGATAGTTTTTAAATGCATCATCTTTTTTTGATCTGTAGCTATCCTTTAAATATATTGTAATATTTTTAAACTCTTTTCTTATTGAATCTAGGTAAGATAAATCTTCAGTGCATAAAAAAATTTTTGTAAATTTATATTTTTTAATAATTTTTTTAATCAAAATTATTGATTGTTTTATAGTAGGTGGAAAAGGATGATTTGCTGAAGTTTTATAACTAGTTCCTCTATAATGAATAGCTAATATTTTATCTTTTTTAAAATATTTATTACTAAAATATTTAACAAATTCTAAATGTATTTTTTTTATTTTAAAATATTTATTAAATAATTTTCTATAAAAATTATTATGTATATTATGGGAAAATTTTTTATAAAATTTATTACTTGATAAAAAAACTATCTCATTATTATATATTTTTTTTAAATCTACTTTTTTTTTTAAATCAAAAAAATAGTTCCAGGAATTAAAACTTTTATTTACTGATTTTCTTTCATTATAGATTGTAGTGTAATTTTCCATATCTATTACTGGATAAAATTTACACGAATTTGCAATATTCAAATGATTTAATACATAAATAAAATTTGAAAATAACCCTGCTCCAGGAGATCTTCTTATAATATAAAATTTTCTTTTCTTTTTTAAATTTTTTTTTCTTTTAAGGGAAAAGTCTATATTTTCGATATCTTTATTATTGAATTCAGTTAAGGGTTGTGCTTCATAGGGTTTCAATAATAACTTAAAAATTTTTAACAATGTTTTAATTTTACTAATAAAAAATTTACTCATGTAAATATTTTAACTATTATATGTAAATAAAATATCTTTCAACTTTTTATGAAAAAATCTTTAGTTATTACTACAATTAACAAACCTAATAATAATATTAAGTTATTTAGCAAATATTCAAAAAAAAATAAATGGGATTTTATTGTTATTGGAGATAGAAAAACTCCAAAAAATTTTAAAATTAAATATGGAAATTATTTTGATTTAAATAGTCAAAAAAAATTAATATTTAAATTTTCAAAAAAATGTCCAAAAAATAACTATGCAAGAAAAAACATCGGCTATTTAATATCTATAAAAAATAATGCCGATGTCATAGTAGAAACAGATGATGATAATTATCCTAAAAAAAATTTTTTTGATGAAAAAAAATTAAAGCATTTTGCTTTTGAAATTAAAAATAAATCATGGGTGAACATTTATGATTTGTTTGTCAAAAAAAAAAGCTATCTGTGGCCACGTGGACTACCATTAGATCACATTAATAAAAATAAAATTTTGCTTAAAAAAAAAATTTTAAAAAATTTTTATTTACAACAAGGTGTATGTGAAAAAAATCCTGATGTAGATGCAATTTATAGAATTTTTAATAAAAATATTAATGTAAGTTTTAAGAAAAATTATAAAGTAAGTCTGGGAAGATCTCTATCTACTTTTAATAGTCAAAATACCATTTGGTTTAAAGAAATCTTTCCATTATTATATTTACCAGTCACCTGTCCTATGCGATGTACCGATATATGGAGAAGTTTGATTGCACTTGCTATACTTAGAAATGATAATAAAAAAATATTGTTTTTTGGAACATCTATGCATCAAGAAAGAAACTATCATAATTTAATAAATGACTTTGAGGAAGAAGTTCCAATGTATTTAAATAATAAAAATATTTATAATTTATTAAGTAAAATAAGATTTAAAAAAGGGATTAGAAATTATATGAAGAATTTACAATTAGCTTATAAATTTTTAATAAAAAATAATTTTATTTCTAAATTAGAAATAAAGTATTTAGATTTGTGGATTAAGGATTATAAATCTATATTAAAAGATTAGTTGCTTATAGTATTTTTTTAATTTCATTAATATATTTTTTGCAATTACTTTCAAAACTAAACTTATTTAGGCTTTTATATCCTAAAAATATTTTTCTGTTATATCGTTTATGATTTTTATTGTATTTCATAATTAATCTGGCTAATTCTTTGTGGTCACCTACTTTAAATAAAAAGCCATATTTTCCATTATTTAATATCTCACTTGGTCCTGTTGGACAATTACTTGATATAATAAATTTTTTAAGAACCATAGCTTCCAGTAAAACATTAGGCAATCCTTCGTATTTCGATGTTAAAATAAACAGATCTGATGATCTTATAAATTTGTATGGATTTTCTTGATATTTTAAAATTTTAATTTTTCCGATAAGACTATTATCCCTTATATAATTTTTTATTTTTAATTCATTTGATCCATATCCAATTATTAACAGTTCACAATTTATTTTTTTACTTACTTTTTTAAAAGCTTTTAACAAAGTAAGATGATCCTTTTGGTCTGTAAATCTTGCAATATTAATTATTTTAAGAGAATTTTTATTTTTAAATATTTTAATATTAACATTTTTTTTACTTTGTTTTAAAATTTCAAATTTATTTAATGGATTATAAATTAAGCTCGATTTAATATTAAATTTCTTATCTATTTCATTCTTAAAGTTTTTGCTATTAACAATAATAGAATTTGGATATTGAAAAAATTTTTTAAATATATAATTTTTAATTATATTTTTAGTCCATCCTGTCGGAGATGAATTAGATCTAATTATTAAATTAAAATTAAAAATTTTTGAGAGTATAATTGAATAGATGTTTGCTTGAAAGGCAAACACAGCTAAATTTTTGTCTTTAATAATTTCCTTAATTAGAATTGATATACACGCAAGATATTTAAAGTATTTACTATAATTTTTATTATTTTTTTTTTTATAATTTATAATTTTAATATTTTTTTTGAATTTATTATTAAATTTATTATCAAAAGTAATAAGAACAATTCTTTTTAAAAATTTAGATAAGTAATTCGTAATAATTATAATATTTTTTTCTACTCCACCACCTTCCATTGCTGGCATAAATATGATTAGCTTTTTTTGAGTTTTTTCCATACCAATCTGACAAAATTTTTAACAGAGTGTTCTCTAGATTTTATTTTTAATTTAGATTTCAAGGAGTCGGTTGATTTTTTTTTAATAATTGCCAATCCAGAGGATTTAAAAGAAAAGTTTAAATCAAATAAATTTGTATTACCATTATATATATCTAAAATTTTATTATAAGTTTCTTTATTATTAATTTCACAGTAGAAATTGTCTCTCTCTTTTTTTTTAAGATAAGGAATATGCGATATATCATCAATAAAAAAATATCCACCATTTTTAAGCATATCATAATATTCATAAAATATTTTTTCTACATGCGAAGCTTCATGAACACTATCAAGATATATAACATCTAGCTCATCAGGAATTTTTGACTTAACCAATTCAAAATTATCATCTCTCGTTTGCAGAAAAATCCATCGAGGGTCTTTTGAAACTCCAGAACAATTTGCCGGATCAACCGAAAATAATTTTCCATCGTTTTGATTACAAATATTTAAAAATTTAGTTGTTGATTTTCCATATTCTACTCCAAATTCCAATATATTCGGTTTTTTTATATTTGATATTAAAGGAATCAAAAAATTGTCTAATTTGTAGTTATACTCATCCATAAAGACTCTATTTGAATTTATACTTTATAATAATATTAATTTTATATTTTTAGATATATTATTATTAAAGTTATTTTATAAAAGAAAAATTTTAAATAAAAATAAAAAAATTGAATTTAAAAAAAAAAATCTATTATTGGTCTCCTTTTCTGGTTAGAATTGCTACTCCCAGAGCAGTAGTAAATTCAGCATATGCTATGCAAAAATTTAATAAATCAAATGACTGTTCAATCATCAATTTTTTTGGAGAATTTAATATTTTTAAAAATGAATTAATAAAGAAGAATTTAAAAACGATAAATTTTTTTAATTCAAATATTTTAAAATTCTTACCAAAACATGGAAAGATTCAAAGCAGACTTTCATTTATATTAATTTTTATATTGTCTTTCTTTCCATTAAAAAAAATAATTTCAAAACAAAAGCCAGATTTTTTAATAATTCATTTGATAACTTCCTTACCTTTATTTTTACTTCTAATTTTTAGTTTTGAAACTAAATTTATTTTAAGAATATCAGGATTACCAAAAATGGGTTTTTTTAGAAAATTATTTTGGAGCATTTGTTTGAAAAAAGTTTTTATGGTTACGTGCCCATCCAAAACGACACTAAACTACATAAATGATCTAAATATAGTAGATTCCAAAAAAATAAAACTTTTATACGACCCAATAATTCATGTTAGCGAGATAACAATTAATAAAAAAAAAGAAAATAAATTAAAGCTTAATTTAAATAATTACTATTTTGCAGCAGGAAGACTGACAAGACAAAAAAATTTTTTATTCTTATGTAGAGCATTTAAAGAGGTTTTATCAAAAAATCCTGGTTTAAAATTAATAATAGCTGGAGAAGGAGAGGACAAAAATAAAATTTTATCTTTTATAAAAAAACACAACTTAGAAAATAATATTTTTTTAACAGGTTATATTGATAATATTTTTTATTATATGTCTAGATCTAAAGGTTTCATAATATCTTCGCTATGGGAGGATCCTGGTTTTGTACTAGTAGAATCGGCATTTTGCAGAGTACCTTTAATTTCAAGTGATTGTGAAACTGGACCCAAGGAATTAATCCAAGATAAAACTAATGGAATATTATTTAAGTCTAATGATATTCAGGATTTTTCAACACAGTTTAACGAATTTATTAAACAAGAGAAAACAATTAATAAACTTTTATTAAGTAATTTGAAAATGTCTAAAAAATTTACATTATTTAATCATTATTTAACTTTTGAGAGTTACTTATGTTAATTGTAATTTTTTAATTATATTTATTTATTTTGGAATAAAAAAAACAATAATTTATCCAGAACAATGTTGCATTAAAGCTAGTAAAAAAACTTCCAGTTGGGACTAGCGGAACGAAGGTATAAATGAAGTATGCAAATGATCCAAGCAAATATAAATTTTGATTTTTTTTAAAAAAAGAAAAATTTTTTAAATATAAGGCCGTAAGAGTTATAATAAATAAAATTCCAAAAATTCCATGTTCAGATAAAAATTCAAAATATATTTGGTGTGGATGCATTGCGCACGGTGATGAACTATTTTTATTTAAGGTAAGATCATTTGTTTCATCAGAAAATTCATGACAAACTTTTCTATAATTTTTATTACCAACACCAAATAATAGATTATTTTTAAAAACAAGAAATGAACTATAATGGTGTTTCCAATAATGACTTTTTTTATAAGTTTCTGATAGATTTATTTTTTTATTATCAGGCCATAGAATCTGGTCTATGTACCTACTTTTGATATTTTGATTATTCCAAAAAATTGTTAAAATTAAAACAGAAGATACAAAAAATAGTAAAATTTTCTTTTTTAAACCAATAAATGGAAAATAGTAAATTAGCAAAATAATTGCGGGGATTAATTTTAAAACTACAGATCTTTGACCAACTGTTAATAAAATATATAAAATTAAAAAAAAACTTATAAAAAATAGTATTTTTTTTAAAAAATTTTTATTTCCATTTTGATTATAAAATATTCTATAAATCCAAAAAATAAATAAAGGAAACAAAAATCCTACAATAAAAGTTCCAATTTTATTTTCATCGCCTGAAAAACCTACCAGTCGACCGGGGTATTTGCTTTCAAAACCTAATATATTTGTTCCAAAAATATATTCGTAATACAGATCAATCACAGTTATTAGGATGATAATTGACCAAAAAATCAAAACTTTATTTAAAAATACTTCTTTTTCAAAAATAATTTTTTTAAGTGCAAAAATTAAAATAATATATTTTATAAACCCAATATTTCTTGGCAATGATAAAGCCAGATCATTTGAAAAAATTGAATTAATTACTAATAAAAAATATAAAATTAATAAAATTTTAAAATCTTGATTTTTCGTCCAGTTAAAATTTTTTGTTAATAATGAGTAAAACAAAAATAACAAACAAATCAAAAGCATTGAAGATTCACTAATTAAAGTTCCAAAAAGCAACGATATTGGTATGAATAAAAATATTAAAAAAATGCTATATTCAACAATTTTTGAAATCATATTTATAATCTATTTAATAGTTTATAGATATTGAAATAAAAATTCAAAGTATATAAATAAGTATATTAAATATAAAAAATGTTAGGCTTAGTATCTATAATAATTCCATTTTATAAAAAAAAAAAATTCATAAAAAATACAATTGATTCAGTTGCGAATCAAACTTATAGAAATTATGAAGTTATATTCGTATATGATGATCCCAATAAAGAAGATTTTATTTTAGTAAAAAAATTTTTAAAAAAAATTAAAAAAAAAAAAATTATTTTTAATAAAAAAAATTTAGGAGCAGGATATTCTAGAAATGTGGGAATAAAAAATTCTAGTGGTAAATTTATAGCCTTTCTAGATGCTGATGATATTTGGAATAAAAATAAATTAAAAACTCAATTAAAATTCATGAAAAAAAAAAATAGCAGTTTTTCGTTTACATCATATAATATTATTGACCAAGGAAATAATAAAATACAAACAGTTAAAGCAAAAAATAGTTTAATTTATAAAAATCTTATAGATTCTTGTGACATTGGACTTTCAACTGTTATTGTGAAATCAAAAATATTGAAAAATTACAAATTTCCAAATCTGAAGACCAAAGAAGATTATGTGCTTTGGTTAAAATTATCAAAAAATTACAAAATAGAAGGTTTAAATAAAGTTCTTTCTAGTTGGCGTAAAGTGGATAATTCATTATCAAGTTCTACTTTTCAAAAAATAAAAGATGCATTTATAGTTTA
>MDSV01156288.1_pt1 | contig 10260 bp, 9 predicted proteins | sample 810851 | NCBI WGS metagenome assembly MDSV01 (sample SAMN05326640, study PRJNA326480) | marine metagenome | isolation source: seawater | place: Atlantic Ocean: North East | collected 2012
GGCGAAGAAGCGCTGCGGACCAAATGCCCGAGGTCGTCTCGCCCGTCGGAGATCAGCCCAGACGGAGGGTTTCGAGCGGTTCGAGTCGGGCTGCCTTGACGCTCGGGTAGAGGCCGGCGAACACGCTCGTGAGGAGGGCTGCCCCTACACCGATGAGATAGAGCGTCGGCACCCCGACATAGTGCGACGGCAGCTGGATTCCGAAGAGATCGAGTTCCGGTGACAGGACGAAGACCCACCCGGCAATGCGGCTCGCGTACACGACGATGCCCACGCCGACCAGCGCGCCGGCGAGTCCGCCGAGCAGCCCGACGGCGACCGATTCGATCAGGAACTGCCAGGCGATCAACGAGCGACCGTGCCCGAGCGCTCGGCGGATGCCGATTTCGGCCGAGCGCTGGATCACCGAGATCGACATGACGTTGGCGATACCGACGCCGCCGACGATCAGGGCGAGCAGGCCCATGGCGGCGACGATGATCTGGAGCGTGCTGTCGGCGGCGGCCTCGGCTTCGAGGGCGTCGGAAAGCACGGTGGTGCTGGTCTCGATGTCGCCACCGAGGTTGATGGCCACCGGCAGAGCGGCCTCGGTCTCCAGCGTGAAGGCCGGGTCTGAGCGGACATAGACCGTGTCGGGTTCGAGTCCGACATCGAAATCAGCGTCGGCGGTCGACGCCGGAATGATCACGGCATTGTCGAAGACCGGATCGAGCGGGTAGCGCTCCACCACACCGACGACGCCGTAGTCGAGGTCGTTGAGCTTGATGGTTCGATTTCCCTCGCGGAAGCCGAATTCGTCGGCGAGGCCGATCCCGACCACGGCGGTGCGAGCGGCAGTGTCCTGATCGAAGGAGTTGAGCCATCGGCCCGACACGAGCTCGACCTGCATGACATCGAGAAAATACTCGTCGGCCGTGAGCACCGGTGTGGGGAAGGCGGTGTAGTAGCTGCGGGCCGCCTCGTAGGGGGTGGTGATGATTCCACTCACCGCCTTGGTCGCCGTCGACCCATCGACCGTGGCCAAGCGGTTGACGCGCTCGACGACGTCCTCGGTGAAGATCGGAGCGTCGGCGCTGAAAGACGCGGCCGCTTCACCGCGGATCAGGTTGTCGCCGAGGGCGGCGAGGGTCTCCTGGAGGTCGCCCTTGGCCGACTCGGTGAGCCCCACGGCGGCGACGATTGCGCTCACGCCGATGATCGGCCCGAGCATGATCAGCAGGGTGCGGCTCCACCGCGCCGTGAGGCCGGCGACGGCGACGCCGACGAGATCACGGACGCTTCTCACGATGCGCCGCCCAGCGTGCCGCCAAAGCCTGAGACGTTTGCGCCACCGCTTAGCTGATCGTCAGCCACGATCTTGCCGTCCTTCATGGAGATGCGTCGGTCGGCCGACGCTGCCACGGCGGGGTCGTGGGTGACGATCGCGATCGCCCGGGAGCCGTCGTTCAGATCGCGGAAAATCTCCATCACGTTGGCGGCGTTGGTGGAGTCGAGTGCGCCCGTCGGTTCATCTGCGAGCAGCAGCTTCGGCTCGGTGACGATTGCCCGGGCAATCGCGCAACGTTGCTGCTCGCCGCCCGACATCTGGACCGGTCGATGCTCGTGCCGAGGCGCAAGACCGACGACCTCGAGTGCCTCCATTGCTCGACGCTTGCGTTCCCTCGGCGACATCTGGCGGTAGAGGAGCGCCGTCTCGACATTGCGCCGAGCGTCGAGGTGGGGGATGAGATGGAATTGCTGAAAGATGAACCCGACAACCTCGCCGCGCAGGGTGCTGCGGTCGTGGTCGGACAGATCGGCGACCGACGTGCCGTCGACCGAAAGGGTGCCGAGGCTCGGCAGATCGAGCAGACCGAGCAGCCCCAGCATCGTCGATTTCCCGGAACCGGATGGGCCGACGATCGAAACGAACTCGCCCACCTCGATGTCGAGGCTCACGCCGTCGAGCGCGTGGACTTTGACCTCTTCGCCGTAGATGCGAGAGACCTCGTCGAGGCGGAGGAGCGGCGTGTCACTCATCCGCCGGTGACGTCGACCACGATGATCTCGGAGCCGTCGAGACCTGACAGGACTTCGGTATACGACCCCTCCTGGATACCGGTTTCGATGGCGACGACACGCTGTTCGAGTGTCTCGGCATCGATGACCCGCACGCTGGGGTTGCCCGTTGCGTCCTGGAAGACTGCTGCCCGGGGCACGACCATGGCATCGATTCGCTCATCAAGTACCACCTCGATGCGAACCGTTGCACCGTCGACCGCTGCGAGCTCGCCGGTGACGTCGACGACTCCCTCGTAGCGCTCGCCGCCGCCGTCGGTGATGATCGCTGCATCGTCGAGTTCGACGATGCGACCTTCGACCTCCTGGTCACCTGCCTCGAGTTCGACGGTGACGACCTGCCCGAGGGCGATCTCGGAACGGTCCGTGGGGTTGGCGAAGAGGGTGATCGTGAAGTCGGGCTCGGTGAGGGTCAGTAGTTCCTTGCCGAGCTGGACCGTCTCGCCCTCGTCGACGAACACCGTGCCGACCCGAGCGGGCCAGTCAGCGATGATCATGTCGCTCGGAACGAAGATCACATCGTCGTCGAGCGTCTGCACGAGCAGGTCGACCTGGCGGGCACCGGCGGGGAAGGTGATTGTGCCGGTAAGTACCGAGTAGTCGGCGCCCATCGTTGCGGTTCCGCCGACCTGGTAGTTGACGGAGATATCGCTGCTGGGGGCCTCGTCGGCGCGGATCGTGACAGCCACAGCGCCGCCTTCGGCGACGCGGACCTCGGAGCCGACAATGGTGAGTTCGGGCTCGTCCTCGTCTTGGATGCGGACGGTGCCCGAGATCGAGGAGCCCAGCAGGTACTCGTCGGTGGGATCGTCGGAGGGCTGCAGCGTCATCGTGAGGGATTCGGTGGGCTCGATCGTGGTGTCCTGCACCGTCGCAATCGTCACGGTGGTCTCGTCGGCCCCGGCCGGGAAGACGAAGCTCGGGTCGGTGTCCTGCTCGTCGTAGTCGTCGACCTCTGTGGCCGTGCCAGTGAGCGAGTAACGAACCTCGACCGGACGGCCGAGCTCGCGGTCGGCGGTGACGGTGTACGTCGCCACGTCACCTTCGTCAATCTCATCGTCGCCGGCTTCGATCGTGAGCTCGAATGTCGGCACTTCATCGGGCGTGGCGTCCTCGATGGTGACCGTGAGCGTGTTGAGTGGCGCTGGGTCGTAGTTGATCCCGCCACCGATCGGCTGCTCTGGCGTGATACTGATCGTCCACGTTTCGTCTTCTTCGTCGACGGTGTCGGTGAACGTCTCCAGCGTCAGGGTGACGGTGGTGGCATTCGCAGGCCAAACGATCGGGGAATCCTCAAGTGGGTCGTCGAGATAGTCGACATCAATGTCGGGGTCGGCGACATCGTCGAGATCGCCACCGGTCGCGTCGCCACCGAACGCAAGCTGGATCTGGGTGTCGACCACCGGGGCAGGATCGGCGGTAAGGACAACGTTGAGCGTGTCGCCCTCGGTGATCGTCGCTTCGGTGCTCTGGACACCGATGGCCGTGATCGAATCGTCCTGGAACGGGATGATGCCGGCACCGCCACCCGAGGCAACCAGTGTGTCGCCTGGAACTGGCACCGACGGGCCGATCAGAATCGCCTTGGTGTCCTTATCGCCGACCTGGTACCCGTTGCTCGGCTGGAGGCTGATGATGATCGTTTCCTCTGGCTCGGGAGTAGCGCCGCCGTAGCCGTAATCGATCTGCCAGTTGCGCAGCGCCGCCCGTGTGGCCTCGGTGTAGAGACGGTCTACGTTGCCGGGGTCGTAACCGGCCTCGGACAAAATGCGTTCGAGCTGCAACACGTCGGGACCGTCAGAGCCGACGTCGAGAGCCCGGTAAAAACTGAAATCTCCGTTGGCGGCGACCGCCGGTCGACCGTCGAGTGAAAGAATCACATCACCGGCGGCGATTTCGTCTCCGTCGGCGATGCCGACCTGGCTGACTCGCCCGTCGAAGGGCGAGTTGATCGTCGAGAGTTCGTCCCGGCGCAGTTCGCCGTTGAGCGTGAGTTCGTCACGCAGTGTCTGACGGCCGACGCTATCGGTGAGGATCTCGATCGGACTGTCCCCGGACTCCTCCTCACCGGTGACCTGCCACACGATGACGAGGCCGGCGACAAGGGCGAGCACGACGAACGCCCCCATGATCTGGCTGCGAGACATCAGTCACCCCCAGCGGAGGCGCCCGCCTCGCTCTGGCACTCGCCGAGATCGTCGGACGTCGTGAGGCTCTCGCCGGGGGGAGCGACCCATGATGCGGTCGCCGCGAATCCGCCGAACAGCAGGCCTTGTTCGTTGGGTACTGGCTCGGGAATGCCCCAACCGCGCCCGACCATGCAGTCGCGGAAGGCAATGAACTGGCGGTTTTGGTTCTCGACCTCTTCGGCGGTGAGGTCGGCCTGGGCGGCGTCGGCCTCGGCAAGACGTTCCTGGATCTGGCTGCGAGCAGCGCAGGCGACGAGAGCATCGATGTAGGGCTGCTGGTTGACGGGCGCTTCAGGGTCGGTTTCTTCTTGGAACGGAATACCGATGAATTCGTAGCCCTCGGCATCGAGGCAGCTCTGGAAGACGCCGACCGCCTCGAAAAGCGCCTCGCCAGGATCGAGTTCTTCCTGAGGAAGGGTTGTCGTGGTGTCGACCGTCTCATCGTCGCTTGGAGCAGCGACGTCGTCGGCCTCACCCGCACCACCGGCAGCGGCGACCGCTTCGGTAGTGGTGGTCGTGGCGACGTCGTCGGCGTCGACGGCGATCGCACCTGCGGAACGCAGGGTGACATCGCCGCTCGTGTCGTCGCCTCCTCCACCACATGCCGCCGCCACGAGGGCAAACCCTGCAATCAACGCGCTCATCCGGCGCGCGGCCTGTATCGACATCCCGTCCTCCTCGAACGCCCGCAGCGTAGTCACGACCCGTAAGCGAGGGGTAAGCAAAGACCAACTCAACGCCGTGGGAACAACCCCACAATCGACGAACCGATCGCGGCATCGGGCCAGACGGCGGCCCCGGCCGCCGTCTTCGCCAACCGATCGATCTGTGGGACGAAGCCGAGGGCCTCCAGTGGGTGGAATTCGTTCGTCGGTATCGAGCGACCGTCGATCTCGAGACGAGGGAGGGGGTCGAGGGTCATCAGGATCACCCCGCCGTCATCGGCCGCCTCGATCTCGATCGTCGCCGAACCCTCGACCCAGGCGACGTCGAGACCGCACCTGCGCCCGGATTCGAGTTCGATCACCGCATGCACGCCGTGTTCGATGTCGACGACATCGACATGGACGGCGGTCTCCGCCGCCGCCGACAAAAGCACCGGAGCGAGACGGAGACCCGGGTCGTGCAGCGGGCCACCGAATGCCGAGGTGCCGTGAGCCCCCCAGTCTGGTTTCGGCTGCCGGACGCGCATCTGGAGGTGGTGGGGCTCACGCATCTTGGCGATTTCGCGCAGGCCCTGGCGTACGACGGGGGCGTGAAGGAGGTTGGCGCCCAAGGCGACCGGCACCCGAAGCTCCGGAAGTGCGGCGAAGGGTGCTTCGACGAGCACGGCCTTCACGTCAGCGCCATCGGCGATCCGGTCGTCGATCGCCGTCAATACCCCGCTGACGTCCGGTGGGGGAACGGCCACGATCAGTGCGTCGGAGCCGGCGCAAAGGTTTTCGAGTGAGAGGTCCGGGCAGTCGGCAACAGCAGCGAGCTCAGCTGCGCTGCCGGGCCGTCCTCCGACTCCGACCAGGTCGGCGCCGCGAGTATGAATGATCGCGTCGGCGTGAAGGGTTGCGCCCTTGCCGCCGCCGATGATGCCGATGCGTGTCACGAGCGCATCGTGCCACGTTGCAACGTGTGTCGTCGTGGTGGCTGCAGCGGGCGACGCATCCACCGCGGGTACCGTTGGCACCGATGCGAAGGCTCGTGGTGGGGTTGTTGCGACTGGCCGCCATCATCGGTGGCGGTGGGTTGGCGGTGGCGTTCACCCTTGCTGCAATCGCACCGAGACTCGGCGACATCCTTACGGCCAACGAGTCGGCCAGCGCCGAGATCGACCTCAACGAACTCGCGCTCCGCTCGATCGTGTACGACATGCACGGCGACGAGTTCGACGTCCTGTACGACGTCGAGAATCGAGAACTCGTCAAGCTCGACGACATCAGCCACGCGATGATCATGTCGCTGCTCGTCGTGGAGGACGAGGGCTTCTACGACCACAACGGCGTCGACGCGAAGGCGATCGGTCGAGCGTTTATCGAGAACGTCAATGCCGGCGGCATCGAGCAGGGTGGCTCGACCATCACCCAGCAGTTGATCAAGAACGGCGTCCTGTCGAGCGAGCAGCAACTCGAACGCAAGATCCCCGAGGCTGCACTCGCGATCCGGCTGGAAAACCAGCTGACCAAGGACGAGATCCTCGAGGCCTACCTCAACACGGTGTACTTCGGTTCGGGTGCCTACGGCGTACGGGCTGCTGCCGAGATCTACTTTGGCGTATCGCCCGATCGGTTGACCTGGCCCCAAGGGGCGCTGCTTGCCGGGCTGATCGCCAACCCCGACCGCTACGACCCGACCAGGTTCCCCGACATCGCCGACGAGCGCCGCACCGTTGCCCTGCTCCGCCTGCTCGAGACCGGCAACATCACCGACGAGCAGTACGACCGCTACGTCGATGTACCGCTGCCGACCGAGCGGCGCGTGCCAGCCGAATGGGAGCCCACGAGCTACTTCATCGAAGAGGTCCGCCGACAACTGCTGAAGGATCCTCGCCTCGGCACCAGCTTCGACGAGCGCGCCGATCTTCTGTTCGGCGGTGGTCTGCGGGTGTTCACGACGTACGACCCGGCAGCACAGATAGAGGCCGAGGCAGCCGTCGAGGCCCACCTCCCCGATGACGAGCGGGGCTTTTCTGCCGCGGTTGCGGCGGTCGAGTCCGGCACCGGTCGCGTCCGAGCGATCGTTGGCGGCCCTGGTTTCGACGTCTTCGAGTTCAACATCGCCACCCAGAAGGGGCGTCCGACCGGATCATCGTTCAAGCCGTTCGTGCTCGCCTCGGCCTTCGAGAAGGGCTTCGTGCCCGCCGATCAGATCAACGGCATCGGCACTTGCGAGTTCGAGAACCCGGGCGGTTTCCCAAACCCGTACGAGGCCAACAATTTCAGCGGTCCCGAAAGCGGTTCGGTTGCAACGCTTCGCTCACAGACCCTCGCATCGTCGAACTGTGCGTATCTTCGACTCGGCCTGACCGTCGGACTGTCGAACGTTGCCGAGACCACCGAGGCGCTCGGTGTCACCACCGACCTCTCGGACCTGCCGATTTCGATGCCGCTCGGCCCGAAGGACATCACCCCGCTGGAGATGGCAACGGCGTATGCAACCTTCGCCAACGACGGACTCCACGTCGATCCCATCTTTATCGAGCGAGTCGAGGACAGCGACGGCACGGTCATCTTCGAGAACACGCCTGTCTCCGAGCGTGCAATCTCAGTCCAGAGCGCTCGCCTCGTGAACCAGGTGCTTGAGGCCAACGTGCGGGGTGGTACCGGCACCCGCGCCCGCCTTGAGAACCAGGTCGCCGCCGGCAAGACCGGCACCGCGCAGGATTTCAGCGATGCCTGGTTCGTGGGTTACACCCCGCATCTTGCCACGGCGGTGTGGATGGGTAATCCCGATGAGCAGATTCCGATGACCGGTGTCGACCGCGGCGCAATGGGGCGAGGCAACGTCTTTGGCGGTTCGCTTCCGGCGATGATCTGGGGAGCGTTTAACGCGACGTATCACGCAGGTCTCGAGCCGCTGACGTTCGAAGCACCAGAGTGGACTCGTGCTGGAACCCGGATCCGCACGGACCAAGAAGAGGACGATTACCGCGAACTCATCGAGAGTTTCTGCGGAGTCGACAACGAAGACGCTGAGATCGACACCGATGAGGACGGTGTCGTCGACTACTGCGATCCGGAGCAAACCGAGTTCCAGTTCGACGAGGGAATCGGTGACTGTCCGGTGCTCTTCGAGCCCGTCGATGCCGATGAGGACGGCGAGGTCGATGGCTGCACACCCCCGACCACGACGACCACGACGACGACCTTGCCACCGACGACGACAACCGGCGATCCAGCGACTACAACATCGAGCACGATGACCTCGCCACCGACCACAACGACACAACCACCAACTCCATGACCGCTGACGCCCTCCTTGATCTCCAAGCCCTCGATGTCGAGACGAGGCAGTTGAACCATCGGCGTGAGGCGCTTGAACAGCGCACGAAGCTCGATGAGGCCCTCGCCGAGCAGGCCCGCCGGCAGGTGGAGATCGACACGGTTGCAGCAGCACGGCTCGAGGTGTCGTCCCGGCAGAAGAAGGCGGAGGCCGACGCCCAGGTCGTCAGTGACAAGGCCGACGCCGACGAGTCGAAGCTGTATGGCGGTGAGGTCACCGGGCTCAAGGATCTCGAAGCGCTGCAGCACGAGATTGCCATGTTGCGAGAGCGGCAGAGCGGCTTCGAGGACCTCGCGCTCGAGGCGATGATGGAAGCCGAGGAACTCCAGGGACAGGTGGCGTCGCTGGAGGGAGCACGGGCAGCGGTCGACGATGTGATCGCCGGCCTGCGTGAGGAAATCACTGAGGCTGAGGAAGAGATCGATGTCCAGCTCATCGCCGTGGCTGCGAAGCGGGCCGAGGTGGCGGCGACCGCCGATCCCGATCTCGCCGCCGAGTATGAGCGCCGTGAGCCTGCCTTCGGCGCGTCGACCGTCGTGCGGTTCGACGGCTCCAACTGCACAGGTTGTCCGTCGTCGATGCCGGCGATGGAGGTCGACCGGATCAAACATCTCGATGGCGATGCCCCGGCCGATTGCCAGGAGTGCGGCCGGATCGTGCTGCGCTAGATGTTCTTCTGGTTCGTCGCAGCCGCCGTGCTGCTCGTGCTCTTCGTCTTCGACTCGCCGGCCGTCGACTACCGGTGGGTGGCGTTCGGCGGTGCCCTTCCGCTTGCGGAGGCGCTCACGGGGCGTCCGTGGATCCTGCACACGCTGCTTGGTTCGGTGCTGCTGTTGGCCCTCGTGATGGTGTTCACGGTTGGGCGGCGACTGGTTCGCCGGGCGTGGCTCGGGGTGCCGATCGGGACGTTTGTGTTCCTGATCGCCTCGGGCTCGTGGGTCAACAGCGATCTGTTCTGGTGGCCGGTCGGCGGTGTCGATGCGATCGGCGTGGGACCGTTACCGGAGTACGACCGTCCGTTCGGGGTGCTCATCGTCATCGAACTTGCCGCCATCGCAGCGCTTGTCGTCATCGGCCGTCGGCTCGGGCTTGACGAGGCGGACCACCGCCGGAACCTTCTCGCAACGGGGCGGGTCCCCAAAGAGCGGCTGCGCTGATGTTGATCGTCGTCCGTCATGGCCGAACCCCGGCCAACGCCGCCGGGCAACTGCTCGGCCGGCGCGACCCCGAACTCGACGAGCTCGGCCGGGCGCAGGCTGCCGCAGTCGGCATCGCGATCCCGACTGCGGCTCGCGTGATCAGCAGTCCACTGATGCGCTGTCGCCAGACCGCTGAGGCGATCAGCACGTCGGTCGAGATCGACGAACGGCTGATCGAGGTCGACTATGGCGACTTCGAAGGTCTCGCCATCGGCGACGTTCCTGCAGCCACGTGGGCAGCGTGGCGTGGCAATACGGCATGGTCGCCACCGGGTGGAGAAAGTCACGATGATCTGGCTGCTCGCGTGTGGCCCTTGCTCGACGAGCTAGGGGACGAGGCCGCTGAGCGCGACATCGTGTTGGTGTCGCACGTCTCGCCGATCAAGGCCTGTCTAGCGTGGGGACTCGGCGTGTCGATCGACATTGCCTGGCGCGCATTCGTCCAGCAGGCGTCGATCCTTCGGATTGCCACCAATGGCCCGGCGCCCTCGCTGCGGTCGTTCAACGAGACGCACCATCTCGCTCACCTCGACTGACGTCGAGGCGAAACGCCGACGGTGATGTGGGCCGGCGAGCGCAGACCCGCATCCGCACGGGTATGGCCTGGGAGCGGTAGGAAGATGGGGAGCCGCAACGACGGCCTGCGCCGGTGATCGGGCCGAACCGGGAGACAACCCATGATCGATGACTCGGGAGAACCTGCACGGCGGAGGACCAGGTCGAGGGCCTCTCGCCGAGCAGTGTCGTGACCGAAGGTTGGCGAGTACCCGAGAACGAGATCGATTTCCGCTTCGTGGCGTCCGGAGGGCCGGGCGGTCAAC
>MDSV01189393.1_pt1 | contig 10260 bp, 9 predicted proteins | sample 810851 | NCBI WGS metagenome assembly MDSV01 (sample SAMN05326640, study PRJNA326480) | marine metagenome | isolation source: seawater | place: Atlantic Ocean: North East | collected 2012
AAAGGGGTCAGAGTAAAAATACAGTACTGTGTTTTTACTCTGACCCCTTTTCTTTACTGCTTAGCTAACTTCCCGCCCCAATGGTTGGGAAGGCATCAATCGATTCCGAGTTGCGCTAGCCTCTCCGGGATGACCGGTGGGGATGCAGAAGGCATATCGGGGCCTGAGAGGCTTTTGAGAAACTCAATGACTGCCATGCGCTCATCTTGTGTTAGCCGATCGCCGAATTTGTGACCCATGTTGCCCCGACCGAAGCCCTCAGTATCATAGATGAACATCTGGTCGAGAGATTTCCGGCTCAAATGCGAAGCAGTTTCCATGATGCGATCACTTTCTTCCAGTTCTTCACGAGACAATGTTGAATAAACCATGCCAAGGCTGTCGAGATCATAAGCATTCGGGTCCTCGTTCCTTGCCCAAATCTCAGGGCGGAGCTTCGAATTCAGCACCGCTTCGACGGTAGGTACCGATCCATTATGAAAGTATGGTGCGGTTGCCCAGACTCCAACTAGCGGTGGCGGCACGTAGCCTTCACCCTCCAGGGGTTCATAAATGGTCCCTAGACCAGGCTGATCCATCGTTTCAAAGTACGTCTGGAGCTTTGTAATGTGCTCATTGACCGGTGCGAAAGCCTTTACGATTTCGTTGTATTTTGTATCGGTGCGCGCGTTTTCATATTCCGTGCCGTCGTAGTCCACCATCCAACCGCCCGGCACACTGTAGTCAGGGTTGTCGCCGATTTTGGTGTAGTTACCGTGACACCTGTAACAAGCTCTAAAATTATCCCAATCTTTTATAAAGGTGCGCTCGTGAAAAATATCGGCACCTTTCTGAACCAGCTCTGCATCAAGCTTGCCCGGAAATTCGGGAGAATTAGTCTCGCGAGCAAAAGCCAGGGCTTTAGCTGTTGATGCCACGTGATCGCCATGAATGTCGTTAACGTTCGCCGACGTGCCAGTGAAGTTAAACGAAAAGTGACCGGCATCGTAGGGATTGCCATCGCCATACCAATAGTCAAATGTCTTGTACTTCATCAACCACCACGGCATAGGATTAACCGGCGGTGTCATATTGTTCTCGATGATGTCGGTCAGCTCTGTCTTTTCAGCACTCACAACCAAACCTTTGTTTTCCGGATCTTCGAGCACTGCACCACGAGCCCACACACCAAAGGGACCAAAATTGTCCCCGCGACTGGTCCTTTCGGGCGTGAGTGGATTGACTGCGTAACTTTCGCCCATCGCCTCGGCAACGACCTGTTGCTCCGCAGGAGTTAGACCCGCCATTATCTGAAACATGTTTGGCCCTTCGGTACCCTCTGGACGGGGAGGACTTTGCATCACCGTGTTACTTCCCAGCCCTGCTACCACCTGGCCATTCACGACCCCAGAGTGGCAGGCAAAACAATTAATGCCTTTTAGCTCAACACCCTCTCTTTCGAAGACCACTTCACCCAGGGAGACCTCAGGATCTGCATCGCGCGTGGGTGGCGACGGCAAGCTTCCATTCCTGAAGAATCTTCCATCAGCTGTGCTTGGGTCGTAGCCTAGCCTGTCCATTTCGGCAGCTGCAGCGTCATCAAGCGCCTTCGAGAAGCTAAGAGGCACTGCGCTGTAGAACATTCTGCCTGAGAAAATTTCTCTGAGACCTTCACTGGCCTCATCAGATAGCTGGGCTTCGTCGAACCCGAGGTATTCGAGGGACGGGGCATTGAGTGATCGCTCATTCGAAGATTCAGGCCCGTTCGCGAAGCTCATCATGAAGCTTGTCATTGATGTGACGACGACAAACAGCGCAGCAAGCAACAGCCGTGGCACTCTGTTTAACCACTGAACAACTTTTCTGAACACATCCTTCTCCTATCTGACTCTTATCTCGCAATGGACTGGACTGAAACCGTTTAAAGTGCTGTCTTCCGCCGCTGAGAGGGGGAGAGAGCAAACATTTTGGCTAGTTTACAACACACGAGATCAAATGGAAAAAGGTAGAAAAGGGGGGTCAGAATACTTTGGTCGACAGTCTGATCCAAAAAATCAAACTACTCTGACCCCTTTGATTCCCGCCCTTTATCCTTTTCTCGGGCATTTTTGATTGTGTCATGGGCCGAATGCTGGCAGATTGGGTTGCCAAATTTTCGGCACTGGATAGATAGACCTATTTTCTTAGTCATAAGACTATTTCAGAAAATGCACCCCCACTGTATTTTGTAAACTGAGGATAGTCAGGAAGTTAATACTTGATGGAAACAATCTCAGTACTATCGGCGTGGATATCGGAAAATGAATCGGTTTTTAGCGGAATGGCTGCGCTGTTAGTATTGAGTGGCTTTATTTTTACTGCATTAAGGTACTTCCGTCAGTCATTTGCGCCAAAAATATCCAAGAAATCCGAAGTAATTGAAAGTGAAAAAATCACGCTTCAAAAATTAAGTTCACCGTCACCTCATCCAATCCAATTTGCAAGTGTAGATGGGCTTCGTATTGCTTTTAATACAATAGGCTCTGCTGAAGAAACTCTCATAGTCTGCCCTGGTATAGTTTCAAACCTGCACGTTGCTGCTCACCTACCTGCCATACGGGATTCTATGAATGCTTTGGCAGAATTCTCTAGAGTTGTGTGTTTCGATAAAAGAGGTCAGGGCCTATCGGATACAGTCCTCGGAACCACAGAATTGGAAGAAAGATACAAGGACATTGGCGCAGTAGCCGAGGCATCAGATTCGGAAAAATTTTTCTTGATGGGAATTTCCGAAGGCGGCCCGATGAGTATTCGATACGCCATTGAATCGCCGGAGAAAATAAAAGGACTTATCCTTTTTGGAACCTCTGCAAAATTTGTCCAAAGCGAAGATTTTCAGATTGGAATTTCAGAAAAAGGGTTAGATGTGCTAGCTGAAAGCTGGGGTAGTGGACGAGCCAGAAGCACATTTTTCCCAAGCATGAGCCGCAATGAAATGGACGACGATGTTTATAAAGGCTTGGAACGGCTGCTTGCAGAACGAGATTCTATGCGCCAGCTTGTCGGATACATGAAAACTTTGGACGTTCGGGAGATTGTCCCAAATGTCTCTTGCCCATGTTTAGTTATTCACTTCAGTGGAGATATGGCTATACCAGTGCGGCTAGGCAGGGCTCTAGCTGAAAACCTGCCCAACTGCGAATTCCTGGAAGTCGCCGGCATTGACCATAGTGATTTAGCCAAATCTCCTGAAGCAATCAAAGCTATTCATGAATTTATGATTAGTAATTCGTAGCAGTCTGATGATTGCGTCAAATAAATCTGTCCCTATTTTGCCTATGATCTCCAACACGGACAATTCTATGTGATCCACATGTTTAGCAAACTGCAGGGGTCCTTACTAAATCTGTGCCCTTTTATGCGATGAGCGCTATCATTATCACTGCGTACTGAAAATACTATGAGCAAATTTAATTTCTCGAAATCTATAGACGCTTGCGCCAGTCACTATGGAGATGAAGCGGAAGCAGTTAAGGAGTATCTCACTGAAGGGTTGCGGCGTGCGCTTTCGCTTGATAATCGTGGCCCTATTAAATTTGACGAAGACGGTAAACTGGATGAGAAAATATTGGATGCCTATTCACGACATGGATTCTATGTTTTTGAATCGGTTATTAAGCCGCGAGAGCTCGCGGACATTCAGGCGGACATTGCTGAATTACGAGATCGGTTTCCCATAGCGCCAGGCGCTGCGGTAGACAAGGCAGGACGAAAAGCGATAGGCGTGGATTGCAAAGGAGCCGGTTTACGTTGGAGTAAGCCGTTAAGCGATCCTTTTGGAGGAACTACTGCATCCAATGGCAGACATCAGGTAAAACTTACGGAGCTGTCTGCTGCGCTTGATGCACCTGAAGCAGTACCATTTATTCTTTCCGGATCACTGCAATTTTCAGATGCAGCTCTGCGAACCTATGCGCATCCTGATCTATTGCGCGTTGCAGAGACCATTAATGGAGAGGATTTCGCGCCTTTTAATGAAGTCCTCTTCATCAAAGATCCAGGTCTGGGCGCAGCTGTTTCTTGGCATCAGGATGGGGATACGCATTGGAATAATCCTGAATTTGATGAAGGGATCCATGGATTTAACTTCATGGCACAAGTCTATGGAAGCTCACCCGTTAATGGCGTTTGGACCATGCCCGGCACTCACAAAGTTGGCAAGATGGACGTTAAGGCAATGGTCGAAGATTCTGGGAGTGAGCGCCTGAGCGATGCGGTTCCGCTTGTTTGCGAAGCTGGAGATGTAGTAATTTGCAATCGTCAACTTGTGCATGGCTCTTTCGCGAATGCGGGGTTTGAACCACGGTTAACGATAAATTTCGGCTTTCATCGCCGTTCTTCTGTGCTTAATGTAAAAGGCGCTGGTATCCACAGCCCAAGTCAGATTTATACTGACGAGATCATCGAGGAACGCTCAAAAGTTATTGGATACGCTATAGATGCCCGTAGCCAAAAGTATCCGCACGAGGAACCATTTGTATACAAACCTTTCTCTGTGAGGAATAAATCGTTTACCTGGTGCGATAGAGCAAGAGCCGAGATAAAAGACTATAACTTGCTAGATCTCAGTATTTAGGGTTGTGGGTATCCCGGAGATTCACTGACCCCTTTTGTAATATCGCCGAGCCCTATACATTATGCTGGGCTCGGATGTGACCTGGGATAAGATTTATGAACAGTTCAGACCTGTTGATTCAGTTAGCTGAAATTGCGGTTGCATTCGCTGGCTTCAGTGGTGTCGTAGCTGCTTTGGGATCGAAAAATGTCTGGAGTACAGTGGCAGTTTTTCGTTTTCAGAATCTTCTGCTGATGTCCATAATGTGTGTGTTTCTCAGTCTGCTTCCACAAGCACTGTCTTTTTACGACCTCCAAGAAAGGGATGTATGGAAAGTTGCATCCTCAGTGATGCTCGTCGTGATATTGATTTTCATGTTCCAGCGCGGATTTAAGTTAATGAATCTGTTGAATTTAGAGCCTGCTGATCAGCTGCTTCGAATTGTAGGGACTGCCATTTATCTGCTGAGTGTGCTCTCTGTTACAGCGCTGAGTCTTGGTCTCGCTGAGTATCGGCCAATTGAGGCCACCTATGTGTCTAGCATTATAGTGCTGCTGTTTGTATCAGCTCTTCAGTTTGCAGTTTTGACCCTAACGGCGATCCAGTCAGGTCGACAAGTAGGTCAGTAGCACTGACTCCTTTTCTATTTTTCAAAAAGACTATGCGACAAGCGCCTCTACCAGCAGCTCAACATCTTCTATCTGATTATAAAGATGAAATCCCACCCTCAAGCGCCCTGCTCTGGAGGCAGTGCTCAATTGTTGTAGCTTCTCTGTGTGAGTTGTTTCAGGCAATTCGAGAGAAACAATCGCTGAGTCACTGGCAGCGAGCTTGAGACGGTCCCGAAACAGATTCGCCAGCGTGACGTTGTGTTCATGGATCTTGCCTACACCAACCTCACGGATGAATCGCAGCGCTGCTGCTGTTCCAACCCACGCCAGCCAGGCCGGCGACAGGTCAAAGCGTCGAGCCTGCTCGGCCAATCGCAGCGGCGGGCCATAGATGGATTCCCAGATTTCTTCCCCTGCGTACCATCCTGGATAAAGCAAGTCTGGGAGATCGAATACTTCCTTGCGTACGGTCATAAACGCGCTACCGCGCGGAGACATTAACCACTTGTAGGTGCCAGTGACGGTAAAGTCATAAAGGCCTGCATCAAAAGGCAACCAGCCTGCAGCTTGTGTGGTATCAACCAGGGTCACGGCACCGCAGCCCCGCGCAATATCGGCGACAGTTTTGCCATCCACCACACGCCCGTCTGCTGACTGAACCAGACTAAAAGCAACCAGATCAGTTTCGGAGGTAATGCTAGTCGCCAGCTCATCGAGCGGGACGAATGTCACATTCAGATCATCACGGGAAAGAAACGGAAATATCACCGAAGTGAATTCCTCTTGGGGACACAATACTCGAGACCTAGGAGACAATCCTGCTGCCACCATCCCAACCAGTGCCGATACCTGACTCCCTATGGCAACATTGTCTTGCGATACGTTAACCAGCTCTGCGAACAAATTGCGCGCTTCATCGACGTATGCGTCATAGCTGGGCGCAGTCACCTTGCCTTCTTGCCAGGCGTCGATCGCAGCTCGCAGCTCATCCGCGGCAGTGGCCGGAGGCAAGCCGACCGATGCCGTGTTCAGATAGCGACGGGCACCTGGAAATTCGTGTGTGAGATTGGAAAGCTTAGTCATAGTCGAATGTTAGAAGGGGACACTCACAACCTAACGCAATAAACTATCAATATCTATATTTTCAGATCGGCAATAGTCCCTGCCCTTTTTCACCCATTTGGAGATGGCTCGCTGGCTCATACCCATCTTCAGGCCAATCTCCAACATCGTTAATCCGAGCTCCTCCGTGCCCCAGCAGCAGATAAGCGATTTTGCTTTCGACAGATTATTTGCTCGTGCTTTCTTCTTCAGATCCTGGGCATCCACGCCGTAAGCCTTGCAAACCCGATCTATCACGGCGTCCAGCGTCCACCCTTGTTGCTGCCTGAGCGTCTTTCTTTCCAGGCTTAGCTCGTTATCCGCCAATGCTTGTTCTACAAATCTTCCCCAACCCCCAACCAATTAAGTTGTTAAGTTGTGGGTGTCCCGGAATTTCAACTTGTTCGAGTAGCTGCGCCGGCTAACTAACCCAATGCCGATCATGAAACCTTAGAAGTTCAACACCACGAGCCTCGTAGAACAGAAACGGATTGTGGTCCACGGTAGGCGCGAACAAACGATCAGTTTGCACGCCTAAACCGTCAAGGTAATCCACATATTCAAGAATGGCCGCGTAGTTAAAGCCTCTCTCACCTCCCCAGATCATGATGTGCAATGTTCGTTCATTTGAATTGTTGGCATAGAGCTCGGCGAGACTATAGGCATCATTTCCGGCACCAAAATCCAATGCAGCCGCATCCGCACCCTGGCGGGTGTCGACCTCCACACCACCGTTTGTCTGAATCTGTTTTTCGACAGCGTAACCAGCACCACCGGGCGCCGCAGACACAAACAACTCCGGGTACTTGAACATGATGCGTGTGACGCCCCGCCCACCTTGCGAAAACCCCTGCAACGCGCGGCCATCGCGCGCTGCGATGGTACGATAGGTGGCATCTATATGAGGAATAAGTTCCTTTATAAAGACATCTTCGCCCGGTGATTGGGCATAGTTGTAATGGCTTACCTCGCCGCCATTCACCCAGACGAATATCAACGGGCTTACTGAGCCCGATTGAACCGCCTCATGGACATGATCAACCAGATCAATGCTCAGAGATTCATTTCCAGGTCGACCACCATGTAAATAGTAAATGACCGGGTAACGTTTCGACGAGGCTGTGGCAGACGCATAGTCCGAAGGCAGATAAATGTTGTAACCCACATCCTCATCAAGGCGTTCACTGTAAAACGTTTCATGACTGAGACCAGGGTGAACCTGCGAAGGGTCTTCTGGAGGGTTGCTCCACCGAAAGGGTTGTGTCGTTCGGACAATAAAAGTGAGCAATTCAGAGTGTTCTGCAATGCCATCGCCATTGGCATCAAGTAGCGAGAACATACCTTCAAAGCCCTCTTCCTCTGACAATACACCATCATCGTTGGCATCCAGGTTTTCGAGCAGTTGGCTTACCACCATGGTCGCGATGAGATTAGTTCGTTCATCCCAAACCCAATAGAAGCCGGCGGCCAAAACGACCAACAGCGGCAATAACCATTTGAAGATGGCATTCATGTTCTTCCCAATCTCCCCAACCATGTCAACACACTTCTTATATTGTTCGGACAGGCATTACCTTTCTATCCTAAAGCGTTGCGCGGATGATCTGAAGAGGCCACATTTTCGCGCGCAACCGCCCAGAAATCTTTGATCTATAATGGTTTATCGCCGCTCTCCAGATACGATAAACTGCCCGAACGAGCAATTAATCAGGCAAGCCCATGAAACAATACACCCTAGCCACCAACTCCGGCGAAATCACTTACACCGACCGCAAACGCTACCTCTGGCTAGCCTCCCTCTTCTACGCCCTGTTCCCCTTCGTCGGCATCGGCGCCCACGCCCTGTCCGGCAATGAGCTCTGGCTGGCCCTGCCCCTGTTTATCGCCTACGGCATGGGCCCGGTTCTGGACTGGTGGCTGGGCGAGGACGAAAACAACCCCCCAGAGGAAATCGTGCCTCTATTAGAGGAAGACCCCTACTATCGCACGCTGACCATGCTCACGGTACCCCTGCATTTCGCCTCTTTATTAGGCGCGGCCTACTGGGCCGGCACCCAGGACCTGTCCTGGTGGGGCGTGTTGCTGCTGGCAGTCTCCGCCGGCATTGCCAATGGCCTGGGCATCAACACCGGCCACGAGCTGGGGCACAAGAAGACCCAGCTGGAGCGCAACCTGGCCAAGATCGTGTTGGCGGTGCCGGCTTATGGGCATTTCTGCATCGAGCACAATCGCGGGCATCACCGCGACGTGGCGACGCCAGAAGATCCAGCTTCCTCGCGCATGGGTGAGAGCATCTACAAGTTTGCGAGAAGGGAGATTCCCGGGGCGTTTCGTCGCGCCTGGGCCGTTGAGGATGAACGCCTGACCCGCAAGGGCCTGTCGGTATGGAGCTGGGAGAATGAGATTCTGCAGTCCTATGCCGTCACCTTTGCCGTGCAGATCAGCCTGATCGCCGCCTTCGGTTGGATCATGCTGCCGTTCCTGGCGATTCACAATTTTCTGGCCTGGTGGCAGTTAACCAGTGCCAACTACGTGGAGCATTACGGGCTGCTGCGTCAAAAAGAAGCCAGCGGGCGCTATGAACGCTGCCAACCCCATCACTCCTGGAACAGTAATCACAAGTACACCAACCTGGTGCTGTTTCACCTGGAAAGACATTCCGATCATCATGCCCATCCCACCCGGCGCTACCAGTCCCTGCGGAACTTCGAGGATGTGCCGCGCTTGCCGAACGGCTATAACGGCATGTTCCCGCTGGCCTATGTGCCGCCGCTGTGGTTCAAGGTGATGGACCCGCGGCTGATGGCCCTGCCCCATATCGATGGTGACATCACCAAGGTGAATGTGGACCCGGATGAGAAAGAGCGGCTGTATGAGAAGTATGCGCCTGCGGCGGGTTCTGATGGCGGGGCCGAGAATGAAGCTGAAGAACTGACGAACGAGGCGGCTTGATGGGTAAGGTGTTTCAGTGCCCGGACTGTGGGTATCAGTATGATGAGGACCTGGGGGATGAGCATGAGGGTTATGCGCCTGGGACTGCTTTTGAGTCGTTGTCGGATGACTTTGTTTGTCCGGATTGTTCGGTTAGGTATAAGGAGGATTTTGAGGAGGTGGCTTCTTAGGTGGTCAGTAGAGAAAGGGTCAGAGTAAAAATACAGTACTTGGGTACTGTATTTTTACTCTGACCCTGTGCTTTCTCTGAAATTTCCCTGCGCCTTGGCCTGGTGTCACAAGCAGCTGTTTGTCACCCACATGTAACCTTGGAATCAAGCCTGCTATTTCTATGCTCTTTGCTTAGGTCTGACTGATTCCTCCCCAGCGCTATGCGATGCAAGTGGTTTGAGCACAAGCGAGTTTTATTTTCGTAGAAATTTAGCAAGTCTCCCGATTCAAACTAGGCTGTTATCTCAATCCTTAATTCAAAGGACTTAGATAAGGAGATAACTATGCGTGAACTTACAGAGAAGGAAATGGAGTCAGTTGCCGGTGGTGGCTATATCGCGGACACCGCTGCTGAATGGGGAGCCATTGGCACTGTTGTCGGGTATGTCGCTGACACAACAATTGCGGGTGCGACTCGAGGCGGATTTGCTGGTGCGATGTTAGGTACGTCGTTCGCGGGAGGCTATTATGTCGGCAGCCAACTCTATGATTGTTACACGGATTCGTAGCTCGGTTAGAAGAGAAACAGTGATGACAGAAAAAAAGCACAATTCCTTGCCTGCATACTGCTTGCAATGAGCGTTTTCGGTTTCGTGAATTCTATTTTCTTCGATCAGAGCATCTTTTTCGCGCTCACTTCGATTGCCGGAATCTTCACATTCTTATTCGCCTTCGAAAACCCCAAGCTCCTGCTGTCCAGCTCCTGGAAAGAGTTCGGTGAGCGCGTGGATGTTGCAACCGGGAAAGAAAAGATAACCGGAACACCGTGGTATTACGCCACGGTGTTCTTTGCGGTCTTGTACATCATGCTTG
>MDSV01236430.1_pt1 | contig 10260 bp, 11 predicted proteins | sample 810851 | NCBI WGS metagenome assembly MDSV01 (sample SAMN05326640, study PRJNA326480) | marine metagenome | isolation source: seawater | place: Atlantic Ocean: North East | collected 2012
AGAACACTTATATATGAAAATAACTAAGTTTAAAGAGGACATAACTTCAGATGTAGCTAATTCATTTAAAAATAGCATTGCAATTGATACTGAAGCGACCGGACTTCAAATTCCAGAGCGAGATAAACTAAGTTTAATTCAAATATGTGATGAAAAAGGAAACGTCTTCATTGTTCAGCCAAATAAAAATAGTTTTAATGCACCTAATTTAGTTTCAGTTTTAGAAAATGAACAAATTTTAAAAATTGGTCATTTTTTGAGATTTGATAAAAGTGCTTTGGAGTTTTTTTTAAAATGTAAATTGAAAAATATTTTTGATACAAAAATTGCATCTAAAATTGTGCGAACTTATACTGATAGTCATGGCTTAAAAAACTTAGTACAAGAATTTTGCAATAAATCTCTAGATAAAAGACAAGGTAGCAGTGATTGGAACAAAGATATTGATGAATTATCAGATAAACAATTAGAATATGCTGCTAATGATGTTGTTTACTTACATAAGATTAAAAATGAATTAGAAAAAATGTTAATACGAGAAAAAAGATTGGATATCTTTAAAAAGTGTCTAGAATTCTTAGACACAAGAGTGACATTAGACCAAAACGGTTTTAAATTTGATATTTTTGAACATTAATGAAAAAAAAAAGTTACATTTGGCAAGCAAAAAAAGCAGCAAACATTCAGATCAGTGAATTAAAAAAAATAAATAAAGTCTTTAATCATTCTTTTGTAGCAGCAGTTGATCTAATTCTTAATTGTAAAGGTAAAGTAATTTTTGCTGGAATTGGAAAGTCAGGTCTTATAGCAAGGAAAATTTCAGCAACTTTTTCAAGTGTAGGGATTCCAAGTTTTTTTTGTCACCCGACTGAAGCATTACATGGGGATATGGGGCAGATAGAAAAAAAAGATATATTAATAATTTTTTCTTATTCTGGTAATACGGCGGAGCTTACTAAAATGCTTAAATACGCAAATAGGTATAGAATTAAAATTATTGGAATTGCTTCTAAGCCAGATAGTATTTTATTAAAAGCAAGTGATATAAAAATAGTTTTGCCAAAAGTTAAAGAGGCAGACATTACTGGCATGGTCCCGACATCAAGTACTTCGATTACTTTGCTTTTAGGAGATTGTTTAGCGACTACTGTTATGCGTGAAAAGAAATTTTCTAAAGAAAAATTCAAAGTTTTTCATCCAGGTGGTAACATAGGAAGTTCTTTACTTTTGGCTAAAGACATAATGATTACTGGTAACAAAATGCCAATTATTAGTAACAATAAAAAATTTAAAGATGCTTTACGGATCATGAATCAAAAAAATTTAGGAATAGTTGTAATTTTAAAAAATAAATACATAGAAAGTTTAATTACTGATGGAGATTTAAGAAGAGAGTTAAAAAACTATGATTATTTGAAAAAACTTATAAATATTGGAACTAAAAAGCCTTTAACTGTTAATGAAAATATGCCTGCCTCAAAAGCTTTGGCAATTATGAATGAAAAAAAAATTACAAGTTTATTAGTAGTTTCAGACAAAGACTTAAAAAAAAGCAGCAAAGTTTTAAAGGGAATTATTCATATTCATTCTCTTCTTAAAAGTGGAGTAAAATGACAGACAGAAAAAAAAGGCTTAGAATTATTCAACTTTGCTTATTATTTTTTGGAATTTTAATTATATTTGTAACCTATAGTGAATTTAATTTAGATAAAGATAAATCTTCTACCCAGCCCGAGGCAATAAAAAAATCTATTTCTGATAATACTGGAGCTAAAGATATATTCTATAATATTGAATATTCTGGAATAGATATAGCAGGCAATAGATATATTTTAAAATCACTTGAGGCTTACAATAATGAAAATAATCAAGAATTAGTGAATTTAAAATCAGTTCAAGCAGTTTTTTACTTTAAGGATGGTACTGTGCTATATGTTAAGTCAGATAAAGGTTTATATAACAACAAAACTCTAGATATGATTTTTGAAAATAATGTTAAGTCTACTTATAATGAAAGTGAACTTTTTGCTAATAAGGCAGAGTATTCTAACTCATCAGGTTATTTAAGAATTTCTGAGAAGGTTAAAATAAAAGATACACGCGGTACAATGTTTGCAGATGAACTAATTTTTGATATAAAAAATCAAAAATTGAAAATAGCTTCAGGAAAAAATAGTAGCGTCAAAGCGAATATAAACAAAGAATGAAAAAAACTTTTAGAATTTTAAAATTTAAAAAAGATAAACCTATCTTTGAAATAAAAGATTTGAGTAAGTCATTTGATGGAAGGCCTATACTAAAAAAGCTATCACTAAAAGTTTTTCCAGGTGAATGCGTAGGGGTTTTAGGCCCTAATGGATGTGGAAAAACAACTTTATTTTCTATGTGTATCGGTGAACAAAATATAGATGAAGGTAGAATCTTTTTAAACAATAAATCAATCGAGCAAATACCAATTCACTTAAGATCAAAAGAAGGATTGGGCTATTTACCTCAACAAAGAAGTGTATTTAATATGTCTGTGTATGATAACGTCCTAGGTATTGCTCAAATTTCTATTAAAGGAGCAGAAAATCAAAAAAGTATAACTGAAAAACTCTTGGATGAATTTAATTTACAACATTTGAGAACATTAAATGCATCTGTTTTATCAGGTGGTGAGATAAGAAGACTTATGATGGCTCGAGTTATGATAAATGAACCAAAAATAGTTTTACTAGACGAGCCGTTAGCTGCTTTAGATCCGCTGGTAATTCAAGACATACAAAAATATATTCTTAAAATTCAGTCAAAAGGTACTGCTATTCTAGTTACTGATCACAATGTAAAAAATTTATTTGACATAACTGATAGAAGTTATGTGCTTGGTGAAAATTCTGTCATCGCAGAAGGTACTGCCAGAGATCTTTTAAAATCAACTAAAGCAATCAAGCACTATTTTGGCAATCAATTTTCTTGATAAAGATGCTAAAAAAAAAGTTTAATCTAAATTTAAATAATAAAATTTTACCTTTTAGCAAAAAAATTACTGTCGATCCTGACAAATCTATCTCCATAAGGTCTTTTTTACTTGGATCGATATCAAATAATATATCTACAATTAATAATGTGCTTGAGTCTGAGGATGTTTTTTCAACAATAAAGTGTCTTAAGGTCTTAGGCATCAAGATAAAGAGAGAAGGAAAAAGAAAATATTTTATTTATGGCAAAGGCTTAGGCTCCTTAAATGTAAAAGAAAATATAAAATTAAACTTTGGTAACTCTGGAACATTGGCTAGGCTTTTAATTGGTATCTTAACAACAACTCCAAAAACAAAGGTCCATATGTCAGGTGACAAGTCTCTAAACAAACGAAATATGAAAAAATTGATTAATCTCATGAAACAATTTGGTGCAAAGTTTTACCCAAAAAACAAATTTTATTTCCCTTTAAAATTAATCTCTAGTGAGTACCCAGTTGGGATAAAATATAAATCTGGAGTTTCTGCTCAATTAAAAAGTGCTGTAATTTTAGCTGGATTAAATTCTTTCGGAACAACAAAAATAGTTGAAAAAGAAGAGAGCAGAAATCACACAGAAAATATGTTGAAAAGAAATAAACAAGTAATCACTATAACTAAAAAAAAAATTAAACTTATTAAAATAAGTGGTAAAAAAAATTTAGATGCAATAAAAGTAGATGTGCCTGGAGATCCATCTTCAGCTGCTTTTTTTTCAACATTAACTGTATTAAATCAAAAATCCTCTATTCTAATAAAAAATGTTGGATTAAATTCAACTCGAATTGGTTTTTATAAACTTATGAAAAAACACGGAGCAAATATAAAATTTAAAAATTTAAAAAAGTATAACAATGAAATTCGGGGAGATATTTTTGTCAAAAGTAGTAAATTAAATCCCATATTAGCTTCAAAAGAATATTACGTGAACTCTACTGATGAATATCCAATTCTTTTTGTAACTGCAGCCTTAACTAAAGGAATTTCTATTTTTAAAGGCATCACAGACTTGACTAATAAAGAAAGTAATAGAATTTTAGAAATGCAAAAAATTTTAAAACAGTTGAATATTAAATCAAAAGTTTCTAAAGGTGAATTTAAAATTTATGGTCAAGGTATGGTAGATGCTGGAAACAAAAAAATTTTTGTTCCTAACTTAGGTGATCACAGAATATGTATGTCTGCTTTTATATTGGCTTTATTAACAGGGGCAAAAACAAAAATTAAAAATTTTGAGACTGTTTTTACGTCTTCTCCATCTTTTTTACAAATTATGAGAATATTAGGAGCGAAATTTGAAATACATAAATAAAAATTTTCAAGTTTCTTGTGATGGTGGTGCAGCTACGGGCAAATCGACTGGAGCAAAAATGATATCAAGAAAATATAATTTAAAATTTCTATCATCTGGTCTCCTATATAGATATGCCGCCTACCTTATAATTAATCATAATCCAAAAAATAAAATTTTATTTTTAAAAAAAAAGTTAAAAAAATTCAATTTCAAAAAATTAGGATCCCTTAGTCTTCATTCTCAAAAAATATCAGAAACATCTGCAAAAATTGCAAAAATTGGTAAAGTAAGAAAAATTTTAAAAGACTATCAACTTTCATTTGCTAAAAAATATAAATTTTGTTGTATAGAAGGTAGAGACATATCAACAAAGATTTTACCAAATTCAAATGTGAAATTTTTTTTTGTTTGTAATTTGAAAGCTGCATCAAAAAGGAGATTTAAAGAATTAAAAAAAAATTCACCAAAGATAAAATTAAATGATGTAAAAAAAGCCTTAAGAACAAGGAATATATCAGATCTCAAGAGAAAAAACTCCCCTTTACTTAAACATAGAGATTCGATAGTAATCGACACCGGTAAATTAAATAAACAAGCAATGTTAAATAAAATGTCAAAATATATAGAGAAGGCTCTTAATAAATAATATGGCAACTGAAGAGTTAAAAAACATAAGCCCTGTTCACAAAGAATTTCAAAGTTTATTAGATCAAGATTTTAAAGATAGAAAACTAAAAGAAAACGAAATCATAAAAGCATCTGTCTCAGAAATTACTAAAAATTATGTAGTTGTTGATTGTAAAGCCAAAATGGAAGGGATGATTCCAATTGAAGAATTTAAAAATGATAATGAATTAGAAAAATTAAAAATTGGCTCTAAAATTGATGTTTATCTTGAAAGAATAGAGAGTTTTAAGGGTGAAATAATAATTTCAAGAGATAAGGCGAGAAAAATGAAAGCTTGGAAAAAAATGGAAAACGTATTTGAGACTCAGGAAGAAATGACTGGTTACATTACTGGTAAAGTAAAAGGTGGTTTCATTACTACCGTCGAAGGTCTGCCTTGTTTTATGCCTTCTTCTCAAATAGACGTGAGACCTTTGAAAAAAATAGATCATTTAATGAATACACCGATAAAAGTTATAGCTACTAGAATTGATAAAAATAGAGGTAATGTTTGTGTGTCAAGAAGAGCTGTTCTTGAAAAAAGTAAAAATGCTGAGATTTCAGAAGCTCTAAAAAATATTAAGGAAGGTGATATTGTTAATAATGCTATTGTAAAAGCTACTACTGATTGGGGAATTTTTTTAGAGATAAATGGAATAGATGCTCTTCTACACGTGTCTGATTTAAGTCACGGAAGAGTAAAAAAACCCTCTGACTTAGTAACAATAGGACAAAATATAAAAGTAAAAATAACGAAAATTGACGAAAAAACAAACAGGGTATCTGCTTCTGTAAAAGCTTTAACGGAAGACCCTTTTGATAATATAGAAAAAAAATATAAAGTTGGAAACTTTTATGAGGGTATCGTGACCAAAATAATGGAATATGGGTGCTTTGTAAAATTAGAAGATGGTGTTGAAGGATTAATTCATAACTCAGAACTAGACTGGACTAATAGAAATATCAAACCAAATAAAGTACTCTCGGTTTCGCAAAAGATTAAATTTAAAATCGTTAATATAGATAAAGAAACTAAGAGAATATCCTTGTCTTATAAGGCTACAACGGAAAATCCTTGGGATAAAATTAAAAATAAAGTTGGCAAAGAAGCTGAAATTAAAATTCTGAATATTACTGACAAAGCAATTTTCGGTGAACTAGTAGAGTCTAAACTATCTGGAATGTTACATTATAAAGAAATTTCATATCAAGAAAATTCAGATGATTTAAAAAAGTTTAAGAAAGATGAAATTTTGAAAGTAAAAATTTTAGAAGTTAAAGATGATAAAATTAGATTTTCAAAAAGAGCTTTAGAAAAAGATCCTCTAGATTGGTTTAAAGATAATAAAAAGAAAGTTGGCGACGTGGTAACAACGAGAATTCATGAAGTTCTGAAGACTGGTGTAAAAGTAACACTAGATCAAAACAAAAAACTTATTGTTACTATTAGAAAGGCTGATTTAGCAAAAGATGTAGCGGATGCTAGACCAGAGGTCTTTTCAAAAGATAATGCTTTGGACGCAAAAATAACAGAGCTAGATTTAGAAAATAGAAGAATTAAGTTAAGTGTAAAAGCTGCCCAAATCGACGAGGAGAAATCTTTAATTGCTAAATTTGGAGAAGGAGCAACTAAATCTGGCGCAACACTTAAAGGTATTTTTGAGAAAGCTATTGGTAAAAAAGGAAAAAAAGAAAAATAATTGTCACGTTCAAAGCTCATAAAACAGCTTAAAGAAAAAAACTCTAGACTTAGTCAATCCGAAATAGAAAAATTTTTAGACCTTTTCTCTGAGAGTATCACTGATGCACTGCAAAAAGGTAGGCCTGTTGAAATCCGTGGTTTAGGTCGTTGGTATTGTAAGAAATTAAAGGAAAACTTTAATGCGAGAAATCCTTCAACTAATGAATTAATATATAAACCAGAACGTGTTAAAGTAAGATTTAGGCCTTCGAAAAAACTAAAAAAAATTATAAACGAATGAAAAAGCCAAAAATATTTATTGCTTGTGATACTACCAATCTAAATAAAGTTACAAATATTATAAAACACACACAATCATCCAAAATCAAGATTGGCTATAAATTTGGTTTAGAATTTATGAACTCTAAAAATGGTAGACAGTTCATATCAAAATTAAAAAATAAAACTATTTTTATTGATCTTAAGTTAAATGATACAGTCAATACAATGATGTCAGCTGTAAAAGCATTGAAAGATTTAAAAATAAATTATTTAACGGTTCATATCTCATCTGGTTTAGCAGCTTTGAAGGCAGTAAAAAAAGTTGCGGGATCCATAAAAATCATAGGTGTTACTACTTTGACATCTTTAAATAACAAAGATTTAAAATTAGTAGGTTACAATAGAACTGTTAAAAATTTAGTTATTCATCAAGCGAAGCTTGCTAAAAAAGCAAATTTAGATGCACTGGTCTGTAGTCCGCATGAAGTAAGTTTTGTTAGAAATATTTTTAAAAAGGAAATTATCACTCCTGGTGTTCAAATTGGAAAAAGAAATTATGATCAAAAACGATCTATGGAAGCAAATAAAGTCAGGTCTGATTGGCTGGTAATCGGCAGAGCAATTACACGTGGAAATATTAAAAAAAATATTCAAAATCTCTCTAAAGAGTTTAGATAATGAAAATAAAGATTTGCGGTTTAAATCCAAGTAGGGATGTTCAACTATGTATTGACCTTAATATTGGCTATTTGGGATTTGTTTTTTATGAAAAATCACCTCGTAATATAAATCTTGCAGATATAAAAACACTTTCTAAGTATGAAAAAAAAAATTCTTTTTTTGTAGCCGTTACAGTTGATCCAAGTGATGAATTTATTAAAAAAAATCTAATAGGAAATTTTGACTTTATACAACTTCATGGATCAGAAACAAATAATAGAGTGACTGAGATTAGAAATATGGGCTTCAAAATTATCAAAGCAATTAAAGTCAAAAAAATACAAGATATTTATAAATACAAAGAGTTTGATAATGCCGATATTATATTATTTGATACACCGGGTATGGAAAAATCTTTGGAATTTCCCAAAAATCTAATTACTAAACTCCCCGTTGGATCAAGATATGCGTTAGCAGGTTCTATTTCAGAGCATAATGTAGAAAATATTAGAAAATTAGGGGTTAATTTTTTTGATTTATCGTCTAGTTTAGAAAATCAATTAGGTTACAAAGATCATCAAAAAATTAAAAGTTTTATAGATAAAGTTAATGACATTAAAAATTAAAAAAAATGTGCCTCTCATCGACCAGCATGATAAGGACTTCATGTATGGTGGAAAATTTGGGGGAAATTTTATTCCTGAAACCCTAAAAAAACCCATAGATGATTTAACAAAATTATTTTCAAAATTAAGAAAAGATAAAAAATTCCTAAAAGAAAGAGATAATTATTTTGAGACATATGTAGGCGCCCCTACTCCCTTTATTAGATTAGATAATCTAACAGATCATCTAGGAGGAGCGCAAATTTATGCAAAAGTAGTTTCTGAGGCCAATGGTGGAGCACATAAGATTTATAATGCTACAGTGCACTGTCTTATTGCTAAAAAGGCAGGTAAAAAATATATTGTTGGAGATACAGGTGCTGGATATGCAGGAAAAATGCTTTCTATGGCAGCTAAAAAATTTGGCCTTAAATGTAAAATATTTATGGGCGCTAAAGACATTAGAAGACAGAGACCCAACGTGGAAGCAATGAGAAAAAATGGAGCAGAAATAATTCCTGTTACTTCTGGAAGTCAAACTCTTGTAGATGCAGTAAGCGAATGTATGAGATATTGGGTTTCAAATTGTGATACTACACATATGTGTGTTGGTTCAACAGTGGGTCCAAACATATTTATCAAAATTTGTGCTTGGAGTACCGCCCAAATTTCTAGGGAGTTAATCAAACAAGTACGAGATGAATTTGGAAAAATACCTAACAAGTTAAAATTAATTAACTGTGTTGGTGGAGGGAGTTCTGCAGCAGGTTTCTGGAATGAATTTATGGATACTAACGCTCAATTTATTGGTGTGGAAGCTGGGGGACCAAAAAATAGTAGACTTCACGCAGCGCCTTTAACTAATGGTTCAAAAATTGGAATTCTTCATGGAGCTGCACAATATGTAATTCAAGATAAAGAAGGTCAGATAGGCTCTACTGAATCAATTTCAGCAGGACTTGACTACCCTGGAATTTCCCCTTTACATTGTTTTCTTAAAGATGCTAAGAGAGCTAGGTACACTTCTGCCAGTGATGAGGAGGCGCTAAATGCATATCAACTGGTCTCTAAACTTGAAAATTTGTCTCCATCTTTAGAACCATCACACGCTTTTGCAGAAGCAATACGAATTGCTCCAAAATTAAAATCTTCCGAAGTAATTATAGTGAATTCTTGCGGTGATAGTTTAAAAGATAAAGATATCATAAAGCAAAAATTAGGTTCTTACGTAAGATGAAATCAAAAATAGCATTAGCGTTTGATAATTGTAGAAAGGCAAAGAGACCTGCGTTGATAACTTATACAGTGGCTGGAGATAACACTAAAAATAATTCATTGAAAATATTAAATAAAATTTCTAAACACGCGGATATACTTGAATTAGGATTTCCACATAATACGCCCATTGCCGATGGAGGGCAAATTCAAGGTAGCTCATATAGAGCTCTAAAAAATGGAATCAAATTAAAAGACGTTTTTCAAATAGTAAAAAAATTTAAAAAAAGTAAGCCCAACAAACCAATTATATTAATGGGCTATTTTAATTTAATTTATCAAAATGGAGAAAATAATTTTTTAAAAAGCTGTGAGTCTTCAGGAGTGGATGGTCTAATTATAGTTGACCTCCCTTACCCTGAAAATAAACCCTTTGCTTACAAGTGTAAGAAAAGATCGATAAATTTCATTCAACTCTTATCACCCACTACATCAAAAAAGAGAATGAAAAAAATTATTAAAGACTCGCATGATATGCTTTATTATATTTCGATGTTGTCAACTACTGGAGGGAAGTTAAAAGTTTCACCTAAAAGTATTTTGCAAAGTTATAATAGTATTAAAAGAATCAATCCTAAAAAAAACCTTGTGATTGGATTTGGTATAACCGATGAAACCATTTCCTCACTAAAATCAGCTAATGGACTGGTGGTTGGCAGTATGTTATGCAAAACAATTACAAATTCACTCAAAATGGGACAAAATCCTGTCACAAAGTTAGATAAAGTTGTGTACAATCTAAAGAAAAAAATAATATGAATTGGATAACAAAATTTATTAAGCCGAAAATAAAATCAC
>MDSV01166834.1_pt1 | contig 10258 bp, 11 predicted proteins | sample 810851 | NCBI WGS metagenome assembly MDSV01 (sample SAMN05326640, study PRJNA326480) | marine metagenome | isolation source: seawater | place: Atlantic Ocean: North East | collected 2012
GAGGCTGCGCCTGTGAAGGACGGGAACCTTCCGGCGGCCTAGGCCGAGGAGCGTCCCGACAAGCGGACGTGGAACTATGTACACCCTAATTACCAAGGAGGATACCATTCGTATCCCTGCAGAGTATATCCGTCGTGGACGGAAGCTAGAGGAACACATCGATGAGCTTGCTCACCAAGCATTTGAAGGGCAATTCGATGAAGATGAGAATTATGTATTGCTGACTTTCGATCACGAGACCCTCGGTCGTGGCAAGATTATCCATGGAGACGGCGCAATCTATCAGAGGGTGAGGTTCCGGGCTCTTCTGTTCACGATGGAGACAAATGAGATAGTAGATGGAGCAGTTTCAGAGATATCTGAATACGGGGCATTCGTCAGGATAGGACCCATAGAGGCACTTCTTCACAAGTCGCAGATTCTGGATGAACCGATCAATGTCAATCCAGCCGAAAGAAGAATAGAGGGGGCTAAATCTGGCAAACTCATAGAAGTTGGAACAAATGTAAGATCAAGAATTGTATCAAAGGCGATCAATCAGAACGACCCTCGTTCAAGCAAAATAGGACTCAATTGCAAGATGGCTGGACTAGGGGCACATCAGTGGATCGAGGGGGATGAGTGAACATGCCTAAGCAACCATTCGCTTGCGGCGAGTGCAATCGTATTCTTCCGGATCCCGAGAAAAAGAATGATCCAGTCCAATGCATGTCCTGTCCAAACGCTCCTGTCACCACTGATTGGCAAGGGTATGTCATCATACTCGACCCATCTCGATCTGAAGTCGCACGGCGACTCAATGTTACCACTTCCGGGGCTTATGCCTTGAAAGTCAATATTCGCTGAGGTATTTGTATGGAAATCATTGATAGGAAAGACAACCCTTTGCTTAATCGGGTTGAGATGAGATTTGTTTGGAATCATGAAGGCAAAGCAACTCCGACCAGAAAAGAGATGGTAGAAGCGGCTGCAAAATCCGAGCCAAATGCAAAGAAGGAACTCACATACATCAAGGATGTTAGGACCGTTTTCGGAAAGGGCCGTACCGAAGGCACCGCACTAATTTACTCGAGTGCTGAGTCAGCATCTATGGAACCTGGCTATGTAAGTGCTAGGCACAAAGATCTGTTTGGAGAATCGCCATCTGAGTCTGAGGGATCAACGGAGTAGATATCATGTCTGACGGAAAACCAAATCCAAATTCCAGGCACAGCAAGTACTCCATTGAGGGGGGGAAGCTAGTTAGGAAAGCGCCCTTTTGCCCACATCCTTCCTGCGGCGAGGGTATTTTCCTAGCACGTCATGCAGACAGGTGGTCATGCGGAAAGTGTGGCTACACAACCTCTGATTCAGAGGAATAACCACTCCATCGTTCGATAGCGCCATCGTTGCATATGCATTTGTCGGACCCTAGCATGCCAACGCCTATTTCCGATCTCATTCGGATTCCCAATTGGCCATTCTTAAATGAGCCATCATGACGCCATCCCGTCCATTTCCACTCCTGGCCATCAGCATAGGCGTCAAGCACAGGGCCAGGAATTTTTCTTATGCGTTCAACCCAACCCCGATTACGATCCATTAGCGCGATCTCCCTGCCACGCGTCATGACCATGGTGCCTAATTCACCAGAGTGCACAGCACGATTGACTGGATTCCGGAGATCTAGAAAACCTCTGTCCAATTCTGCGCCCTCTTCAGCAGATAATAAGATCCATTCTCCTCCCTCTGATAGCAACAAAACTCCTGATTCAGTAATCAATATCGATGCTATACGATCTCGAATTTCAGGTCCAGAAGATAGAGTCCATGACGGGTAATGAACTCTCCAAGACTCATTCACACTTGCCACATCATTTTCGATTTTGAGATCCATCGAGTATATCCCCAGGCCAGTTAGAGCGAATATGAATCGACTCTCTCCCCCGCCCATCGACTCAATCGTTCCTTCGAGCTTCCTCCACCAGGTGGCACCTTCAGGCCCTTTGCCCCCATCACTTTCGCGACCCATTTCAGAAGTTCCTCCGAAATCAACAAAGAATTCTGTAGGGATTAGTCCCATGTATGACGACGCATCAACATCATACAAGTTCCATGATGCAACAATATGCCCATCAAGAATAACTGATGATGATATTGGATTCGACATTGGTCGGAGAACATCTGTAACTAGCCCGCTTTTGTTTAATCCAATCAATCCTCCATCAGTTCCTACCACTATGCAAGCGTCATGATGGCCGTGTACACGTAGGGGCGTGACTGGCAGCATGGGCGTTCGTCGAGGCGGAGGCAGTTCAACCTGCGCTCAGTTAATAATACACGAAACAGCATACCAATGCTGATGACGACCCTAATTTTGGCATCCAAGGCAGATTCTGCTTCATTGACACTTCACCAGGCCATGGTTGAGGCGCATACGTGGGAATCGACCTCCTCCCCTCTGGGAGAATTGCTAATCAGCACCGAGATAGATGCTCACATGCTCCTTGTCAATGAGATACATATCAGAAGTGATAATATTGGTAAGATACACATGGATTCGATCAACAAGAATATCGATGATATCATAGTCCTCTCAAAGCACGTTTCAAGTTCAGAAGTCCCTGCTATGACAGTTCATCCGATAGGCGTCCCAACCGGTCAAGAAATGGGCGAGAGTGGAAGATCTGGGGGCGTGTATGGGACGCTTGTACCTCCGAACCCCCGCATGGCCGCCTTTCTCAGAGCAATAGTCCGAAAAGGTGCTCTAGAGCCTAATTTATCTAATTTTGATTTGACATTAGAGGCAACACATCACGGTCCAGTAATGTCCCTCCCGACCATGTATGTTGAAATTGGATCTTCAGAGAAAGAATGGACTGACTCGCACTTAGCCTCCATATGGGCTGAAATCATCGTCGAAAACCTCTCTGCCAAGGCGCCCGATCTGAATAAACGTTGGATGCTGTGCATCGGAGGTGGCCACTACGCACCTCGACACAGGGATATACTAATCAGATCAAATGAACTTGTAGGACACATACTTCCATCCTACTCGTTGCCCGATGTCAATGAGGAGGAGTCCCTCCATAATTTTGGGGAGATTCTCCGGGCAGCAATTCTGTCTATGAGGGCGGCCCGTCCAAAGGCACAAGTGATAGCACATCTAGATCGAAAGTCTATGAACTCAGATCTTAGAAGATACATCGTCGCCAAACTTGGCACCTTCGATGTAGATGTGGTCCGTGGTAAACAACTCTTGACCATTGAGTAATCGTCAAGTGCCTATTCGAACGGGCCGGAGCATGAACTTGTTCGGGCGAGTCATTATGGCATTCATGCCGGTTACCCCCAAGGCATTCATACGATTCATTTCTCGACGTTATGTCGCCGGACCAGAGCTGGAGGATGCTCTCAGAGTAATGCGCGAGATGTCATCTGAGAACACGTCATTCACTGTCGACGTCCTCGGGGAAGATATTTCCACATTGGAAGAGACACAGCCATTCATCGAAGAATATAATCGACTTATAGAGGCAATAAGTCGGTCCAATCTGGATGCTCATGTTTCTTTGAAACCAACCGCCTTTGGGCTCGACATAGATTACGGATATGCTCTGAAGACTCTTTCAGATATAGTCCGCAAGGCGAATGAATCCCAGATATACGTCCGGCTTGATATGGAAGATAGCACACACACCGAATCAACTCTGAATATTATGGAGGATCTGTATTCTGAAGGACACCTCAACGTAGGGGTAGTCCTCCAAGGCAGATTATTCAGAACAAAAGATGACCTCTTGCGTATTGCCGAGACGATGGGCGAACACGCCGATGTCAGAATCTGTAAGGGCATATATCTTGAATCGCCAGACATAGCATACACGGGCTATTCGGACATCGTGAACGCCACAACGGATGCTGTCGATACAGCATTAGATCTTGGAATGTATGTAGGCATTGCATCTCACGATCATCCGATAATCAACGCAGCCTTGCAATCTCTTCAATCTAGGGAGATAATGCCTGAAAAACCAGATCCAAGAAACCCAGCACCAGTAGACAAGCCAGGGAAGGGTGGCGGATACGAGTTTCAGTTCTTGCTTGGAGTCAGGGGCGACGTAAGAAGACGACTCGCTTCCAATGGACATCTGACTCGCGTCTACCTGCCCTATGGGAAGCAGTGGTATGAATATAGCATGAGAAGACTCAGAGAGAACCCCGGAATCGCTTGGCATGTGGCCAAATCGATAATCATGCCATGGACAAACAGAAGATGAAATCACTCTGCATGCAAGTACATTCTACGAATATCGGCCGCTGCTCTACGCCCCCTCAATGTGCGACCTTTACCTGTATGTATGGCGCGAATCACCCATGTTGAACCTTCGACTTCAATATGAGTCTCACATGAGAAAATAGTGTCCGGACTGCATTCCATCGATGATGAACGACTCACTTCTCCATCAGTCATAGTCAAGGGGATAATCACCCTGTCGACTCTGATGGCCCATCCTCTTCGAATGCTTCCCGCAACCATCTTCTTCATACTTCGAGCATCCTGCCCCTCAAGACGAGTTATCGTCCACTCAAAACCATCGTGCTCGAAGGTATCGCCCACACGTATTTCTTCATCATCATCCGAATCTATGCTCTCGAATGAAGAAGATTTGCCGTCGGAGAGCGTCATTCCTATTTTGACGAGTTTACTTGGCCGCAAGATTACGGTGTGGACATGATTGCATTCGGAACACCTGACTAGAAGATCCACTCCGCCCCCTGCCTCCTTCTCTCTTAACGTGGCATGCTCCGTCTCCGACGAGCAAGATGGGCAGAATAGGTCTACATGTCCCTCTGGTTTGGAAGCCATCGTTTTCAACGCGAGAGCCTTCCATTCTTCAATACAATGGAAAATAGCCATGTTTGATATCTGGGGTCTTCAGCCAAGTATCGTGACACTCGCTGGCGGCAACCTTCCGATGAGGGGCGAAGAAGAAATTCTCCATGCCTTGATTGAGCAGAACCAAGACTTCAGTACGGACGAGCCAGAGATCGCTGCAAATATCGGTCAACAGATGCTACACATGGACCTTCCACTCCTTTCTCGAGATGCCCGGTCAAGAATTCGAGACATTGCTGCTAGGGTAACTCCTGAGAATGCAGTTCTAGTCGGGGGAGGTATCGGACATCTTGCTGCATGGCTGTTGGATGCGTGGGCCGCTGCAGATTCCAAGCGTCCATCATCATTCAGAATCATAGAAGAAGGCGGAAAGTTCGGAGTGATATTGGATCGGCTTATACGCAGATATTCTGCTGAATCGTGGACTTCAGTCCTGTCGCGTCCATGGAATGAGGTGGTGGCTGAGACGACTGCATGGAATGCAGCGTCCGCGACGCCAGAAAATAGCGTCATTTCGCCTATACCGCTGCCATCGCCCACTGGCATGGTGATAATCGATGTACCCGAGCTGCAACGACCTTCCAGTCTCCAACTAGCATTCGAGATAGTGAAGAGAGATGGCATCATCATGGTGATTGAACCAGAAGTTCCAACAGGGGATGTGGGGGACTTTGAGCCAGGCAATCCATCGACCGAGGCTCAGAAACGTGTAGAAGCCTTCAACTCGTGGATTTCTGCGATAAGGGAATCCCAGAAGCGCGGATTCAAGTCGGCCTTCGTTGAACTATCAGGTGCGACATTAGTCGTACTCATTGGTTGTTGAGCATACTGCACTCCCTCAAAATCTTGATTTGAAGTACTTTCATTTGACACGTCCCCAATCAGGCCGATTGTATTTACGATTCCATAACCAAACCGATCGTCATGCCCGGTGACTCCTTCTTTCTGAGTGGATGTCTGCGATATGCGATTCTTGATGTCCTCTATGGCACTCCTGTCTCCTGAGCGAGCGAGGTCTGGCTCATTTTGCACTACCAATGCAAGGATGCCCGATACCCAAGCAGTTGCAGCCGAAGTGCCACTCGAATAACCGTACCAACTCCCACTATTCGTGAGTAAAACCGGTACTTCAGATGCGGGAGCTATCACCTCGGGCTTTTTGTCAGGATCCTGTCTTGGCAGAATCGGATTTGGCCAGAGACGACCATTATTGTCTCCCTCTGAACTGCCTGACCACACATCCCCATTGCGATTGACACCTCCAACACATATCACATCCTCGACTGATCCCGGGGAAGCAACATCCCCATCATCGTCCGTACCATCGTTACCCGCTGCTGCGACTACGAAGACCCCCTCATCTAGCGCATCCTCCACAGAGTTTTCCAGAACATCGAGAGTTAGGCCTGAGAGACCCGGCCCCTGATCGCCTCCGAGACTCAGTGAGATTATATCAGCGCCTTGAGCAGAGCACCAATTCACCGCTTCAGCGATACCCTCGTCCGTACCAGACCCGGAATCATCAATCCCCTTGGCGATGAGAAGCTCCGAACCCTTGGCGATGCCCCCCACTCCTCCTTTGGATGCAATTATCCCAGTCATTGCAGTCCCATGCCCCTGGTCGTCATATGGGTCAATCTTTCCATTTACCGCATCATACCATCCATTTATGCTAACCCCATCCATGCCTGGGTGTGAGAGGTCCACTCCCGAGTCAACTATGCAAATCGTAACTCCTGAGCCATCGAGATTTCCATTCACCTTGTCAATACCAGTCATCTCTTCATAGTCATCTTGCCATGCTAAGAGCGTTGCAGGCGGCCCTCCAAATATCGCATTCTCCTCGCTGAGGAGCCACATCGCTAGAATTGCTATGGATAGTCCTGTAACTAGGGTCGATATCGCGGTAATGAGATAGGGAAGTGCTGAAGTTTTCGATACGCTATGAGCAGATGTCCCTCCATCATTTTGATTTAGAAACTCAGCGACTGAGTCGATTTCTTCATCCACAGCCTACACTCCATCTGAGTCAATTCTGGAGGCTACCACAGCTCTCCTTGTGTAGAAAAATGATCTTCAACGTTTGATGTAGCGCCACATGAGCCGCATGCCAGCGATCCCGTATACTCGGCACTGCAATATTCGCACTCTTTTCCTACGATCCCTCGCCCCTCGCAATTTTCAGTTCTACAAGAAACAACGATCGAACCATCACCCTCTCTTGATGCAGAACTTGTCACACCACAATCGGGACAGGTTCCGATTTCCACCTCTATTTTTTCCGACCCTATCCCTTCGGAGACCATCCTCGCTAGCTTCGATTGTATGCTTCCACCAGAACTCCCCATCATAAATTGAGGATACCAAGAAACGTGTATGAGCAAGGCAAATGATACCAGTCCAGATATTATGTGCAGGGCCACGAATCCTCCTGTATCGCCTACAATAGGAGGTGGACGAGCCACTGCATGAGATGCGGACCACGCACTAAGGTTGAGGAATAATAGCCATAGGAACAGGGAGATATTCCATAGAAGAAGGCTGTGATCCTCATGCGCACTACGCATTCGACGGGGATCCGGGTGAATATGAGAAACCTCCACATGAAAGTCTCGAGTTTCCATTACAGATCTTCTCACAACGCCCAGAGTGACAAAGAGTATGATTCCGTTGCCAATTATAGCCCCCGCCCATGCCGACAGGTCTGAACCCACTGGGAAGTATGGGTCAGAAGCATGGCTGGCTATATGTCCATATTCAACAGCAAGTATTCCGAATATGAGGTACAGCAGATTCTCTCGCATGAGCGGAAATATCACCATCAAGAGTACATATGCTGCTATGGATATGAAGAGTGAAAGGAATGAAAGAACTAATGCCCCTCCTGTAACGTGGAGGAATCCACTCTCGGACCCAAATATCCCTCCTCTGTTGTAGTCCCCCCCGCTTGATAACTCGCCGCTTCCAAGATCCCACGAGCCAAGAACAAGGGCGCCGAATGCAAGAACAAGTGGGACTGCATGGTTGTAGGTTAAACTCCTCTTAGCCGCTATTAAATTGAATTTTATTTGTCTGAGCACCTCATCTATGGATGATAGTGCCCGAAACCTAGTTCCAAATCGTGTAAACGCATCTATGTCGGACAACCGCGTAACAGGCTCAGAAGCCACATTATGCTCTACGACATCAACATCCACGTGAATCGGCTGCGATACAACCATTTGGAAATTCTGTATACGAGTGCGGGGTAGGATGCCGATTTGGCGCCGAGACGGAGATTTGAACTCCGGAGGGAAGATCCCACATGATTTCCAGTCATGCGCAATACCAGGCTATGCGACCTCGGCTTATGGGCCGGCCTGAACAGCGATGGTGTTTGAGGCTGTTGATTGTTCAAATCGATTTACGCAGCGATTAAATCAAGACTCTAGGTCCCCATGCTGCCGCCACTGTGGCTTAGGGGTATAGCGTCGCCTTGGTAAGGCGAAGGTCGGGGGTTCAATTCCCCCCAGTGGCTCCAAGGATTATTCACTTTCTTTCGGACACTTCATAGTCTTGTTATATGTCACGAGTACATGTCTCGTACCAACGCCCGCCGAGCAATTCTTCTGACTGCCTTGATGCTGTTTGTGCCGATAGCCCAAGCCGATCTCTCAGAGTGGCGTGGCCCAGATGCCGTGAGACCTTCCGATGGTGGATCAGATTTCACAGCATTACGCGTCCCCACAAATGCGACTGTATTGGACAGCTGGATGGAGATATCGAACGAGGAGGTCGCACAGTCTTCTGAGAATCTCTTCTCATGGCACCAAGGCTCCCCGCACAATGAGGGGGCATTTCTCAGTGGGATAACTACCAATTCGGATGGCCAACTGCTACTTCAAGATGATTTCACCGTATCCCAGATAGAAGACTTCGACGGAGGAAATTATACTATTGAAATGCCGAATGGATACTATCACTCCCCCGGGGTTCTAGTTGTTTATTCCATCGATTATATCCCCTCAAGCACTTCATGCAGCAATCTAACCCTTGCAAAATTATCTTATGGGCATGACATCGATGGGGATGGGAACCTAGATTCTGATGAGATCGAATCATCGAACGAGTACTGCCCTTCCTCAGGGCTGCCAGACAGCATCACTTCATTGAATATCACTGATCCTGGTTCCGGCTACGGTGATGGGAACCTGTCTGCAACAGGCGGTGGTGGTTCTGGATTCGATGGCTCATACCTCTCGGGCAGAGGTATCGGAGCAGCCACCTTGATCTCAGGGGGCAGCGGATATCAGAATGGGACCGTATTCGACGTAGAGTGTGGGAGGTTTTGCCCCGGATCAGGTGCCAATTTGACGGTTACTTCGGTTGATAGCACTGGCGCCATAACTGGGATTTCTTTGACCTCGCATGGCTCCAATTACACAACGGAACACACACTCTCATTAGCCAACACCGGTGCCAGCGGAAGGCAGGTAGACATCGCTCTGACACTGAATTCAACAGGTCCCATCGTGATCGCCACGATAGACGCACTTGGCTCAGGGTACACATCAACTCCAACCATCGTCCCAAGCGGCACAGGGAGCGGTGCGGTGATCACGCCCGGATTGGGTGGCTTCTTCAATTGGTTGATCGAAGATCAGCCAGATGCTGCCGATGCAGGCACATGCAGTGAAGGCGGGCACCTCATTGATATCGGGCAAGATCTGAATAACGATGGAGCTCTCGGGCCAACAGAGATAATTCAGACAACCCCGTTATGCCACAATGCAGATATCGACTACTGGTCCTCAGTACTGCCTGGATCGATGAACGGCACTGTTTACTTGGATGAGAGAACCCTTCCACATGGGGTAGTCCCAGCAGCGGCGGTTGAGGGGAAGGTTATAGCAGGAACCATGCCTGGAAATCCTGTTCCAGCTGGTGTAGACACATCCCTCTACCTCCCTCCCCTAGATATCCCGGTGAGCGACCTACAGATTGGCTACACGCTATCCTTCGATCACTGGTATCACGTTGACAGTACATCCTCTGGCGACGGCGATGGCGCGTGGCTCGAGTTTAGGATGATGAATGGCACATGGGGCCCATGGTCGTACATTGAACCAGCAGGGGGGTACCCTAGCACATTGTCATCGGATGGCCCCGCAGTCCCTGGACAACCGTCCGGCGACCTCCCGGTCTTCGCCTCTCCTACGCATAGCGGTTGGACTTCTGAGAACATAGACCTCACAACCCTGTCGGGAATAGATGAGGCCGACAAGATACAATTCAGGTTCCGACTATGGACACACCCCTCCTCTCAGAACTTGAGGCCCGGATGGTTCCTTGACAACATCTCTTACCAGAACGTCGGTGGAATGGATGGTGGATGGCTCC
>MDSV01212147.1_pt1 | contig 10257 bp, 10 predicted proteins | sample 810851 | NCBI WGS metagenome assembly MDSV01 (sample SAMN05326640, study PRJNA326480) | marine metagenome | isolation source: seawater | place: Atlantic Ocean: North East | collected 2012
AATCTACATTCATACGAATCAGTTTGATTATCAATCTTGCGTTTGCTATTTACAAGTAAAATTTATGAACCAACTTAATCTTTTTTTAGAGCTCACCAGATTAAAAAGGCCTATAGGCTATATGTTATTATTTTGGCCTTGTGCTTGGGGCTTAACATTAGCCTACGATTTCTCAGAAAATATTAAATTCTATCTTTTTTACTTGTTGCTTTTTTTTTTAGGTTCAGTGTTAATGCGATCAGCTGGTTGTATTATTAACGATATAGCAGATAAAGAGTTTGATAAAAAAGTTTCAAGAACTAAGAATAGACCTATTGCATCAGGAAAAGTTTCCGTATTTACAGGATTAATTTACTCTCTTACTTTGTGTTTTTTAGCATTTTTAGTTCTGATTAATTTTAATAAATTTACAATTTTTTTGGCCTTTTGTTCTATGCCTTTGGCTTTTACATATCCTTTGATGAAAAGATTTACATATTGGCCTCAACTATTTTTAGGCATAACTTTTAATTACGGATTAATTTTAGGATGGACTTCAATTCAGCAAGAAATAAGTTTTTTGCCACTAATCTTATATTTTGGAGCCATATTTTGGACACTTGGTTACGACACTATATATGGATATCAAGATATTGAGGATGATGAAATTATAGGAGTAAAATCAACATCAATTAAATTCAAAAATAATCCAAAAAAGTTTTTATCAGTTTGTTATATGATATTTATGATTACTATTTTATTGATAAATCAAATGATTAACGCCGTTATATATAATTATATTATTGTTTTAATTATATTCTTACAATTATTTTTTAATCAAATATTTAGTTTTAAAATTGAAAATAAAAATAAAAGCTTAAGAATTTTTAAAAGTAATAATTTTTTAGGTCTTTTAGTTTTATTAAATTTATTTATAGGAAAAATATATTGATGATTGAAAATATCATAATTGTAAAAAGATTATATAAAGATTATACAAGTAAGTATTTAAAAAAAATAATTTTAGCTGTCTTTTTTGCAATTTTAGTAGCAACGAGTACATCTGCAATAGCTTATCTTTTAGATCCTGCAATTGAAAAAATTTTCATTGAAAAAGACCAAACTTTAATTTATCTAATACCTTTAGCTATTGTAATTTCATTTTCTGTAAAAGGTTTATCTTTATATATTTCAAAAGTACTTATGATAAATGTTGCTGAAGAAGTGAAAGCCGATGTACAAAAGGACATGCTTAAAGCACTAATCGCTTCAGACACAAATTATATAGACAAATCTCATTCAGGTCAGTTTATATCAAAACTTAATAATGACGTTATGATGCTTACACATTTAATAAGTAATGCTGCTTTGAGTTTATTTAAAGATACTTTAACTTTAATAGGATTATTAAGTGTAATGTTCATTCAAAATTGGAAACTTTCATTAATTGCTATTTTCATGATACCACTTGCTGGTTTTACGGCTAGAATATTAGGTAAAAGAATTTCTAAAGTAGCTGTCGAATTTATGCAAAAATCAGAGATCTTTACTAAAAGATTAGTTGAGGTATTTAAAAATCATAAATTAATAAAAATATTTCAAGCAGAAAAAATTGAAAATGAAAAATCTTATGAAAGTTTAAATGATTTAAAATCTAAGACAATTAAAACACAAGTTGTATTCAATAGAAATACTCCCGTAATGGAAACATTAACTGGTATTATGATTGCAATATTACTAATTTATTCTGGTACTCTAATTAAAAATGATGAACTCGAAATAAATAATTTCTTTTCATTTTTAGCTGCTATGATGTTGGCTTATCAACCTGTAAGGTCTTTGGCAGGTTTAAATATTTCAATAAGTCAAGGTATAGCGGCTGCAAAAAGAGTTTTGCCAATCGTAGATATTAAAAATGAAATAGATGAAAATTTAACCTTTCCTAATCTTATTTTTAAAAATGGTGAAATAAATTTTTCAAAAGTTGATTTTAACTATAATATTAAAACTGATAAGTCTGCGCTAAATAAGGTAAATTTAAATATTCCAGGTGGTAAAACCACAGCTTTAGTAGGGCCAAGTGGTTCTGGTAAGTCAACAATTCTAAATTTAATTCCAAGATTTTATGATCCTCAAAACGGAGAGATTAAGATTGATGACCAACATATAAAAAAAGTAAATCTGGAATCTTTAAGAAAACATATTTCATTTGTAAGCCAGGAAACTACTTTATTTGACGATACAATTAAAAATAATATATTATATGCTAAGCCTGATGCATCTAATGCTGAGCTAGAGAAGGCTGCGCACGACTCTTTTTCTAGTGAATTTATCAATGAACTACCACATAAATTTGAGACAAAAATAGGAGAAAATGGTCTCAGGTTATCTGGCGGGCAAAAACAAAGGATATCTATAGCTCGTGCAATGCTTAAAAATAGTTCAATTATTTTATTAGATGAAGCTACTTCGTCATTAGATTCTGAAACTGAGAGTAAGATTCAAAACGCAATTCAATTCTTAACTAGAAATAAAACTACAGTAATCATCGCTCACAGATTATCAACTATTCTAAATTCAAACTTGATATATGTCATCGAAAATGGAAAAGTAGTTGGTGAAGGTAATCACCAATCTTTGTTAGTTAATTCTAAAACTTATAAAAATTTTTACGAGAGACAGCTCAAAAAAGATTAATGATTTATCTTTATAGATTATTATTGAACATAATTTTAATTTTTTCTCCATTAATTATTTTATTTAGGTTAATAAAAAAAAAAGAAAGTCCAACTAGATTTTGGGAAAAATTCTGTTTTTTTTTAAAAAAAAGAGTTAGTGGAAAAATACTTTGGTTTCATGGCGCTAGTGTTGGGGAATTACAAAGTATAATTCCATTGCTTGAAAAATTAGTAAAAAAAAAGGAGATAAAACAAATATTAATTACTTCGAATACTTTAAGTTCAACAAGGATTATACAGAATTTTAAGTCTCGTAAAATAACACATCAATTCTTCCCTATAGATACAAATTTTCATACAAAAAAATTTATTAATCATTGGAGGCCATCATTAGCAATTTTTATTGATTCAGAAATATGGCCTAACATGATAACTAATCTTAAGGAAAAAAAAATAGCCATAGGACTTATTAATGCAAGAATTACAAAAAAAACGTTTAAGAGATGGAGCCTATTTCAAAATTTTTCAAAAAAAATTTTTACTAAATTTGACCTCTGCTTATCTGCAAGTAAAGAATCTCTAGCTTATTGCAAGAAACTTGGAATTAAAAATACAAAATTTTATGGCAATTTAAAATTTTCTCAATCTGAAAATGAAAAAAATTCTATAAATACTAATCTCAAAAGATTTATTCAATCTAGAAAAGTTTGGTGTGCTTCGAGCACTCATCATAATGAAGAAAATTTATGTGGTGAAGTTCACAAACAGTTAAAAAAAAAATATAAAAATCTATTAACAATTATTATACCAAGACATATTGAAAGAATTAATCGTATTGAAAAAGATTTGAAAAACTTAAATTTAAAAACTCATTTACACAAACCAACTCAAAAAATTGATGATAAAACTGACATCTATTTAGTAAATACCTATGGTATGACAAAATCCTTTTTTAATATTTGTAAAAATATATTCTTAGGAGGATCTTTAATAAATCATGGAGGACAAAATCCTCTAGAGGCAACTCGGTATGGCTGTAATGTTATTCATGGCCCACATATTTCAAATTTTAATGAAATTTATAATTTTCTAAAAAGGAATAAAGTATCTTATAAAATTTCTAATCAAAATGAGATGATATCTATTTTAAAAAAGCTTTTTTCAAAAAAGAGTAAATCCAAAGAAATAGAGAAGAAATTATATTTAATTGGTCAAAAAGTTTTGAATAAAACATATAACAAAATAGGTTTATTAATCAAAAAATGATGTTTAAAAAACCAAAATTTTGGGATCTTAAAAAACCAAATTTATTAGCGTATTTTTTATCACCTTTTACTTTTCCAGTAAGAATTAATAATTTATTTCTCGATAGGAAATCCAAAAAAATAGATTTTAAACTAAAATCAATTTGTGTTGGAAATATCTATTTAGGAGGAACTGGTAAAACGCCAGCAACAATAAAATTATTTAATATTTTAAAAGATATTTTTCCTAAAATTTGTACTGGAAAAAAATATTACTCTTCTCAGTATGATGAACAAATTTTATTAAAAAATAAGACTAACTTGATTTGTGAACATAGTAGAAAAAAAATTATTAACAAAGCTATAGACACTAAAATAGAAATGATAATATTTGATGATGGTCTGCAAGATAAAACTATAAATTATGATTTACAAATAGTTTGTTTCGATAAGAAAAATTGGGTTGGTAATGGATATATACTACCCGCTGGTCCTTTAAGAGAAAAATTAGATAGTCTAAAAAAATATGATATTGTTTTTTTAAAAGGAGAAAATTTCGACACAAATGTAGAAGAATTAAAAAGTTTAATTAAAAAGCAAAACCCACAAATTGAAATTTTTCAAACATATTATGAGCCATCTAATCTAATAAAGTTTAAACCTTCAGATAAGTTCTTAATTTTTTCCGGTATAGGAAATCCGGATGGATTTAGAGAAATCTTAGAGTTAAATAAGATAAATATTGTAAAAGAGATTATATTCCCTGACCACAATACTTATAATGATAAGGATGTTAAGAAGATTAAAGATATGGCAAAAAATTTAAATGCAAAAATTATTACCACTGAAAAAGATTATGTAAAATTATCAGAAAAAAATTGTCTCGATATTAATTTTCTTGAAATAGATTTAAAAATCAAAGATGAAAAGAGATTAATTAATTTTATAAAATCAAAAATTAATGAATAATATTAAATATTTTTTACAATTTATTTGTGTCATAATCTTATTTGGAATTTTTAAGATTATTGGTCTTAAATACTCAAGACTTTTTGCTGGAAACATAATGACTCTATTTGGTCCAATTTTTAGATCTGAAAAAATTATTTTCAAAAATCTTTCTAGAGCATTTCCTAATATCGATCAAATAGAGAAAAAAAAAATTTTAAAAAAAATGTGGTTTAATTATGGAAGAATTTTTGCAGAATATATGTTTATTAAAAATTTTAGACAGGATCCAACTATTTCAAAAAATATTCTAATTGATAATCGAAATATTTTAGAAGACGTAAAAAGAAATTCTGAGCCAGTTATATTTATTTCTGGTCACTTTGACAATTTTGAACTAATGGCAATGCAAATAGAAAAGGAGGGTGTAGATTTGGCCGCGATGTATAGGCCTCTTAATAATAATTTTCTTAATCCTCTTATGGAAAAGATAAGAAAAAAATTTATTTGTAAAAAACAAATTAAGAAAGGTATTTCTGGAACAAAAGAATTATTGATAAACTTTAAAAAAGGAACCTCGATTGCATTAATGATAGATCAAAGAGTATCTCAAGGTATCAGGGCTGATTTATTCGGTGAAAAAGCACTGACTACAACAATACCTGCCCAATTTATCAAAAAATTTAATATCAAAGTAATCCCAGTTTCTATTGAAAGAAAAAATATTGAAATTTTTAGAATCACTTTCCACCCTCCAATAGGATTTCCAAAAAACGCAAGTGTAGAATTTATAACTTCTGAATTAAATAAATTCCTCGAGAATATGATTAAGAATAATCCAGATCAATGGATTTGGTCACATAATAGATGGAAATAATTAAATTATTTCCCTTTTTGAAGAAGCCTCTACATATGAAAAGTAAGCTTCTTGTAATTCTACATTCCAATAAGTCAAATTTTTTAATAGAATTTTTTTGCCTGAGACTGCACATAAAACATAATCACCATTTTGAATAACTTCAAAATTGTTTGGTAAATATTTTATTTTTGCTAATTTTTTAAACATTTTTAGTTTATATATTAATATATGAAAGTTGCAGTAATAGGAAGTGGTGGAAGAGAGCATGCTTTATGTTTTGCGCTTAAAAAATCAAAAAAAGTTAATAAAGTTTACTGTATCCCCGGTAATGCTGGTACAGATAAGATTGCAGAAAATGTTGATATAGATTTGAACAACTTTCAAAAAATAGAAATTTTTATAAAAAAAAATAAAATTGAATTTGTTGTTATTGGTCCAGAAAAACCTTTGGTTGATGGAATTACTGATTACTTAGAAAAAAAAAATATTAGAGTATTTGGTCCAAATCAAATTGCATCGAAATTAGAAGGATCTAAGATTTTCACTAAAAAAATTTGTGAGAAATATAAAATACCTACGGCTCAATTTGGCATTTTTAAAAATATTGAAGAGTCAAAAAAATTTTTTGAAAAATGCAAGTTTCCAATTGTTGTCAAAGCAGATGGATTAGCCTCCGGAAAAGGTGTATACATATGTGAAAATAAAACTCAGTCTTCAGAGGCAGTAAATGAAATTTTTAATGGAAAATTTGGCTCAACAAAAGAAGTTCTAGTTGAAGAATTTTTAAAAGGAGAAGAAATGAGTTTTTTTATCATCTCGGATGGTAAAATATTTAAACAATTTGGAACAGCCCAAGACCATAAAAGAGTTTTTGAGGGTGACAAAGGCAAAAATACTGGTGGGATGGGTGCTTATAGCCCGTCTAGACTAGAGAGTGAAAAACTTAATAAAAAAATTATTAACAGGATTGTAGAACCAACACTTAAGGGATTGAAAGAACTAGGAACAGAATTTAAAGGTTTTTTATATGTAGGTTTAATGATTGTTCAAGGAGAGCCATATTTAATTGAGTATAATGTAAGAATGGGCGATCCAGAGTGTCAAACTATACTTCCAAAGCTTAAAACAGACTTTAGTGAAATAATTAAAGCATGTGTATATAAAGAATTAGAAAAAATTGATTTAGAGTGGTTTAATGATAAATCAATTTGTGTTGTACTATGTTCTAAAGGTTATCCTGATAAATATAAAAAAGAAATTGAAATTGAGAATTTAGAAAAAATCAATCTTGATGAAAATGAGTTCATTTTTCATGCAGGCACAAAAATTATTAATAAAAAAATTTTTTCTAATGGTGGAAGAGTTTTAAATTTTGTAATTAGATCTAACAAACTTCGAGAGGGCCGAAATAGAATATTCAAATTAATTGATAAATTGAATTGGAAAGATGGATTTTTTAGAAAAGATATAGGCTATAAAGTTATAGATTAATGAGAATAATAACGGGAAATTTGAAAGGTAAAAAAATCTTGTTTCCTAATGATAAAAGTACGAGACCTTTGAGAGACATGGTTAAGGAGTCTATTTTTAATCTTATTGAGAATTCAAATAAATATAGTCTTAAAGTAGAACAGTCAAATATACTTGATTTATTTGCGGGATCAGGTTCATTTGGATTTGAATGTATCTCCAGAGGAGCAAAAAAAGTTGCTTTCTTTGAAAATTATTACAAAACATTAAAAATTCTTAAAAGAAATATTTTGGACTTAAAACTTGAAGATAAATGTGATGTTTTTGAGAAAGATTGTTTCAACTTTTTTCAATCTACGCAAATTTCTAACATGAAATATAATATAATATTTATAGATCCTCCTTACAAAGAAAAAAAAATAAATATATTACTAGAAAGAATATTAGATGAGAAGATTTTAGCAAACAAAGGTATTATAATTATTCATAGACATAGGAAAGATGATTTGATTATTTCTAAAAAATTTAAAATTTTAGATACTCGAATATACGGTATTTCAAAAATAATGATTGGAAATTAAGTATTTATTAAAATTTTTTTCGTATCTTTTTTAATCATTTCAACTGCGGGCTGATCATAAGGATTTATTTTTAAAAATTTACCTATCAAAATAGTTTCTAAAATAAAAAAAGTAAATAATTCTCCTAAAACTTCTTCATTTCTATTTTTAATCTCAAAACTTCTAAAAGGTATTTTGCTTTTATAAAATACATTCTCAGTAGCAGCCTTCTGGGCATTTAATATTTCACTAAATTTCTTATTTTTAATATATTTATAAGATGATAAAATAGAACTATTTATAATTTTATTTGAATTTTTTTCTTTTACATTAAAAAAAGTAAAAAAATTATTTTTTGGTCCGTCTAGATAAAGCTGCATAAGACTATGATTATCTTTTGGCATTGTAGAAATGGAGGGAAAAATACCTTTTTTCTTTTTTCCCAAACTCTCTCCAACAAGTTGTTGGTACCACTTAAATAAATCATCAGATTTTTCGTCGTAATTAATTATTATAGAATTAAATTTTTTTTTTTTAACAAAAAATAAAATATTATTAACATTCTGTATTAGAGAATTCATGAAACTCTTTTTTTTTATTAAGTAATTAAATTGTTTAAATTTTTTTTCATTCAAGCCAACTAAGCTAGCTGGTAACATTCCTACTTCTGATAAAACAGAGTATCTTCCGCCTATAAAATTATTGTGATCTATAACTTCAGCTTTCATCTTATTTGCTAACTTTCTTAAATAGCTGTTATTATTTTCAATTATAAAGATATTTTTTTGATTTTTTTTAATAAGATTATTTACATTCGAAATTGTTTCTAATGTATTTCCAGATTTTGATATTATGATATTTAATATTTTTTTTCTTTTATCTATATCAAAATATGGCAATAAATTATCAAAAAAAACTATCTCTTTTTTTATTTTTTTTTGTAAAAAACTAAAGATAGCCTTAGTTCCTAAAATAGAACCACCCATTCCAATTAATCTTAAAATAGAAAAGTTTCTTTTTGATTTGATAAATTTTTTCGAATATGAATATTTATAACTTGATTTTAGTGAATTGATTATTTCATTGTTATTGTCTAATAAAAGTGATTTTAATTTTTTGTTTGTTGATAATTTAAATTTAGTTCTAAAATTCCTAAAAAAAATATTTTTAGTTATAATCATCTTTTATTTAAGATATCAGAGATTGACTTTTCAAGATTATCTGAGGAACCTGTTTGATTTGTCTTTTGAGTTTCATTTATCACCTTTTTAAGATCCAAATCTTCTTCCTCTAATACATCTTTTTCTACAGAGTCTTTTGGTTTTGGTAAACTTGAAAAATCAGGTGGAACACTTAGTGGATTTTTTCTCTCTATTAAAAATTCGTCAACTCCTTTTTTCTTTTTTAATGACATACTTTCTTTGAAACCCGAGCAAGATGCTATTAAAAAAAAGATAGATAAATACCAAAAAAAATTTAAAAAATACCTCATACTTTCTTTTTAAAAAATATTTCGACTAAAATAAGACAAATAATTCCAAATGTAATAAATATATCCGCTATATTGAAAATAAACCAATGAAAATCATTCACATGTAAATCAATAAAGTCTGGAACTGCTTTATAAAAAATTCTGTCAAATAAATTCCCTAACGCACCTCCAAGAATCAAAATAAATCCAAATCTTTCAAAACTTTGAGATTTAGTAATAAAATAAATTAGAATAATGGTTACAATAATAATTAATATAGAAATCGATTGATATGCAAAACCTTCATCTAGAGAAAATAGTCCAAATGCAATACCCTTATTATAAACCAGCTCAAAATTTATAAACTTTGATGAATATATTTGACCACTTCCTATTTCCTCTGATTTTTTAATAATTAAAGTCTTTGAAATTCGATCAAGCAAAAAGATAAAAAATATTAAAGAAAAGTTAAAGAAAATTCTGTTCTTTACAAAATTTAAATTGGGCATGAGTGTCTTTCACAAGCTTCTATCTGAATTTTCCAACAAATAGGACATTTACTTCCTTTTGCTTTTTTTGTTTCAACGATTACTTCACTATTGCTACTCTCTTTAACCAAAGATTTAGAAGTAATACAAAGCTCTGCAAAATCTATATCCTTTGTAAGTTCAAAAAGTTTTTTGTTTAAGCTTATTTCTATACTGGCCTCTAAACTAGAGCCAATTTCTTTGTTAGCCCTTTTTTCTTCTATGCTTAAATTACAAATATCTCTTATTTTGAGTATTTCATTCCACTTACTACTTAATACATCGTTTTTAAAATTTTTTGGAAAATTTATAAACCTTTCTAAATGAATACTTTTACTTTTTTTCGAAACAAGTTGATAAATTTCTTCAGTTGTAAAAGATAAAATAGGTGCAAACCATTTTAACAACGAGTTAAGAATTAAATTTAATAAAACTAGTGTTGATTTTCGTTTTTCAGACTCCTTGTCATCACAATATAAAATATCTTTTCTTATATCAAAATAAAATGCAGATAAATCTGT
>MDSV01179375.1_pt1 | contig 10256 bp, 8 predicted proteins | sample 810851 | NCBI WGS metagenome assembly MDSV01 (sample SAMN05326640, study PRJNA326480) | marine metagenome | isolation source: seawater | place: Atlantic Ocean: North East | collected 2012
AAAGCGCTCTATATGCATAAATAATGATTAAAAATTATAGAAAAACTAAAATTCTTGCAACTATAGGTCCTTCTTCCGAAAAAATACAAAAAATTGAGAGTCTTGTTCTGAGCGGTGTAGATGCTTTCAGAATTAATTGCTCACATACCAATAAAATTGAGCTAGAAAATTATGTCAATAGCATAAGAAAAGTAGAGAAAAAATTAAAAAAACCAATTGGAATTTTAATTGATCTCCAAGGCACTAAATTGAGAGTTGGAGAAATAGAGGGTGATTCTATAATTTTAAAAAAAGGTCAAAAGGTTTTTTTAAAAAATGTTTTAAAAAGCTCTAACCCAGAAGAAATTCCTCTTCCTGAAGAAAAAATTTTCAAGAGTATAAAGGTTAACCAACCAATATTTATTGACGATGGTAAAATAAAATTAAAAGTCATAAAAGTCTCTAAAAATATTATTCAGGCAAGAGTCATTTTAGATGGAATATTAAAAAGTAAAAAAGGAATAAATTTACCTGAAACATTTTTAAAAAGTTCAGCATTAACTCTATCTGATAGAAGGAATGTAAGAGCTGGAAATAAACTTGGTATCGATTGGATCGCTCTATCGTTTATACAGTCACCACAAGACATTATAGATTTAAGAAAATTATGTAATAAGAATATATCAATAATGGCTAAAATTGAAAAACCAATGGCTCTTAATCATATAGATAAAATTACTGAGTTTGCTGACGGATTGATGATTGCTAGAGGAGACCTTGGGGTTGAGCTTCCTATTCAAGATGTTCCTGGTTGGCAAAAAAGAATAATTAGAGAAGCCAGAATACAAGGAAAACCTGTAGTTGTCTCAACGCAAATGCTTGAGTCCATGATAGTATCAAAAACTCCCACTCGTGCTGAAGTTTCTGATGTTGCAACGGCAGTTTTTGAAGGATCGGACGCTGTAATGTTATCGGCTGAGTCGGCTGTAGGAAATAATCCTGAACTAGCTGTAAAGATGATGGATAAGATCGCGCATAGTGTTGAAAAAAATCCAAATTATTCTTCAATTTTATCAGCTCAACTAGAAAAAACTCCTGACAGCACTCCTGATGCAATAGCATCTGCTGCAAGATCATTAGCTACAGAGTTAAGCTCACCTGTTATAGTCTGTTATACAGAATCTGGATCAACTGGAATTAAAGTTTCAAGGGTTCGACCAAAACAAATGATTTTAACTGTCACACCAATAATAGAAACTGCGAGAAAACTTACTTTAGTCTGGGGGGTGAAATGTATTGTTCAAAAAGATGCAAATAATCTTGAGGAAATGATTAAAATGACAAAATCATTTTCAAAAAAAGAAAAATTGATAAAAGTTGGTGAAAAGATGGTTATAACTGCGGGATTACCTTTGAAGAAGCTCGGTACAACTAATTTAATACGGGTAGTAAAAGTTAATTAACTAACCTTGTCTAGCTTTAAAACGTTTGTTGTTCTTATTAATGACATATAAACGGCCTTTTCTTCTTATAAGCCTATTATCTCTATGTCTACCTCTTAATGATTTCAATGAATTTCTAACTTTCATTACTATCCTCTTGTTCGGGGAAATTAAAACTTACATATAATTATGTCAACATTTCAATGGATTATTATAGATTTTTAAAATAGCATAAATTTCATAAAGGTTTTTAAATGAAAAATTATAAATGTGCTTTATTGAGTGGTGGTTTTGACCCGGTTCATGTTGGTCATCTTGCCATGATTAAAGAAGCAAACGAAATAGCAGAGGAAGTCGTTATTCTTTTAAACAGCGATAAATGGCTTAAAAGAAAAAAAGGTAAACCTTTTATGGTTGAGTCACAAAGAGCTCAAATACTTGAAGAATTTGAGAGCGTTTCAAGGGTTATCATTCAAACGGATGATGATGATGATAGCAGTAATAATGCTATTGAATCTTTTGTAAAAAACAACCCAAAAAAAACAATCTGTTATTGTAATGGCGGTGATAGAAGTAATGAGAAAAAAATAAGAGAAGCAACTGTGTGCAAAAAATATAATGTGGATTTAATATTTGGTATAGGTGGTGTTCACAAATTAGAAAGTAGCTCTAATTTAACTAAAAATTATTTATCCGAGATTGAGATAAGGCCTTGGGGAAATTTCCATATTATTGCCAAAGGAAACGGGTATCAAATAAAAGAAATGAATATTAATCCTAAAAACAAACAATCCTTACAAAAACATAAACATCGATCTGAATATTGGCAAGTAATTGAAGGTGAAGGGAAAGTTTATCTAGAAGATAGTGAAGTTAAATTGAAACCTGGCGATAACATCTTTATTCCTAAAGGAAGTTTACATAGATTAGAAAATACCCATAGTCATAATCTTTTGATAGTTGAAATACAAATTGGTGAAATTATTTCTGAAGATGATATAGAAAGAATTGAAGATGACTATGGAAGAGTGTAATTAAGGCAACATAGATGTTCTAAAGATATCATTGTTAGCTACCCTTGTTTTTATTACTAAACTCAACCAATTTATAAGCTTCATTCTACTGTCTGTAGGATCAATAAGTTCATGAACTGAAAAACTCTCAGATCTTGGAAAGGGTGATGATCTTTTAGATAGCATTTTCTCAAGATCTTTTCTTTTTTCTTCAGGATTCTCAGCTGACTCAATTTCTTTTTTAAATGCAATAGCAACGCCTCCTTCAACAGGTAAGGTTCCTGTTTCAGCACTTGGCCAAGACAAGACATAACTATCAGGTGCAAAATGAGCTGCACCCGCTACTCCAAAAACTTTTCTAACTATAATTGATGCCCATGGAACTTTTGATTGCATTAAAGCTGAAATAGCTGAAGTACCATGTCTAATTGTACCGGCTTTTTCAGAATCAGGCCCTATCATAAAACCTGGTTCATCAACAAAACTTATTACAGGTAGATTAAAAGTATTAACAAATTCAATAAACTTTCTCATTTTCATTGAAGCATCAGCAGTCATTGCTCCAGCATAAATCTTACAGTCATTTGCTATAACACCTACAGGGTCTCCATTTAGCCTTGCTAAACCAGTTATTAGGCTTGATCCATAATATTTTCCGTATTCAAAAAATGAGCCTAAATCTAATATTAATTTTAAAAGTTTTCGCATGTCGTAGGTCTTTCTTCTGTCTTTAGGTATTATTTCTAAAAGTTCATTTTCTATTCTATTTTTTTTATCCTTTGTCATTGTTTTAGGTGGTAGCTGAAGGTAATTATCAGGTAAATAAGATAAAAATGTTTTTATTTGATTTAGAGCATCTTCCTCATTTTCAGCCAAATTATCGACAACTCCGGACTTCAAGTGAATATCTGGACCACCTAACTCCTCTTTTGATCTTTCAATACCTAAGGCTCGCTTTACTACAGCTGGACCTGCTATCAATACTTGTGAATTTTGTGTCATAACTGAAAAGTGAGATGCTACAAGTCTTGCAGCTGGTAGGCCTGCAACTGGCCCTAGTGCAGCTGTGGCTACAGGTAAAATACCTAAACACTCTGATAGAGATTGAAATCTATTTTTTGAAAAAACAGAATCTCCATTTGGTATTTTAGGTTGTTTTGCAGAACCGCCTGATCCTGTTACAGAGCCTCCTCCTCCTTCATGAAGCCTTACAAGAGGAATTTTGTATTTCAATGCAAGCTCTTCAGTATAAATACTTTTCCTTAATCCTGAAGGGTTTGGTGAGCCACCTTTTAAAGTAAAATCTTCTCCACCGATCACTACTGGTCTATTATTTATGCTTCCAAAGCCTAATAAAAAATTGGCAGGTGTAAAATCCTTTAATTCTCCTTTTTCATTATATTCTGAGTTACCAGCAATTTTACCAACTTCATCAAAAGAGTCTCTGTCTAAAATAAATTCCAGTCTTTCTCTGAGAGTTTTTCTTCCTTTTTTATGCTGAAGCTTAACTGAATCTTTTCCTCCATGATTAAGGCTTAATTTTTCTCTTTTTTTTATTTCTTTAACTTCTTTTTTCCAGGTCATTGGTTCACACTAGTTTTTTTGTTATGATAAATGATAAATGATAAATCAGAAATTTAAATATTGATATTAATAAAATGATACAACTTGATAAAACGCCATATTTAGAGCTTGATAATTATAAAGCCCCAAAAAACATACATGCTTTCTATTTAGCTATGAATGATAACAAAAAGATTAGAGTTTTCTTCTGGAAATTAAAAGAAAACAGAGGAACCATTTTATTACAACAAGGGCATAATGAATTTATAGAAAAATATTATGAAACTATACAAAATTTTATAGATAGAGGTTTTAATGTTGTTTGTTTTGATTGGCGCGGTCAGGGTTTATCAGACAGAATGACAAAGAATGAACATAAACAATACATTGAAAGCTTTAATATACATGATGACGATTTAACCTTTATAATTGATAATCTCATTAAGAAAGAGCTTCCAGGGCCCCTTATTGGTGTAGGGCATTCTATGGGAGGATGCCTGATGCTTTCTTCGTTAAAAAATAACGAAAAAAAATTTGATGGAATGATTCTATCCGCTCCTATGTTAGGTTTTAAATTTAATATTTTAATGAATATTATTGTTTTTTTTTCAAACTTATTTTTGAGTGATGATGATTATTTATTCGGCTCAAAACCAAACCTAGGTAAAGAGACTCCTTTTAACGAAAATGAATTAACAAATGATAAGTTTCGATATGAAAGAACTCTTAGATTGGTAAGAAAAAATCCAAAAGTTAGATTATGGGGAATAACTAATCTATGGGCAAAAGCAGTAAAAACCCGACTAAGGTTATTAAAAAATGCAAAATGGATAGAGAAAATTGAACTTAAAATCTTAATAATTAATAGTGTTGAAGATAAAGTTGTTAGTCCGCAATTTATTCAAAACTATGGAAAACGGATAAAAAATTCTATTTTGATTAATTTTAAAAACTGTGGTCACGAAATATTTATGGAAACAGATAACAAAAGAAAACTATTATGGAATGAAATAGATAAATATATAGATAATTTAGGAATTTAAATTGACCAATAATCATCCCAAAAAAGAAGAATTAGACAAAATAATAAAATCAGAAAAAAATCCAGATTTAAATCAGAGTCATCTTATAGAAGAATTAAAGAAAAAATACTCTAATTCACATATTCCATATAATTTGGAGGGACTAATTAATCATAAGAATGGTCATTTTAATGATGCTATCCAGAATTTTAATCGAGCTAAAGAAAAATTAGTAAATGAAGATAATAATAACAAAGATTTATCAATTTTATATCAAAATATAGGAGTTAGTTACAATAAGTTATCTCAAACGGAAAATGCAATTACTAGCTTAATTCAATCAATTGATCTTAATAATAATAACCTGATTTCATTAAATCTATTTACGCAAATTTTTTTAGAAAAAAATATAAACTTCTCTAAAAACTTAAAAAAATTTTTATGCAATTTAATGAAACTTCAATACATAGAGGTTGATCCTATATCGGCAAAAATTCAGAACTTTTTAGCCGAAAATTTCGTCTTAAATGAATTTTTACCCGGTCTAACTATTTCAAAAAATAATGGTGGTTTAAAAACTATAGAAGTAAATTTTGAGGATAATTTCGAATTTGAATTACTTATTAGTGTTCTAACTGAAGGACTAATAATTAATCATTTTTTAGAAGAGAATATGTCTAAATACAGATCTTTGATTATGAGGAAGGTGTTAGAAGAAGATACAGCTTTTTTATCAAATAAATATATCATCTCAATTTTACTATCATTATCAAGACAATCTAAAATTAATGAATTCTGCTGGAATTACTCAAGCGAAGAAAAGGAAATTATTAAAAAAATAGAAAATAATATTTTAAAAAATAATTATAATAATACTGAGTTATTGTTTTTTGCAATTAAAGCAATAAGTACATATAAAAATATATATATAGATAAAAAAATAACCAGCTGGTTAAATAAAAATAAAAAAAATTTACCTAAAATCATCAATGAAGAATACACATACATTAAAAAAGAAAATGAAAAATTTTTAGCTTATTCAAAACTTTTTTTGTCAAAAAATAATAATGATCAAGTAACTAACAAAGTCAGGAGGCAATATGAAGAAAACCCCTACCCTGTTTGGACAAAAATGCAACTTCACAGTAAAAAACTTGATGTAAAGAGTTATTTAAATAATCAACTTAATTGGTTTGATAATAATGTTGATGAAATTAAAAAACCCAATATCTTAATTGCAGGCTGTGGAACTGGCAGACATGCTATTCAAACAGCAAATATTGTAAAAGAAAGCAGTGTAAAAGCCATTGATATTAGTTCCACTAGCTTAGCTTATGCACAAATAATGACTGAAAGATTTGGTATACAAAATATTAAATTTAAGAACCAAAGTATTCTTGAATTAAAAAATAATAGCTACGATATAATTGAGTCTCATGGTGTAATACATCATATGGAGGACAGCGAAAAAGCTCTTGAAGTATTAGCGAATAATCTAAAAAAAGGAGGTCTTCTAAGCTTAGGTATTTATAATAAAATGGGAAGAAAAGAAATAAATTTTATTAGAAGTTTTATAAAGAAAAATGAAATTGAACCTAGTGATAAAAATATTGTTTGGATAAGAGAACACATTAAAAATAGTACTCCAGAAAAAATAAGAAAAAGATTAATTTTATCAAAAGATTTCTATTCAGTTTCAGGCTGTCGAGATCTTTTTTTTAATGTACAAGAAACACAATTTAATATTAGACAAATAAAGCAACTTATTGAAAAGAATAATCTAAGATTCATGGGTTTCACTGGTCTTTCTAAAACACATATAACTAATTTTAAAAAACTTTATTCAGATACTAGTCTTTTTGATCTTGATTGTTGGGATGATTTTCAAAAAAATAATAAAGATTTTTTTGGTTCCATGTATCAGTTTTGGACACAAAAGTTTAATTAGGCCTTAAATCAAAAGCAATACTCACTCTATTGTCATCATCATCAAATGGAATAGTCCTATGAAATAGTGATGAAGGGAATATAATAGAACAAGCCTCTTTAGGGCTAAACGATATTGATTTGAGTTTAGACTTATCAATTAAAGGATATTTTGGACCTTTTAGAGAGAATTCTATTTTCCCTTCATCATTTTTAACTTTTGGCATCTTTAAGTATAAGCTTCCGCTAATCCATCCAAATTCATGATTGTGAAAGTTTAAATAGCCACCTTTTTTTATCTTCACAGCCCAGGCTTTTATTGAAGTAGAACTTGGCCATTTAGTGATTAAATCGCAATCTTTTTTATTATATTTTTCTTTATAAAGATTTATCCTGTGATCAATGATTACGCTAAGTTTTTTAATTACTTTTTCTTTACTATCCAATAAATTACCCGGTGTTTGAACGCCGTTATCTAAAAGATTTTGATTTCTTGCATTTTGTAACTTTAAGTCAATAATCCTTTTAAGTTCTTTCATTTCATTTTCATTGAAAAAATTAATAGAGTCTTCTTTTTCTTGTTCCATAATATAATCAAACTGGTCATCACAAATTTGATAAGGATTTTTTTTCCAATCTAACTGATTTGTAGCAAAATCACTAAGAGCAACACAACCTAAGCTCTTTGGTAAATTACTTTTTTGTAAAGATTGAAGACGCTCGTAAAGCTCATTATAATTTTCTTTCAAATATAAACATTCAAATAAATTTGGATAAGCAATCATTAATTTTTGATTATAATTAACTGCCTTTTTAAAAAAAATTAGAGCTAATTCAATATCACCCATTGATCTTAATAGTTGAGCATAATTATTGCTTATATTTGCATTATTGGGTTGTAAAAAAACTAATTTCTCAAATATAGTTTTTGCGACATCAAAATTTTTATTGATCGAGCATACTGAGGCATATAAATTTAATACCTTTAAATCATCATTGTTATTTTGATATATTTCCTCAGTTAAGTTTTCACATTCTTGATACTGACCATCCTGAAATAGATGTATTGCTCTTATTAATAGATCGCTATCTCTTTTATTCATTAATGTCAGGGCCTTAAGTCAAAAGCTAAACAAATTCTATCAGTTTTTTCTTTAAAAGGAATGGTTCCATGAAAAATTGATGAAGGAAACAAAATAATATCACCCTCTTCTATATCAACATTCATATATGGAATAAGATCTTCATTAATTTTTTTGTAATTATTGCCATGAAGGGAAAATTGAATATTTCCTTCGTTATTTTGTTTTTGAGGTAGTTTTAAGTAGAGTACACCACTCACCCAACCATTTGTATGATTATGTCTTTTCAAAAAACCTGATTCATTAATAACTACTGTCCAAGCATATAACCATGCTTCCATTGGCCAAGATTCTGTATAAATTGATTGTTCAGAATCTTTTAAGAAAAGGTAATAACCCTTTAAATGATCTGTAATTAATTTTTTTACTTTGATCAGTTCATTATTTTTATGCCTAAATATGTTGCCTGCACTTTGTTTACCTTTAACAACTAAATCTTGTAGTCGATCTTTTTCGCTTTGTGTTTTTAAGAAATTTAATAATTTTTTTATCTCTTCTTTATTGAATAAATTGTCAAGTTGGGTATTTTTTTTAAACACTAATTTAAATGGATTTGAGCAGAAAGGATAGGGATCTTCTCTCCATCCAAATTGATTAGTGGCATAAGCGCTTAAAGAAGATACCCCGAGATTTATTTTTTCTGATGATTTCATGTAATTACTCAAAAATAAGTGCAGTTCTTTTTCCATTCTTTGAGCAAGCATACATTCGGCTATGCTTTGATCGTATTTCGGGTCATTTTGCTTATTAAAACAATTAAGTGCTTTTTCAAAATCTTCTTGTCTTTGATATAAAGAACCTAAATTTGCGTATGTATTCTTAGCATTTGGATCAATTTCAAGTGCTTTTTCATAATATTCAATAGCCCTCTTATAATTACCAATTTGCATATATAGATTTCCACAATTATTCAAGGAAGCGCTGTGATTAGGATTGATACTAAAAATCTTATCATAAATTTCAAAGGCCCTATCATGATTGCCCATGTGCTTATATGAAATAGCAATGTTTTGTAATGCCGATAAATCATTGGGGTCATTTTTGAGAATATTTTCATATATCTCTAATGCCTTATCAAATTCACCTTCAAGAAAAAGCTCTGAAGCAATTTCATAATTATTTTGCTCTTTATTTTCCATATTTTAATTTAAAAACTTAAATATAGTATTTTGTTTTTCATTCAGCCGCTCTGTTAAATGAATAATAATTTTTTAAATATAAGTCCAAACTTTTCATTGCGTTATGAAAAAAATCTCTTAGATCAAAAAATTTATCATTAATCTCAAGATCATTATTCAAATATAATTTCTTATTTATTTCAATTTGAATAACATTTTTATCCAATTCTTTATTAGAATAATTTTTTACAATATAGCCACCAGAGTAAGGATAGTTAAGGGAGACCTTGAAACCATTTTTTTCCATAAGGTCTTTGAGAAAATAAACAAATTTATTTTGTGCAGATTTAGAAAAGTTATCGCTGATTATAAAATCATAATTTTCATTTTCTCGATGAGAGCCAAATGAGTGCACATCAATGAGTAAATAATTTTTATGAGCATTATATTTACTCTTTAAAATTTCACTTAATTTATTATGCCAAGGCTCATAAATCTTTTTAATTAGTTCATCTCTCGTTAACCAATCAATTTTTTTATTATACATGATATTAGACTCATCAATATTTTTTAAAAATAAACCAATTCCATGTTTTGATTTGATATTTACGAATTCTATATTCTTCGGCAAATTATAGAACATAGAAGGATCTATATCTAATTTTGAACGATTTAAGTCAATCAAAGATCTTGGGCAATCAGTGGTTAAAATATCAAAATTATTTTCATTTAATCCATTTAGTATTTTATCAACTTTGACATCCTCAATAGTGCGGACCTTAGAAATAGATAAATTCAATTCTTTTTTAAAAAACTCAGGATAAAAACTTCCAGAATGAGGGGATGTTAACACTATAGATATATCATTAATACTTGCTTTTCTATGGAGAACTGAAGAAGAACTCTCTACAATATATTTTCTCATAACACTTTTTATTATATTGATTTATTATATAAAAGTAACACATAATTAAATTATAGGGCGCGTAGCTCAGCGGGAGAGCACTACGGTGACATCGTAGGGGTCGCTGGTTCAAACCCAGCCGCGCCC
>MDSV01205949.1_pt1 | contig 10256 bp, 10 predicted proteins | sample 810851 | NCBI WGS metagenome assembly MDSV01 (sample SAMN05326640, study PRJNA326480) | marine metagenome | isolation source: seawater | place: Atlantic Ocean: North East | collected 2012
CTATTTCTTGATGAGTCATGTTGTCGAAAACATACAGATTGAATACAGCTCTATACATGGGAGTGAGTTTAGACATAGCTTCTTGAACATCACTTACTGTAAAAGTGTAATCATCGTCAGAAATTTCGAATTCCTCCCCTTCATCTACCACGTCCTCAAAAGATTTTTCATCTCCTAGAACTAAGCCAGTCGCCTTACGGCGTCTGATGGCATCAATAGAGGTATTCACCATTATCCGACGCATCCATCCTTCAAAAGAACCTTTGGAAGTGTATCCTTCAATGTTTGTAAACACCTTAAGAAACCCATCCTGAACAACATCTTGTACAGCGTCCTTATCCGAAACATATCGCAAGCACACACCAAACATCAAACGGTAATACCGGTTGAATATCCAACTCCGCGATTTCTCGCGAGAAAGTCGGCATCCTTCAATGTGAACAAGCAATTCTTTGTTTTGCATGATGTTCGCCGATTTAATGACGTAACCTTTTATCTATGGTTGCCTATGTGATTTTCGACGCTTGCGCAATTTCGTTGATTTTGTCTATTAACACAAACGTACCTTTGTCGCATGCGAATAGTTGTCGGATTATCTGGTGGAGTAGATTCAAGTGTGGCTGCATTGACTTTGGTTGAACAGGGGCATGATGTGATTGGGCTTTTCATGCGCAACTGGCATGATGAGTCCGTCACCATCAGTGACGAGTGTCCATGGATCGATGACTCAAACGATGCAATGTTGGTCGCAGAACATCTGGGAATTCCCTTTCAAGTCATTGATTTCAGTAAGGAATATCACGAGAGAATCGTTGATTACATGTTTCACGAATATGAACAGGGACGGACACCCAACCCTGATGTCCTATGTAACAGAGAAATCAAGTTTGACCTCTTCCTCGATGCCGCAAAGAAATTAGGTGCTGAAGCAATTGCTACTGGCCACTACTGTCGCAAAAGCACCCATATTCTTCCAGACTGCACGCCTGAATATCGTTTAATTGCCGGCGCTGATCCAAATAAAGATCAAAGCTATTTTCTTTGTCAGCTAACCCAGGAGCAACTGAAATACGCCATGTTCCCCATCGGTGAGATGCTTAAGCCTAACTTACGGGAAACCGCGAGAAAGGCTGGCCTACCAAATGCAGACAAGAAAGACAGTCAGGGATTGTGCTTTATAGGAAAGGTTAGATTGCCCGATTTTCTGCAACAAAAATTAAAGGTCAAGACGGGAGATATTATTGAAATACCAAGCAATCATTTAACGTTCCAAACGCGTGAGAATGACGAATTATCAGAAAGGGCAAAAGCGTTTGTTTTAAGTCCTGAAATGGGTGAAAAAGTGGGGACGCATCAAGGCGCGCATTTTTTTACAGTAGGCCAAAGAAAAGGACTCCAAGTGGGCGGCAAAGTTGAGCCCTTGTTCGTGATTGGAACAGATGTGGAAACAAACATCGTATACGTAGGTCAGAGTGATCAACACCCTGGACTAATGCGCCGTGCGCTAAAGATCGATTCAAAAAACATTCATTGGTTGCTGCCTTCACACACCCTTATGCCTGGACAAACATCAACATATTCTCTTCGTTTTCGCTACCGCCAGCCACTACAAAAGGGCAAGATCGTCATGACTGAAGAAGGATTGTACCTCGACTTCGAAGCACCGCAAAAAGGAATCGCAGCTGGACAATTTGCGGTTTGGTATGAGGAAGACCGACTCGTCGGATCAGGACCGATTGAGGTCTAGGCTTAAAGATCTAGATTTTCTGAAATGCGATAGGCCGTTCTAGAAGGATCTGTTCTTGACACCATTTCGGAAATAAATCCTGCCATAAACAACTGTAAGCCTAGGATCATCCCCGTGAGAGCGACATAAAACGCTGAAATTTCCGTGATGTTCTTCGCATCGATACCGTTCGACATCGCATAGACTTTATAGCCCGCAATTGCCGAAAAAAGCAACACGCTCACAGCAAAAGTCAGCATGCCTAACAAACCAAAAAGATGCATGGGTTTGCGTCCAAACCGCTGAACAAACGCAATCGTTAATAAGTCAAGCATCCCATTTGTAAACCGTTCGAGTCCAAATTTTGTGGTGCCATATTTTCGTGCTTGATGAACCACAACATGCTCGCCGATCTGATCGAAACCAGCGGCTTTTGCAAGCAGTGGAATATAACGGTGCATTTCTCCCTGTACTTCGATTGCCTTTACAACTTCCAAACGATAGCACTTCAATCCACAATTAAAATCGTGGAGATAAATGCCACTAACACGACGTGTCATCCAATTGTACAGTTTGGTCGGAATCGTTTTTGACAGGGGGTCCTTGCGTTTCTTTTTCCATCCACTTACCAGATCTAGATTTTCATCTAGAAGTTTTTTCTCCATCTCTAGTAGCTCGTCAGGACTGTCTTGAAGGTCCGCGTCCATCGTGAACACAACTTTCCCAGAAGCCGCTTCGAACCCTTTCTGAAGTCCCGCACTTTTCCCATAATTACGTGCAAACCTGATGGCTTTGACCTTGTTTGAATACGTCGCGTACAATTCAGAAATGACCGACCAAGAGTCATCCCTTGAGCCATCATCCACAAAAATCACTTCATAGTCACGTTTTGACAGAACTTGATCTATCCAAGCCATAAGCTCTGGAAGACTTTCTTGCTCATTATAGAGCGGTACGACGACACTTATTTCCATGGTTAGAATTAATTAAAATTCGGTTTTTGAGGGTCGATTCTATACTGGGTAGCCGAAACAATAAGCGCTATTATGGCTCCGAACATGCTGGAAAACACGACACCTTTAACAGAGCCGACAAGCGTATATCCATTGCGTATTTCCTTTTGAGTTTCGATCATCGTTTCTTGAAGTAAATCTCCTTCCAGTCCAAATGAAATCATCATCTCCTCAACTTTTTCAAGACTTAAATCAACAACGACATCCACAAGCTCTGGGTTGATAACATTGAATAAAACAAAATTAAACAATGAAGAGGCACAAAGAATACAAAGCAAAGACAGCATGATGTGTTGAAAAACGCGCCAATATGAAATAAAACCACCCTCATCACGCCGAATTGCTCTGCCCACAATGATCATTGTCGTGATAATAAGTACCGATTGAGCCAGACCAAGTTGCCATCCAATCAGCAATTCTACACTTAAAATATAAGCTACTAAGCTGAGAATAACTGAAATAAGAGCAGCCATTCCCCCATGTTGCCAAACTAGTTGATTTATTCTCATGCCGGAAAGATACTACCTTATCTTTGCACTTGGGGCAAGTCTCTTACGACCAGCTCCCGCTGAACCCCCCAGGGCCGGAAGGCAGCAAGGGTATGCGGTTGAGCGGTGCGATAAGAATCGCTTGCCCCTTTATTATGCCTCGATTTTGAATCAGAAATCAGACAACGAATAATGACAAACCGAAAAATCACAAAGATCTTAATTGCAAACAGAGGCGAGATTGCTTTGAGAATTATTCGCACTGCTCAAGAAATGGGAATCTCTACTGTGGCTGTTTATTCAGAGACAGATGTTGTTGCACCCCACGTTTTGGCCGCTGATGAAGCCGTCTGTTTGGGTCCGGGACCTTCATCACAGAGCTACCTTCTGCCCAACAAAGTCTTACAAGCAGCAATTGACACTGGGGCAAATGGAATCCACCCTGGATACGGCTTTCTATCTGAGAACGCCGAATTTGCTGAAAGCGTCGAGAAGGCAGGCATTGCTTTTATAGGCCCTGGCACAATGGCAATTAGAACGATGGGTGACAAGCTTCAAGCAAAAGAAGCTGTTAAAGTGAGAAACATCCCCTTAGTACCTGGAACAGATGGCGCCATTTTAGATTCAAAAGAAGCTTTAAAGGAAGCACATAGAATCGGAATGCCATTGATTATTAAGGCCAGCGCAGGCGGAGGAGGAAAGGGAATGAGGTCTGTTTTTAAAGTCGAAGACGTTGAAGAAGAGCTTACAAGGGCCATTTCTGAGGCGGAAAGATCTTTCGGAAACGGCGCCGTATTTATGGAGCGACTTGTGCTGCAACCCAGACATATTGAAGTCCAGGTATTGGCTGATATGCACGGCAATTGTGTTCACCTGTTTGAACGCGAATGTAGCATTCAACGCAGGCATCAAAAAGTCGTTGAAGAAGCACCATCATCTCTACTCGATGACAATTTGAGAAAAGAGATGGGACAATGCGCCATCGAAGTTGCACGCGCTTGCGATTATGTAGGCGCAGGAACTGTTGAATTCCTCGTCGATGCAAATAAAGACTTCTTCTTCCTTGAAATGAATACCCGACTTCAAGTAGAACATCCTGTCACAGAATTCATCACCGGAATTGATTTGGTCAGAGAACAAATCAGGGTCGCAGAAGGCAAAGCACTTTCCTTTACACAGAATGACTTAAGGATATCGGGACATTCTATAGAATTAAGAGTGTATGCAGAAGACGCCTCAGAGGGATTTCTTCCTGGCACGGGCATCCTCAGCAAGTACATCCCTCCTGTCGGACCAGGAATCAGAGTTGACGATGGTGTCATCCAAGGTGGAGAAGTGAGCATCCATTACGACCCCATGCTGGCAAAATTGATCGTGCATGCTACTACTCGTGAAGATTGCATTGAGAAAATGCTTCATGCAATTGACAATTACGAGATTCGCGGCGTGAAAACGACACTCGACTTCGGCCGTTTTGCAATCGACCACGAAGCGTTTCGTTCAGGAAACTTCGACACTGGGTTTGTCAAAGATCATTTTACCGCAGAAAAGCTCATTCGAGAACTTCCAGTAGAAGATGAGATATTTGCATCATTGGTCGCTGAGCTCAGTCAAAGAGTGAATGACGAAAAAAACAAAGTTCAACAAGAAAATGCTATTTTAACCATTCGATCCCCTTGGAGAAACCGAGAAGAGAGATAATGAGCACAGCGTAAAGTATCTTTACACATCCATGTCAAAAAGACAATTTATCATATATGATTTAGAGGCGACTTGTTGGAGAAGCCCCAAACCTAGACAGGTTGAAATCATTGAAATCGGAGCCGTCAGAGTCAATGATGATTTGGAAATCGTAGATGAATTTTGTGAATTCATACTTCCCGTGATACATCCCAAAATTGATAAATTCTGCACAAAACTGACCAGCATTACCCAAGAAGACGTTGAGTACGCAGATCATTTTGATGTGGTCATTAAACGGTTTGAAGATTGGATGGATTGCGCTTCGGCAAGAACTGCACTTTTCAGCTGGGGCGAATTTGACCACAGGCAGTTTGTCGTAGACGCAAGACTTCACAATCTTAAACTAGACTGGTTGAAGTATTGGGCGTGCCTTCAAAGACATTACAGCAAATACAAGGGTGCAAAGAATCAAATCGGACTTAAGAACGCAATGATTCATGAAGGACTTGAATTTAATGGAACCCAGCACAGAGCAATTGCCGATGCCCGAAACATGGCTGAACTTTTTATTAAGGTTGCAAAACCTATGAATATCGTTTAATGCAAAAGGGGCGTGCCACCTTCATTGAAATCACTTTCTTTCTGAGGAATGCGCTTCTTTTATTTGCAATCCTCACAGCCGTCTCACTGATATTATTTCCTCAATTTGCGGATGTACTTGTCAGAATGGGAATCCCTTTGCTAACTCTTATAATGTTTCTTACAGGAACCCTTCCTTGCTTAAAAACCGGAAAGGCATTTTGGTGGCCCATACTCGCATTCATAAACGCTTTGTTTCTGACTTCACTTCTGCAATATTATATGCAACTTGATCCTTATGAATATCCACATTTGGCGCTCTTCTGTGCATCTCTGTACACGGGCATCGCATACGCTGTTATCCAACCAAAGGGAACACTCATTATTTTAGGTATCGCAACAATATGTGCTGGATCGGTTTACGTAGATATCTCAAAAGAAGTGATCTCGAGAACAAATGGGAATGACACACTTTATCTCGTTAAAGGAGATACGGTAAAAATGGCGTCTTACTTTATTTGCTACCCTAGCGCTGACGAAGCACAAGGTGCAGAAATTATCTTTCTTGAAAGAATACCCATACGTTATGAAAAGGGCACAATTGTCACGTTTGATGAGATGTTTTTTAAAGCGGAGGAAACACATTATACGTCTGAAGCCTTTTTTTCTGACGTCGAATACGCTTGGCGCAGAATACCCTTCCCGAATAAATCACAAAAAGAGATTGCATTAGAATGGAAAAGCGGGGTTGCTGGGGAGGATATCACAGCTTCACTTCAACACAATCTTTGGTCAACGATAAAAACAGAAATCACAGCAGAATCTAAGGCGAAGAATCGCACAAATATCATTGCGCTTCGCGTCACGCGGTACAAGCTTAAATTGATGATTTGGTTTGGTGTTTTTCTCGTAGCTTTCGGGATTATTCAACGCATTACGAAACGCAATAATTATGTCTAAACCCTTACGCTTGAGTATCGCCGGCACAGGTAAAGTGGCGCAAACACTCGGGCTGGCATGGCAAAAAGGGGGAGTCGAAATCGTTGAGGTTTGGGGACGGTCTCAAGACCGAGCTCAGGAATTAGGCCGCAAACTTAATGCTGTCGTTGTCAATGACCTTGGAACATTGTCAACAGATATTGATGCCGTAGCAGTTTTGGTCAGCGATGATGCCATCCGTGAAGTTGCACAGTCATTGCCAAACAATGTCAAAAGATTTCACGCTTCTGGTGCAACGGATAGGGATGTTTTGGGCGGAGAAAACGGTGTGGTTTGGCCCATCAAAAGTTTCAGTACAAAACCACATGAGGAAGACCTCACAGAAGTTCCATTTGCTGTCGAAGCTGGCTCAAAGGAATTTCAATCGATGCTTCACAGGTTGGTGAGAGAAAGTGGAGGAAAACCCTTTAACGCACCTTCACAAACACGCGCAAAAATACATTTGGCGGCAGTGTTTACCCATAATTTCTCAAATCACTGCCTTGCGTTGTCTCAGCAAATTCTAGATGAAGAAGGACTTCCAAAAGACTTGATGAGACCCTTGGCAGAAGGATTGATCGAGGGGGCCAAATCGGGGGATTCATTTTCGCTACAGACTGGAGTCGCCCTCAGAAAAGATCTTGGAAGCCAAAAGAAACATCTGGAACTACTCAAAGAATTTTCAAACAATAAAAAACTTACTGAATTTTACAAATTTGTAAGCAAGCATATAGCTGACAGCCATGAATTATAAAACAAAACTCGCTGAAATAGAGATTTTCGTGTTTGATTACGACGGTGTATTTACTGACGGTGTCGTTCTGTTATTTCCTGACGGGTCTCAAGTCAGACAAGCATCGACGCGTGATGGGTATGCGGTCCAATGGGCCGTGAAACAAGGCTTAAAGATTGCGGTATTAACAGGAGGACATGAGGTGGCCGTAGGCGACAGAATGAGAAAGCTCGGCGTCACGGAAGTACATCTTGGGTGTGCGGATAAGCTAGAATCATTGAAATCATTGTGTCTTAAACTAGACATCCCTCTGAGCAAAGTGGCTTACATGGGGGACGATATCCCTGATTTACCAGCGATGCGTGAAGTCGGTTTGGCAGTCGCCCCTGACGATGCCGTTGAAGAAATCAGGAATGTCGCACATTACATCAGCCCAAAAAATGGTGGGCAAGGCTGCGTGAGAGATTTACTTGAACAAACCATGAGATTAAAAGGAATTTGGGCTTCTAAGCATGCTCACAAATGGTGATAAAACACGTTCCGACTTTCGGTTTACTTAACTAACTTCGCGCCGCAATGGATAAGAATACAATTTTAGGGTTTTTACTGATGTTCGGGCTCTTAATGGGCTACAATTGGTATACAGCACCTTCTCAGGAAGAAATCGCAGAAATGGAGCGTTTGGAAGCTGAGGCTGAAGAAGACCGTGAAAACGAGAAAGATTCTGAGAACTTACAGACTGAAGAGACACAAGCGAACTTTCTTGAAGAAGAGAAAAAAGCACAACGTTTATCTCTTCTTGAAAATATGGGGCCTGACTCTTCTGGCGCAGTAATTATTCCCGACGACATCAGAAAACAATACGGACCGATGGCATTGGCTGTCTTTGGCGAGGATCAAGAACACACGCTAACATCCTCCGTTTTAGAAATCACGTTGAAATCACGTGGTGGACTCCCCTACTCTGCAACATTAATAGACGGAAACGTCAGAAACGTGAGTTACAGTGCAGGTGACCCTATCCAATTGTGGGACCCTACAAACAGCGCCATGGACCTGCAATTTGATGTGCCTGGAACGGGCCGTATCAAACTTAGCGATCTGTCCTTCCTTTTAACCTCAGAGACGGACAGTACGATGTACCTGAAAGCTGTGACAGAATCAGGAGGTGCGATTGAGATTGTTCATACGCTTGTAGGCTATGCGCTTGATACACGAATTACATTTAGAGACCTTGGGCGTGAAATCTTACCTAAACAACATTTGGTTTGGTCTGCAAAGGGATTAAGAAATGAAAAGGGTCTTGAGTGGGAAAGGCAACATACCTCCATATTCTTTAAGGAAAAGGACAGAGGTCGTGATTACTTAAGTGAAGGAAGATCGGACGAAGAGACGATAGAATACAATCTAGAATGGATGGCATTCAAACAAGATTTCTTCTCAGTGTTGGTGTCAAAAGAAGGTGGTTTTGAGAAAGGGGCTGTTTTAACAAATGAGCTCTTCGAAGAAGACACGACCTCTACCCTGTTCTTCTCTGCCGACCTGCCTATGGTCGCAGAGATTCGTGGAAACACAATGGCGCAAGAACTTTCGTTTTACTTCGGACCAAACGACCTCGTTCTTCTGAACAAAACTGGACTCAATGAAGTTGGAAAAATCATTGATTATGGATGGTGGATTTTTGGTTGGGTCAATCGAAACTTCATCCTTCCGATATACAACATGCTGAACGCTAGGGTTGCGAGTGCTGGATTGATCATTTTAATTATCACACTCATTATTAAAATGTTCCTCTTCCCGATTACCTGGAAAAATTTCTTGAGCTCCGCGAAGATGAAAATGCTTCGTCCTGATATTGAGAAAATTAACGAGGACCTCAAAGACGATAGTACTGCGCGTCAGCAAGCAACAATGGAACTCTACCGCAACACCGGGGTTAACCCCATGGCTGGCTGCCTACCTGCTTTGCTTCAGATGCCTATTCTATATGCAATGTTCCGTTTCTTTCCCGCAAATATCGATTTACGTGGCAAGCGCTTTCTCTGGGCAGATGACCTCGCTGCCTTCGACAGCATCATAGATCTTCCGTTTACAATTCCGATGTATGGAAGCCATGTGAGTGGGTTTACTGTTCTCATGGCCATCTCTATCTTCTTTTACATGCGAATGACCACTGCTGGGCAACCTCCTCAACCCACTCAAGCGGGCATGCCAAATATGAAGGTGATTCAGAACTTCATTCCCTTTACAATGTTGTTCTTCTTTAATAAATTCGCCTCTGGTCTAAGCCTTTATTACCTGGCGGCAAATCTTGTGTCTATCGGACAAATGCTAATTATTAAGCGATATTTTATTGATGAGGATAAGATTCTAGCGCAAATTGATAAAAACGTCAAGAACCCGAAAAAGAAATCAGCCTTTCAAGAAAGACTTGCTGAGATGCAGAAAGAACAGGCGAATAAAACAAAGGAAATCAAGGCCGCCAAAACAAGACGTAAAAAGAAGTAATGATGACCTTTTGTAAAGTCAATACCGTTTATATTTTAGTGTGTGTTGCACTGGCTTTATCAAGTTGCACTCAAAAAAAAGACGTAGCCGATGGACACATCCCACTTGAAGTAGCGATAGGCTTACAAAAGACCATGTGTTATGGATCGTGTCCCTCGTTTAATTTTTCGGTTCTCAACGATGGGCAAGCGACACTGACTGTAGGTCGGTTTGCTGAAAAAGCCTTTGGAAGAACTCTCGAGGAAGGGAAGTACATTGGAACGATAGAACTTCATGAGATTGCAAAAATTACGGCATTTGCCGAAAAATCCGGTTATAACAAACTCGAAGACAGATACGACAACCCGATGATCATGGATATTCCAGCTGCAATCTCTACCATCAATCGTAAAACTGTATTTAACCGTTATGAAGGACCGGATTTAAAAGACCTTTATACGCGAATAGAACAATTAATAAGCACCGTTAATTGGAAAGCGAAAAACAATTCAGAATAGTAATATAATTTAACATACGATCAATGAAACATATTTTTTCAATCGCATTTA
>MDSV01015442.1_pt1 | contig 10255 bp, 14 predicted proteins | sample 810851 | NCBI WGS metagenome assembly MDSV01 (sample SAMN05326640, study PRJNA326480) | marine metagenome | isolation source: seawater | place: Atlantic Ocean: North East | collected 2012
ATGAAGGTCTGCGTGCCTGGATGGCACCGGCTGACCAGCCGCACGAAAACTTCGTCTTCCCTGAAGAGGTTCTGCCCCGTGGAAACGCCCTTTAATTCCGGTCTTGTCGCCACCGGCGGCAAAGACCTTGACTCAACCGGTTACGCGTGGTGGTCAGGCAATGCTCGCCTGATCAACCTGTCCGGCCGTCTGCTGGGTGCCCATGTGGCGCACGCTGGCCTGATGGTGTTCTGGGCAGGCGCAATGATGCTGTTCGAGGTGAGTCATTTCACCTTCGACAAGCCCATGTACGAACAGGGCTTCATCTGCATGCCGCACGTTGCCACCCTTGGCTACGGCGTCGGTCCTGGCGGTGAAGTCACCAATCTGTTCCCATTCTTTGTGGTCGGTGTTCTGCACCTGATCAGCTCCGCAGTGCTCGGACTGGGTGGCCTGTATCACGCCATCCGTGGTCCTGAAATCCTGGAGAACTATTCCACCTTCTTCTCCCAGGACTGGCGGGATAAGAACCAGATGACCAACATCATTGGTTATCACCTGATTCTGCTTGGCGTCGGCTGCCTGCTCTTGGTCTTCAAGGCCATGTTCTTCGGCGGCGTTTACGACACCTGGGCACCAGGTGGTGGTGATGTGCGTCTGATCACCAACCCCACCCTGAATCCAGGTGTGATCTTCGGCTATCTGTTCCGCGCTCCGTTTGGTGGCGAGGGCTGGATCATCGGTGTGAACTCCCTGGAAGACATCATTGGTGGCCACATCTGGCTGGGTCTGACCCTGATCTTTGGTGGCATTTGGCATGTGATCACCAAGCCATTCGGCTGGGTGCGTCGTGCCTTCATTTGGAACGGTGAGGCCTACCTGAGCTACAGCCTTGGAGCTCTGAGCTTCATGAGCTTCATCTGCTCCGCATACATCTGGTTTAACAACACCGCCTATCCCTCAGAATTCTGGGGACCCACCAACGCTGAATCGTCCCAGGCTCAGAGTTTCACCTTCCTGGTCCGTGACCAGCGCCTTGGCGCCAATATCGGATCCGCCATGGGTCCTACTGGTTTGGGTAAATACCTGATGCGCTCACCAACTGGCGAGATCATCTTCGGTGGTGAAACCATGCGTTTTTGGGACTTCCGTGGTCCCTGGCTGGAGCCCCTCCGTGGCCCCAACGGTCTCAGCCTCGACAAGCTGCAGAACGATATTCAGCCTTGGCAGGTCCGCCGCGCCGCTGAATACATGACCCACGCCCCTAATGCCTCACTCAACTCTGTTGGAGGCATCATCACCGAGCCCAACTCGGTGAACTTCGTGAACCTTCGCCAGTGGTTGGGAGCAGCACAGTTTGTGCTCGCCTTCTTCTTCCTGGTGGGTCACCTCTGGCATGCAGGCCGCGCTCGCGCTGCTGCTGCCGGTTTCGAGAAGGGAATCGACCGTCAGGCCGAGCCCACTTTGGCCATGCCCGATCTCGACTGATCACAGCGATCAGTCCCTTCGGCATCAAGCCAACAACGATCGTCACTCAACCCCGCCGAAAGGCGGGGTTTTTTGTTGGCTCAATCATGAGCGCAGTCAATCGTCTGGTGACGACGTCGGTCTTCAAAACGAGCGCGATCAAGTTCTGAGCCAAGCAGCCTGCAGAGCAGACTGCTTGGGTGGAACCCATGCCAGGGACGTCAGTCTCCACAATCAAATGGCAGACATGAGGTGATGCGTGCCACCGTGAGCTTGACGATCAGAAACTGAGGTCGAGAAGCGAATGTCCGTTAGGAGCTCGGCCCTTCTCTCCAGGAGCAACCGGCGTGTTGACAGCGAAATCTGACTGACCGAGTCGTTGCGAAGACCCACTGAAGTGAGCCTGCTCGGATGAAAGATCCAAGGAGGTTGATGTGGATGCGATCGATGGAGTCCCGACCTGGGGGCGATGGACAGGCTCCATGGCGCACACCGGCGTGATCAAGGACAACGTGGCCAACAGAGGCCAGCAGGCATGGCGCAGAGCAAACATCAAGCCGAGCACGAAGGGGGTACCTTCGACTTAGCTACGGCCAGAGAAAAATGACAACGATCAAGCAGCAGCCAACCATCGACGCAGCAGCGGCAGGCTGAGGCCAATCACGTTGGAGTAACAACCATCCAGCCGCTCCACACAGCAGCCGCCTCGACCTTCAAGGGCAAAGCCCCCGGCACACTGCATTGGTTCCCCAGTGGAGACATAGGCCGCAATCTCCTCATCGGTCAGCTCAGAGAACAACACGCGAGTGGTGACACAACAACGGCGTACCGGAAGGGATGGTGCAGCCGCCGGGCCGGGCAGCAGGCAATGGCCGGTGTGCAGCTCTGCCCATGCTCCACGTAAGCGCTGCCAACGCGCGATCGCCTCCTCAGCATCGGCGGGTTTGCCAAACACCTCACCCTCAAAAGCCAGCACAGAATCGCAACCCAACACGGCTGTGATCGCCTCATCGGCGCAGTGCTCTCGCACCACAGAGGCCTTGGCTGCAGCCAACAACTGAACCAACTCAGCAGGATCTGGATCGAAAATCGCCTCCTCATCAACGCCACTCACCTGAACGCGGTGGTGAATCGCAGCCTGTTCCAGCAAGCGGCGACGAGCAGGTGATGCGGATGCCAGCAAAAGCACGGCTGCAACGCGGATGTGCAGAGTCTGCCAACGGCTGCACGGCTGACCGCTCCAGCCATGAGAATGGGTCACGAACCACCAGCCACTGTGAACGCATCAGCCCAGACCCTGCTGACCGCCCGCTCCCGGGAACGGGCCCGGCAGGCTCTGCGCTGTCTACCCTTTGCGCTGGAGTTCTACAGCATTCTCGAGAGGGGAGCCCTTAGTAGCACTGAGCTTGCGGCACGTCCCGACTGGTCTGACCTCTGCCGCAGCCAGCTGAACCGATCACGCACGGAAGACCAACTGATCTGGCTGATCCAACTCGGAGTCTTGCGCCGTGAGGTGGATGGACAGGGACTGACCGAACGGGTCCGCCTCACGCCAATGGGACGGGAGTTGCTGCTCGCCTGGCCCGCTGGCATCCCTCCAGCCTCGCTAGCCCAGCGGCTGCATCACTGGCTGCGCCGACGCCGGCCCCGGTTGTGAGCCCAGCCATGGCGATGACAACGCATCCAGCCCGCCCACCGCTGATGGTGCTTGGCACCAGCAGCGGTGCCGGCAAGTCATTGATGAATGCCGCTCTCTGCCGCGTGCTCCTACGCCGCTGCGAGCAGCCGCTGCCCTTCAAGGGTCAGAACATGAGCAATAACGCCTGGGTCGATCCAAGCGGCGGTGAGATGGCCTACTCCCAGGCGCTTCAGGCCTGGGCCGCGGGCCTCGAGCCCGAATGTGCCATGAACCCGGTGCTGCTCAAGCCCCAGGGCGACTCCACCAGCGAACTGATTCACCTTGGCCAAGCAGTCGGCCGGGCAAGGGCAGAAACGTATTACGAGGAATGGTTTCGCCCAGGCTGGGCAGCCATTCGCAAGGGCCTGACCAACCTGCAAACCCACCACCCCGGCGGCCGACTTGTGCTGGAGGGAGCTGGAAGCCCAGTGGAGGTGAATCTGCAGCGCCGCGATCTCACCAACCTGCGACTGGCGCAGTACCTCCGTGCCCGCTGCCTCCTGGTGGCGGACATCGAACGGGGAGGCGTCTTTGCCCAGATTGTGGGCACCCTCAACTTGCTCAGACCCGTGGAACGACCACTGATCAGGGGAATCCTGATCAATCGTTTCCGCGGCCGCCAATCCTTATTTGATGAGGGGCGGCGCTGGCTTGAGGAACACACTGGAGTGCCGGTGCTGGGGGTGATGCCCTGGCTCGATGAGCTGTTCCCCCCGGAAGACTCACTTGATCTGCTGGAACGGCGTGGCCGCAAACAAGGGGCCGAGGTGGACATCGCTGTGGTACGAGTGCCCTCGCTCAGCAATTTCTCGGACCTCGACCCACTCGAAGCCGAGCCCACGGTGCAACTGCGTTGGCTAAGCCCAGGTCAAGAGCTCGGCCGACCTGATGCGGTGGTCATTCCAGGCAGCAAACAAACTCTGCGCGATCTCCAGGCCCTAAAAGACAGCGGCCTTGATACCAGCCTGGTTCGGTACGTGCATGAGGGTGGCCAACTGATGGGCATCTGCGGCGGCATGCAAATGCTGGGTCGGGAACTGCATGATCCAGAGGGACGCGAAGGTCCTCACAACCCAGACAAGGTTGCCGGACTCGATCTGCTGCCACTGAGCACACTGTTCAGCAGCCAGAAGGCCCTACTGCAGCGAAGCAGCGTGGCCTACTGGCCCACAGGGAGTCCACGCTTGAGCCTGGAAGGATTTGAGCTGCATCGCGGTCACACCACGCCTATGGAGCACTGCTCCAATCTCTGCGACAACGACGCACTCGGCTGGGTCAGAAGCGTGGGGACCCAGGGGGGCCTGGTGGTGGGTACCTATCTGCATGGCGTTTTCGAAAGCGGACCCTGGCGGCGGCGCTGGCTGAATCAACTACGGGACCGCCGCGGACTCAGTCTTCTCAGCGAAGACCAACCCCATCACAGCCGACAGCGCGATGCATTGCTCGATCGCCTGGCCGACGCGTTTGAGCGTCATGTGAATCTGGACCCTCTCCTGGAGGGGCCATGACAACCGTGCGGATTCACTGGCCCAATGGGCGCAATGGTGAACACCTGGTAGGCAGCGACTGGCTGACAGCGGCTCGGGATGCAGGGGTGACCATTCCCACCGGCTGCATGGGTGGCAGTTGCGGCGCCTGCGAGATCGAGGTGAACGGCACGACGGTGCGAGCCTGCATCAGCACGGTTCCGAGCAGCAGACGTGGCGAACTCAAAGTCGAATTCGCCACAGATCCCTTCTGGTGAAGCGCATCACCACTGCTGACCTCTGCCCTACCAGTTTTTCACCATCTAAGAATGAACAAGCTCACCAAAACGGCTCTCTTGTTGACAGGAGCAACCTTACTAACGGGCTGCACTTTACCCATCTCAATGAATCTACCTGGGCAATCTCCGGTCAAAAGAATTTACTGCTCGATCAAATCGATTGGCATCGACTTGCATTTCGACAACACCACCGGAGAACTCTTTTCACACAATGAATTCACATCCTTACTTGACCCTTTCAAGCTCGAGAAGGAGATCCCCTTTAACGAATTCATCCCCGGCGAGGCGATCAAGGAGGGACTTATAGCAGTAGGAGGACCACAGGGGAGCATCGAAAATGGCAACCTCGCCATCAAGCTTTTTGACAAAACCGATCCCAGCAATTTCGTCAGACTGCTGATCAACCTGGAAACGCTGAAGGCAAAGCTTGATCTCAGCAAGGTAGGCAGCGGTTACAATTCACCGAGCCAAAATGATGTCAATACAGTGACAGCTTATGTTGGCAAATCACTAACATGTGAATACATCACTCCACAATCGATCCAACGGTCGAACTAGCAACCTTTCCAAAAGAGAAGGCATCAAGATCACGTCACCTTCAGGAGCGCTGCCCCTGAAGGTGACCGATGCGTCAGCACAGACACTTCAACGCTTGAGCACCCGGCAGTAGGACAACCAACCGGCAATCCCACCATCCAGCTCCTGGCGCTCTTCATCAGTCTTGGGCTCAGGCAGCCCCAACTGCTTGATGGCCTCCAATCGGGTGAGGTAACCAGCCTCAAAGCGGGCACAGATCAGTTGATGCTCTGCCAGACGATTGACGGCGCAACCACTGAACAGCAGGACAGCCGGCAGAAGCCATACCCTCGTCATCAGGCTTCTCAACATGATTCTCCAAGCAAAGGACAGACCAGCCGGGGCAGCGATGAGGTGAGCAGGGCATTCACCTTGCTGTCAGCCAGATTGACTACAACGATCGCGCAGACCGATGAACCACACCGAGAGGCGGCGAGGCGGAGGCCTATTGGTGGTGGGCGTGGGCAGCCTCTCCAGCCTGCTGGGGGAGGCCCTACTGGGCTTGGTTTTTGGCCTAACGCTGCTTCAGGGACAAGGGAGCTGATCGGATGGGCGTCCTGGCAGGTCTCGTCGCCGCCCTGGCATGGACCGTGGCCAGCAGCCTCTGGCGCAGCCTGTCGACATCCCTCAGTTCCCTGCAACTGAACGGCCTCAAAAATGCCATCGCCTGCCTCTTGCTGCTGCCAGTGCTCCTCTCCGTGCCCTGGCAACATCAGCCAAGCCGTTGGCTGATGTTGCTACTCAGCGGCGCCATCGGCATTGCTGCAGGCGACAGCTTTTACATCGGAGCCTTACGGCGACTCGGCACCCGTCGCACCCTCACCGTTGAGGCACTCGCACCTCTTCTGGCTGCCATCAGCGGTCTTGCCTGGATGGGAGAAGACCTTGGACTGCTCACCTGGAGCGGCGCCACCCTGGTGAGCCTTTCCGTCGTGATCGTGGCCCGACAGCGTCCGCCGACACAAACGGCAGGGCGTGATCGAGGCCAACAGGCCCAAGCCCTTGGTCTGCTGTTGGCACTGATGGCGGTGATCTGTGGTGTTGGTGGAGCCGCCCTCTCCCGCAGCGTGCTGCTAAGCGCTGCGGTGCAACCGATTCAGAGTTCCGCCGTCAGGCTGCTGGGGGGTCTGGTCTGTCTTCTGCCCTGGCTGTTCGGGTCTCGAGGCTGGCCATGGCATAGGCAGAAGCGTGCTGGCCCATGGCCGAAGCAACGCCGCTGGCTTCGGGTCATGACAGCAACGGTGCTGGGCACGAACTTAGGCATCCTGTTGCAGCAGGAGGTGTTGCAGCGTCTCCCTCTGGCCGTGGCTGTCACCCTGCTGAGCACCGCACCAGTGATGGCACTTCTGGTGGCATCCCAAGAGGGCGATCATCCACGCGCTGCTGGTGTGGCTGCCTCCCTACTGGCGGTCACCGGTGTGGCCATGGCCGTGTTGGACTGAATCAGCGTTCGCCATGCCCCATGACTGCCCGCCGCTGGTTTGTACTAGTTGGGGCCGTTGCCGGCCTGATCGCGATGGTGGCCTGGATCGGAGAAATCGATCTCGGCATCGACAACTCCCTCTCCGCCCCGCCAGGCTCCCAACCACAGCCATCAGACCAATCCAGCGGCAATCAGCCATGAGCAAGGCAGGGTCAGCGACCTATTTCGGATCCAACAGCTGGCTACTAGAGATCGCAGGACTGCGGGTTTTGGTAGACCCCTGGCTGGTCGAGGCCCTGGTGTTTCCGCCGGGTGCCTGGCTGCTCAAAGGTGAACTGCAGCACCCATGGCCGATCCCGGAGCAACTGGATTTACTGCTGCTCACCCAGGGATTAGCCGATCATTCCCACCCGCCGACCCTCAAACGCCTACCCCGCAGCCTGCCAGTGGTGGCATCACCTGCAGCAACGCGCGTTGTCAAAGGTCTGGGTTTCGAACACGTCACCAGCCTGCAACCTGGTGAACAGCATCAGATGGAGGGCCTCAACATCCTGGCCTCAGCCGGTGCCCGTGTGCCGATGGTGGAGAACGGATACCTGCTGGATTGGCCGGAGGGATCGCTGTATCTCGAACCCCATGGAGTGCTTGATCCTGCTCTACCCAAGCGTTGTGTGAACACAGTGATCTCACCGGTGAGCGATCTAGGCCTGCCGCTAGCGGGGGCCTTCATCACCGGAGCCAGCGTGCTGCCTCAGCTGATGGAGCGCTTCCAACCACGCCAGATCTTGGCCAGCACAACCGGAGGCGATGTGCGCTTTTCAGGCTTGATCAGCCGCTGGCTGGAGACCAGCAGCAGCGCGACGGTCGCTCAGCCGCTGACAAGTGCTGTTGTCACCCCGGTACCAGGACAACCGGTCATGCTTGAAGGTGCTTAAGCGATCAAAGCCCCAACCGAGCAGGGGCGTGGGATTCAATCCTTGACCTCAAGAGTTTGCGCCATCAGGCTGACGAAACAGCCAGGGACAATGCACAACAACTGAACCGTTAAGGCACCACACCGGGCTTCTGGCTGTCGAGAAATTCAGCGCCATGGGCATAACGCACATTCACAGGAATACCTGCCTTACAGAGTGGACATTCGTCTGCAGGCCAGGCAGGCAAGATGACTTCATCGAGAAAGATGAACCTCTCAACCCCAAGGTCTTCTACCCCAACATTCCCCCGGTTCACATATGTGGCGATACCGATCGGACGGCCTCCGACGCGAACAACAGCCTCGTAGGTCAGGCGCACTGAAAATCCCGTATTGACAACATCATCGACGATCAGAACAGATTGATTTCTGATGAACTCGTCATACCCTCTTTTGATCTCAAAGCTTGCAGTTTTGCCTTCAGCATCAAGCTGACGCTCAGCAAAGACACAACCACATCCGAGAGCCAACGCGGTGTATTGAGCGCAAATCACACCACCGATGGCAGGTCCACAGACCAAGTCAGGATTCAAGCCTCGATCCTGTATCTCCGCGCCTAAAAGTTGCCCAAGCTGATACGCAAGGTCTGGTTGACAGTTGATTAGATCCTTGGCGATCCATCCGGAGCCATGATCGCCCGAGGCATACACAAAGTGATCAGCTTCGATCAGCGTTCCGCTCGATTCCAGAATCCTGCGTGTGGCCTGCTGTCGATCCTGAGAAGACATCGCGTCTGCACGAGGCTCACTGCATTGAGCCTGGCAAAGACCGCAGAATCACCCCATCACCACCTCGGGGCACTTCGCACCCACCCGGTTTGCAGCATGTGCGTCCAAGCGTCGATGGCGTTGTGGCGCAACAGGCGCCTCACCACAGGCTGGCCAGCAGCATGGAGCGATCTGGTCTCAACCTCAATCCACTTCGCATGTGCTGAAGGCAGCGCATTGCGGAACCGGCAGACCAGCTGCTGCTGCTCAGACCACAACCAACCGTCCCGATCCTTCTGTGGATAGCGTTCGACCTGGGAATGATCCTTCTTGGGCATAGGTGAAAGGATGGCGCCCTGTTTGGCTGGCGCGAGGCTTTGATCGCCAGAGCGTTGCTATCGGTAGGGACCGCTCACTGCAGCAAGCATGGCCCTGGCCCAACGCCTGCATCAACTGGAGGTGCCCACCAGAGAGCCGGGATTTACACGGCTCAATGAACTCCTCAATGCCTGGATCGCTGGCACCGGCATTCAGCAGGGTGTGCTGCATCTCACCTGCCTGCACACCAGCGCCAGCCTGACGATTAACGAAAATGCTGACCCGCGTGTTCTCAAGGACCTGCAGGCATGGATGGATGCCGTGGTTCCCCAAGACGGCCAAGGCCCCATCAATGGCAATGGCGAACGAACCCGATACCTCCATGACGACGAGGGCGATGACGACATGCCAGCCCATATCCGCACAGCGTTGACCAGTCAGACCATGACGCTGAGCATTGATCGAGGTCATCTACTGCTTGGCGTTTGGCAAGGCGTTTACCTCTGGGAGCACCGTGCCAACCCCCAGACACGGCGCATTGCCTGTCATGTCGTCGGTGAGCCGCAAGAAGACCAACAAGCCAAGCCCGCCAGCACTGCGCAGCAAAGCTCTTCAACGATGCTTCAGCGCCTGAGTGGAACCAAGCTCAATCAAGCGGTACAAGCCCGCTTCGATCCCAATGCCTGGGAGCGCGATGGCGGCATCGACACCGACGTCGATCTGCTGATCGACCGCCTGCATGAACTCACCGACAAGGGATCGGCATGATTGCCAAAAAAAACTGCGCACCCCAGCAACGACAAACCCCGGTGAAGCAGCTAGAAAGCAACCAACCTGGTTGCGTGGCATGGACGTGAGAGACGAAACGGAGAACACCGTGCATCTCAGCCCCGAACTCGTGAAAGTGCTCGATCAGCGGAGACGGGAATGGGGAGCCACCAGCCGTGGTGAGGTTGTGGAGATGCTTTTAGGCTGGATGAAAAAGAAATCAGCCTGATCAATTAAGGGGCGCCCTACATCAGAATTCAGCACGATTGGAGACTATGGATTACTCCTTAGCCCTCTTGAAGGTGTAGCAACCACCGTGATAACCCGTAAACGGTTGGGCATATGTCATCAGTTCCCAGCCCTGCTCACCCAATTCATTCATCAATCCCACAAGGGTGATGCTCCTCTGTGGGTGACTTCGCGAGATCAATTGACGATCATCTAGCCAAAGCTCCTCAATTTCACCTGTCCAGCTTTTGCCTCGGGGAACAAAGCGAAGTTGCGTGTATTCCCATTTCATCAGCAGTGGAGTCGGTGGAGGTAGGGGCGGCCGCGACTTTAACGCGTGGGCAATGGTTCCGAACGGCAGAGGGATCTGCAG
>MDSV01189760.1_pt1 | contig 10255 bp, 9 predicted proteins | sample 810851 | NCBI WGS metagenome assembly MDSV01 (sample SAMN05326640, study PRJNA326480) | marine metagenome | isolation source: seawater | place: Atlantic Ocean: North East | collected 2012
TTAGTAATTTTTCCAAATATAATACTACGAGAAAGCCATAAAGCATAACAAGCTGATAATACTATACCTATACTAGCAATTATGGTTAAAAATTTATTTTCTTGAAAGGCACCTAGTAATACTAGAAATTCACCCACAAAACCACTTGTTCCAGGAAGGCCTATATTTGCCATTGTGAAAAAAATAAAAATCAAAGCATAATTTGGCATTCGTAAAACTAAACCACCATAGAAGTGAATATCTCTAGTATGCATACGATCATAAATCACACCTACTAGTAAAAATAAAGCTGCTGAAATTATACCATGACTTATCATTTGAAAAATCGCTCCGTCGATTCCTTGTTGGTTCATAGAAAATATACCCAAAGTAACAAAACCCATATGTGCAACGGAGGAATAAGCAATTAATTTTTTTATATCAGTTTGCACCAAAGCAACTAAAGAAGTATAAAGAATAGCTATAACTGAAATTATAAATATAAAGTTTTGAAAAATAACACTAGCATCAGGAAACATTGGAAGGCTAAATCTTAAGAATCCATATCCTCCCATTTTAAGTAAAATTGCTGCTAATACAACAGATCCTCCAGTTGGTGCTTGTACATGTGCATCTGGCAACCATGTATGAAATGGCCACATTGGTAATTTAACTGCAAATGATGCAAAAAATGCCATCCAAAGTACAGATTGCATTCCACCTACAATATTATAACCAAATAATTCGAGACCAGAATTATCAAAATCAAATGACATTAAAGTAGGAATGTCAGTAGTTCCTGATTCAGCCCACATATAAATTATGGCTAATAACATTAATATAGAACCTAACAAAGTATATAAAAAAAACTTAAAAGCTGCATAAACCCTATTATTACCACCCCATATTCCAATAATTAAAAACATGGGAATTAGACCAGATTCAAAAAATAAATAAAATAAAACCAGATCTAAAGAGCAGAAAACACCTAGTATTAGTGTCTCTAGCAATAAGAAACAGATCATATATTCTTTTACTTTATTTTCAATTTTCCAACTTGATACTATAACTATTGGCATTGTTACAGTAGTTAATAATATTAATGGTAAAGATATCCCGTCAATGCCTACTTTATAAGTTAGCCCCATAAGCCACTGATATTCTTCCACTAGCTGAAAACCAGATTCGTGAGATTTAAAATTATAAATGATAAAAAGACTAAAAATGAATGTTGCAATAGTAGATACTAAAGCAAGTAACTTTGCATTATTATTAGATTCATAATTTTCTGCTCTTAGGAATACACCCAAAATAATAGCACCAAAACTGGGAAAAAAAATAACTAATGAAAGTAAATAATCCACTTTTACCCCCCTATACTAACTAAAAAATAAGTTAATATAGACACCAAACCAATAAATATTGCGAAAGCATAATGATAAATAAAACCAGTTTGAATTCGACCAACAAATTTAGTTAAAGTAGGAATAAAAATTAAAGAAATAAAGTTAATGAAACCATCTATTATTTTTTCATCACCTATTTTCCAAAAAATATGCCCTAACCATCTAGAAGATTTGACAAATATGGCATTATAAATTTCATCAAAGTACCATTTGTTTAACAAAAAATTATATAAAATATTTTGATTTTTTGAAAAAACTTGGGGTAAATTTGGTTTGTGAATATAGAAAATAAACGCTAAAAATAATCCAACAATCATTGACAAGAAAGGTGTAAGCTTTGCCCAAACAGGTATGTAGTGCAAATCAGATAATATTGTATTAGTAGGCAAAACATAAATAGATTGTGAAAAGAAATATTCAGCTTTTTTACCAAGAAAAAAGTCATAAAAAATAACACCTACAAAAATAGAACAAATTGAAAGAATAATTAATGTAATATTTATAGATTTTGAGTTTTCTTCTGCATTATCAAAATATTTTCTTTTCCCTCTATATTCCCCAAAAAATGTTAAAATAATTAAACGCCAACTATATAATGATGTTAAAAAAGCAGAGAATATGATGAATAAAAAATAAACAAAGGTATTATGATTATTAGAAGCATAAATTCCTTCAATTATTGAATCTTTAGACACGAAACCTGAAAATCCTAATGGTAAATTAAACAAATCATAGCTTAAAGGTATTCCAACACCCGTTATCGCAAAAGTACCTATCATCATTGAATAAAAAGTAATAGGTAACTTTCTCCTAAGTCCACCATAAGTTCTTATATCTTGCTGGTGATGCATAGAATGGATTATTGATCCTGCGCATAAAAACAAAAGTGCCTTAAAAAAAGCATGAGTAAACAAATGAAACATAGCTGCTTGATATAACCCAATACCAGCTGCAGAAAACATAAAACCAAGCTGTGAACATGTAGAGTAAGCAATTATTTTTTTAACATCGTTTTGAACCAAAGCTACTGTTCCAGCAAAAAAAGCAGTTAGTACTCCAACTAAAACTATTAAATTGGAAGCTAATGATGTAAATTCAATTGCTGGAGATAGTCTACATAACAAAAAAACACCTGCAGTAACCATAGTTGCTGCATGAATTAAAGCAGATACAGGAGTTGGCCCCTCCATTGCATCAGGTAACCAGGTATGAAGAAAGAATTGTGCTGATTTACCCATAGCGCCTAAAAAGAATAAAATTACTATAAATTCTAATGCATTAAATTTAAAGAAAAGAACTTCTATAGTTTTATCAGCAATATCGGGAGCCATCACAAATAAATCATCAAAATCAAGAGACCTCACATAATAAAAAGTACAAAAAATTGCTAGGGCTAACCCAATATCCCCTATTCTATTAACAATGAATGCTTTTATAGCAGCTATATTTGCTGTGGATTTTTTATAATAGAAACCTATCAATAAATATGAAGCTAATCCCACACCCTCCCAACCAAAAAACAATTGAACAAAATTATTTGAAGTAACCAACATAAGCATCGCGAATGTAAAAAGAGATAAATAAGAAAAAAACCTTGGTTTATACTTTTCAAAATCTTCCCAATTCGGATCATGACCCATATAACCAAAAGAATAAAGATGAACAAAAGCAGAAATTGTGGTAATAACTACCAACATTATAGTGGTTAAACTGTCTAGCCTTACTTCCCAATTTACTACTAGAGAACCTGACTCCATCCATTTAATTAAAATTATTTGTTCAACACTATTGAAATCTAATGAAAAGAAAGTTATCCAAGAACCTAGGCAAGACAGAAATATTAAAAAAGTTGTTAGGCTAAGAACAACATTCTCATTAAATCTTCTATAAAAAAAACCTGAAAAAACAGATCCTAATAAAGGTGCAAATATTATTAATTGTAGCATAAAGTCTAGCCCTTCATTACATTAGCATCATCGACAGCTATCGACCCTTTATTCCTAAAGAAACAAACTAATATAGCTAAACCAATTGCAGCCTCAGCAGCTGCCACAGTCAAAACAAATAATGAAAAAATCTGTCCAGTTAAATCTCCTAAAAAATACGAGAAAGATACAAAATTTATATTTACAGCTAATAAAATTAATTCTATGGACATTAGAATTATAATAACGTTTTTTCTGTTTAGGAAAATTCCAAAAACTCCAATTAAAAATAATAATGAAGATAAAATTAAAAAATGTTGTAGCTCAATCATAATCCTTGTCCTGGCTTAATATCTTTTAGTTCAATTGAACTTTCTGGATCTCTATAAATCTGAGCTAAAATGTCTTGTCTTTTTACGTCTTTTCTTCTTTGATGTGTTAATACAATGGCTCCAATCATTGCAATTAATAGAACAATTCCAGCCAACTGAAAATATATTATAAAATCAGTGTATAAGACCAACCCCAACTGTTTGGTATTTTCAATTTTAGGGTCAATTGCTAAAATGTTATTTTCATTTAAAACTACTACTGGTACAAAATCATTAAAAATGAGACCCAATTCTACAAAAAGAACTAGCCCAACCAATATACCTAATGGTAAATATTTAGTTAATCTAGACTTAATTTCTTTAAAGTTTATGTTCAGCATCATAACTACAAACATAAAAAGTACAGCTACGGCTCCTACATAAACAATCATCAAAATTAAAGCTAAAAATTCTGCACCCAAAAGAATAAAGAGTCCTGAAGCACCAAAAAAAGTTAATATAAGCCACAATACAGAATGAACAGGATTTCTTGATAAAACAACAAAGAGTGCAGAAAAAAGTGTAATACCTGCAAAAAAATAATATGCTAAAACTAATGACTGCATTAAAAATCCTTGTCTACTCCATAAACTATCTAAAACTTTTATCTAGTTTTATATTTTCAGCTATTAAATGTTCCCACTTTCTACCATTTTCCATTAATTTTTCTTTATTATAAAATAATTCTTCTCTGGTTTCAGTTGCATATTCAAAATTAGGTCCTTCAACTATTGCATCTACTGGACAAGCCTCTTGACAAAAGCCACAATAAATACATTTCGTCATATCAATATCATATCTTGTTGTTCTTCTACTTCCATCAGCTTCTCTTGGTCCAGCATCTATAGTTATTGCTTGGGCTGGACAAATTGCTTCACACAACTTACATGCAATACATCTCTCCTCACCATTTGGGTAGCATCTTAAGGCGTGCTCACCACGAAATCTTGAAGAGATTGGTCCTTTCTCATATGGATAGTTAAGGGTAGCTTTAGGTCTAAAAAAATATTTCATACCTAATTTAAACCCTTTTATAAAATCTCTAAGTAGGAAATAATTTATAGCTCTTCGCCAATCAATTTTATTCATAAAATCTCCTTAATATTACCACCTTGCATACCCAGAAACGTCAAGTTGAGCAAGAGTAGCTACAACTACAACCCAAGCTAGTGACATAGGAAGAAAGACCTTCCACCCAAGTCTCATTAATTGATCGTATCTAAATCTTGGGACTATAGCTTTGACCATAGAAAACATAAAAAATATAATTAAAATTTTAAAAATAAGCCAAAAAATGCCATCTGGTATTACTGGAATTGGTGACAACCAACCTCCAAAAAAAAGTATTGATATAAGAGCACACATCAATACTACTGTCATTAATTCACCTATCATAAACAGAAGAAATGGTGTAGAGGAATATTCGACTTGAAAACCAGCAACTAATTCAGCCTCTGCTTCAGGTAGATCAAACGGTGGTCTATTAGTTTCAGCTAATGCAGAAATAAAGAATAAAATCACCATGGGAAAATGAGGTAGCCAGTACCAACTTAAAATACCATAACCACCATCTTGTGCTAAGACAATTTTAGATAAGTTTAAAGAACCTGTTGAAATAAGAATACCTATAATAATAAATCCTATTGAAACTTCATATGAAATCATCTGAGCTGCAGATCGTAGACTTCCAAGAAAAGGATACTTAGAATTAGAAGCCCACCCTCCCATAATAACTCCATAAACTTCTAAACCAGCAACTGCAAATATAAATAATATTCCTATATTTATATCGGTAAGAACCCACCCACTATTAAAAGGAATCACAGACCAAGCTATCAAAGATAAGACGAATGTAATAAGAGGAGCCAATAAGAAAACTATCTTGTCTGAACCAGCAGGTATTACAATTTCCTTAAATATATATTTTAAAAAATCCGCAAATGACTGAAAAAGACCAAAAACACCAACGACATTAGGTCCTTTGCGCATTTGTACAGCTGCCCAGATTTTTCTATCTGCATACATTAGGAAAGCTAAACTTAATAAAACAACTACTGTTATTAATAAACACTGACCAGTAATTAAAAGTATCAGACCAAAACCTTGAGAAAAATCCATATTATCTCTTCACTTTTTCGTTTAATATTTGTTTCTGATTTTTTGACAATGTAGCCATTATATCGCTAGATCTCGCTATTGGGTTTGTTAAATAATGATCGTTCCAAACATTCTTTAAATTGACTTGCAAACATTTTTTTGAATATTTAGAAGACTTAACCCATGAATTATTTTTAACTTCATTTAAAGCAGCAAAATCAGGGTATTCTAGGAAAAGTTTTTTTCTTAGTTGATTTAAATTATTGTATTCTAGTGTGCAATTCAATTGTTCTGACAATGCTCTTATTATAGACCAATTTTCTCGAGCATTACCAATCTTTTCACATGCCTTTAGAGAAAGTTGAGACCTACCCTCAGTATTGACGAAAATCCCTGATTCTTCTGAAAACGCGCATCCAGGAAGTATTACATCAGCTCTGTTAGCACCACGGTCACCATGGCTACCTTGATAAATAACAAATTTATCTTTCGGCAAGTCATGTTCGTCCATGCCAATATTTAAAATTATATCAGACCAATTCACTGTGGAGTTATAGTCTGAATCTGAAACAAAATTTAAATCCATTGCTCCAACTCTAGAGGCCGCCACATGAAGACTTATAAGTTCAGCATTCAAAGTTTCTTTAAACTTCTTTATAAATTCTAAAGCTTCATAACCATCCGTTCTACAAAAAATACCTTGCCCTAAAAGAACTAAGACTTTTTTATTTTTGTAAAATTTGTTATCACTTTTAATTATTTTGTTTAATTCGATTAGATTTGAACCAAGATGATTAAATCCATATGTCAAATGTGAGTATTCTCCTACTAGATTTACTTCTGTACCTTTTAACCATGCACTTCTAATTCTAGCATTTAGGACTGGTGCTTCAATTCTTGGATTAGAACCAATAATAAATATAACTTCAGATTCATTAATTGCATTAATTGGAACTGTTCCTGCATATAAAGCTCTATCATTTGGAGGAATGCAGGTATTAAAAGTCCTACACTCAGTTCTTCCTCCTAAATTCCCCATCAACTCTTTTGCAGAAAATAAAGTTTCTAAATTTACTAGGTCACCAGCTATAGCAAGAATATTTGATGTTTTATTTACTTTCTTAACAATAACCTCAAATGCCTCATTCCAAGATGAAGCTTTCAGTCTTCCTTCTTCATTCCTAACATATGGAACATCTAGCCTTTGCTTACTTAACCCATCCCAAATGAATCTCGACTTATCTGATAACCATTCTTCATTTATTCCATCATGATTTCTGGGAGTTATACGCATAATTTTTTTTCCTTTTGAATCAATTCTTATATTTGATCCAAGAGCATCCATTACATCAATGCAATTTGTTTTGGTTAACTCCCAAGGTCTAGCTGTAAATGCATATGGTTTAGAGGTAAGTGCTCCAACAGGGCATAAATCAATAATATTTCCTTGTAATTCACTTTCTAATGTTTTTCCCAAATATGATGTAATTTCACTATTTTCCCCTCGTCCTATTTGACCCATTTCTGGTATTCCTGCAACTTCTGTGACAAACCTTACACATCTAGTACAAGATATACATCTAGTCATGTGTGTTTCGACTAAAGGGCCTAAATCAATGTCTAAAACAGCTCGTTTAGGTTCTATATATCTTGAAAAATCAACTCCATATGCTAGTGCCTGATCTTGTAAATCACATTCGCCACCCTGATCACATATTGGGCAATCTAATGGATGATTAATCAATAAAAATTCCATAACTCCTTCGCGAGCTTTTTTCACCATTTTGGAATTTGTTTTTATTACTGGAGGTTCGCCATTAGGTCCTGGTCTTAAGTCTTTAACCTGAAGAGCACAAGAGGCCATTGGTTTAGGGGGGCCTCCTACAACTTCAATAAGGCACATTCTACAATTGCCAGCTATAGATAATCTTTCATGGTAACAAAATCTTGGTATTTCTTTATTTATATGTTCACAAGCCTGAAGAATTGTCATCGCAGGGTTTACACCAATTTCTTGATCATCTATTATAATTTTTCTTATATTATTTTCCATTTTTACTCTGCAGCAATATTTTTACTAATTCTATTACTAATTCTTTCCTCAATTTCATTTCTAAAATGCCTAAACAGACCTTGTATTGGCCATGCTGCGGCGTCACCTAACGCGCAAATTGTATGTCCTTCAACTTGTTTTGTAATCTCCAATAGGCTATCTATCTCTTCTAAATTAGCATCTCCAGTGACAAGCCTTCCCATAACTCTCATCATCCAACCAGTACCCTCTCTGCATGGAGTACACTGACCACAGCTTTCATGGTTATAAAATTTGGACAATCTCCAAATAGCTTTTACAATATCTGTCTCAGAATTCATAACTATAACTGCACCAGTTCCTAATCCTGATTGATTTTCTTTAAGCCAATCAAAATCCATAATAGCATCATTACAAAGTTTAGCTGGTAATAAAGGAACTGAAGATCCACCAGGTATTATAGCTTTAAGATTTTTCCAATCACCTATTACACCTCCAGCGTATTTTTCAATAAGCTCTTTGAGTGGGATCGACATCTCCTCTTCAACCACACATGGTTTTTCAACATGACCAGACAAACAAAATAATTTAGTACCAGTATTATTTGTTCTACCAAATTTAGAAAACCAAGAAGAACCTTTTCTTAAGATTGTAGGTATAACAGCAATAGATTCAACATTATTTACAGTGGTAGGACAACCATATAAACCTGCCATTGCCGGAAAAGGTGGTTTCATCCTAGGCATTCCTTTCTTACCCTCTAAGCTTTCAAGAAGAGCTGTTTCCTCTCCACAGATATATGCACCTGCACCATGGTGAACATAAATATCAAATTTCCAATCCGATTTAGCAGCATTTTTCCCTAAAAGTCTTTTAGAATATGCTTCGTCAATTGCAATTTGAAGAGCTTCTCTTTCTCTAACATATTCTCCCCTAACGTATATGTAGGCAACATGCGCTCCCATAGCAAAACCCGCTATCAAACAGCCTTCAATAAGAGTGTGCGGTTCATGCCTTAAAATTTCCCTATCTTTACAAGTTCCAGGCTCAGATTCGTCAGCATTTACAACCAAGTAAGATGGTTTAGTTGGGTTTGGTTTGGGCATAAAGGACCATTTTAAACCTGTTGGAAAACCAGCTCCACCTCTTCCTCTTAATCCAGATTTTTTTACCTCATCAATTATCCAAGAGGAACCATTTTTTATTAATTTGTCAGTATTATCCCAGTGACCTCTGGAAATTACAGCATCTATCCCCCTATCTTTAACTCCATACAAATTAGAAAATATTTTATCTTTTTCTTTAAGCACTATTTTACCTTTCTACGAGAATCTTTTTTATCTTTTAATAGAGATGACGCATCTAAAAACAATTTAACTGATGCATTATTACTTTCCTCAATTTTCATTTTTGAAGATTGAAAAAAACCTTCAGGTTCAGAAGAAAATCTTTTTTTTCTACTTCCAGGTTCTGGATTTCCTGCAATTAAGTTATCTAAAAGATATGAGAAACTATCTTCTGATAAATCTTCATAATAATCACTCCCAACTTGGACAACTGGTGAATTAGAACAAGCACCAATACATTCAACTTCTTCCCATGATAATTCACCATTTGAAGATAAATCTTTTTGATTTTTAGAGATCCTTTTTTTACATACTTCAATCAATTTTTCAGATCCCCTTAACATACAAGGAGTAGTACCACAAATTTGAATGTGTGCCTTCCTACCTACAGGAGATAAATGAAACATAAAATAGAAGCTAGCTACTTCATATACCCTGATAGGTGCCATTTCTAACATTTTAGCAATTACTTCTATAGCTGGTTTAGATACCCAACCTTCCTGTTCTTGAGCTCTGTATAATAATGGTATTACAGCACTTTGCTGACGATTCTTGGGATATTTTTTAATTTGCTTTTTTGCCCAAGAAAGGTTGTTTTTTGAAAATTTGAACACTTTAGGTTGCTGTTTGTCAATACGTCTTAAAATCATCTATCTATTTCTCCAAAAACAACATCTAAAGAACCTAAAATAGCCGAAACATCTGCAAGTTGGTGACCTTTACAAAGATGATCTATGGCTGCTAAATGTAAAAAACCAGGAGATCTTAATTTTACCTTATAGGGTTTGTTTGTTCCATCAGCTACTAAAAAAACACCAAATTCTCCCTTTGGTGCTTCAACTGAAACATAAACTTCACCTTTTGGCACATGAAAACCTTCAGTATAAAGTTTAAAATGATGAATTAGAGCCTCCATAGATTTTTTCATATCAACTCTATTTGGTGGAGCTAATTTACCCCTCACTAATATATCATCTCCTTTGCACTTCGATAATTTCTCAATACTTTGCTGGATTATCTTAACACTTTCTTTCATTTCCCAAACTCGGCAAAGGTATCTATCATAACAATCACCATTTTTTCCAATGGGAATTTTAAA
>MDSV01055007.1_pt1 | contig 10254 bp, 8 predicted proteins | sample 810851 | NCBI WGS metagenome assembly MDSV01 (sample SAMN05326640, study PRJNA326480) | marine metagenome | isolation source: seawater | place: Atlantic Ocean: North East | collected 2012
AGCATGGTATAGTTTAGTAACCTTGTTTAATTTAGCAATTAGTATACTTTTGGTTACTGGTCGCTCTTTTAAAGGACATGAATGAAAACTGAGATTAAAACAGATGCCAAGGGTAAAAAAACGGTACTAAATACGTGTACTGAACCCTGTGCTATTGAGCGTGGAATGCGGTTAATAGGTGGAAAGTGGACAGGCTCAATCATCTACCATCTTAAAGATGAACCGGTTCGCTTTAACGACTTGTGCAGAATGCTAGGTGGTGCAAGCCGTAAAATGATCGATCAGCGCCTAAAAGAACTTGAAAACAATGGAATGGTTTTGCGCAGCGTTATTGGTACCCGACCCATTGCTGTCACTTATAGTCTTACTGAATTTGGTCGCTCTGCGTTAGACATACTCGAACAGCTTCGCGTGTGGTCTGAAAGTCATTCAGACAATTAAAACGCGTGCCTATGCGGTGCGTTATGATGCACCGCTTCTTTTAGGCGTGCTTGAAAGGGCAGATTCCATTAAACGTATTTAAGCCTTTTTCTTAGTGACATTTTTTAGCGGAAAAATAAAACTAATCTATAATTATTTATACGAAAGTATAAGCTGTGATCATATTGTGTGATTACTCACTTAAGAGGCGATGGAATGCAGTCACGTAAAGGGGCTAAGCCCCATGTTTGAAAAGACTTTTCACTTCTGTCCTGTGGGGTTAGCCCACGTAAGTATTGACGGAAGCTTTATACGTGTTAACAAGAAACTTTGTGATTTCTTGGGGTACGCTGAAAAAGAGCTTACACAACTTACTTTTCAAGAGTTAACCGCACCAGAATATTTAGATGAAGATCTCGATTACCTTGAAAATTTATTGAAAGGTAACATTGACACCTATTCGCTAGAAAAACGTTACATAAGGCGAGACGGCGAATATGTGTGGGCGCAGCTCACAGTTTCTCTTGTCAGAGATAAAAGTAACAACCCCGATTATTTCATTTCAGTGGTTGAAGATATCGACGATAAAAAGCGTATTCAGTCAGAGCTTTTTCAAATCGATGCATTATTTAGCAAAATAGTCAGCGCTTTTTCAGATAGAACCTTCATATGGGTGGCCACGCCCGACCTTAGCAAAATGCAGTACGTCAATGATGGCTATGAGAACATTTTTGGTCGCAATGAGTACGAACTATACTGCCATCCAATGCGGTTTCTCGATTATGTTCACGAAGATGACAAAGCCAGAGTGTTAAACGTATTCAACCGTCGACCACTTCAAAATTGGGATATTCAATACCGGATCTATGACTCGAAAGGTGAAATAAAGTACCTTCATGATAGAGGAAGTCTTTTATTCGATGATAGAGAAAGAGAATCCCGTATTCTGGGTACGGCAGATGATATAACGAGAGAAAAAGTTCAACAGCAAGCGCTAATGAGTGCTGTAACCAAGCTAGAGCACCTTTCAAAAACTGACTCCCTCACAGGGCTGGCCAACAGACGAGAAATTTTTAGTCAGTTAAGTGATGAGATAGCGCGAATGGATAGAGGTCAACAAACCTCCACCCTTGTGTATATAGACCTTAATAAATTTAAAGAAATAAACGATAAGTACGGTCACAAACTTGGAGATAAGGCCTTAGTCACATTCTCAGAGTCAATGAGCCGGCTACTGAGGGATAGTGACCGGTTTGGCCGTATTGGTGGCGATGAGTTCGTTATTTTGCTCTATGGAACAAGTGGGAAGGAAGCAGAAGCATTTTTTGAACGAGCTGCACAGTGCAAGTTTCAAATAAAGGTAAGCGAAAGCGAAGTTGTCCCTATCGAATATAGCGTGGGTTGGGTCGAGTGGCACGAAGATATAACCTCGGTTCAGGAGTGGTTGGACCGAGCTGACGAGGAAATGTATGGAAAAAAGCACTGTCGGCAAGCCGAAGCAATAATTGATAAAGCGGTATAGGTAAGTAGAGCGTGCCTATACCGCTTTTCGGTGAGCCTATCGTTTCTGTGCAAACCATGTAGCGATGTCCTGACGCTCGGCATCAGTCATCTGGGTTTTGTTTAAAAACGGCATATCCTTGGTCACCGTGGTTCTGCGAACCAGCTGCGGTGCAAACCGCTCAATGTCTTCCCATGTATCTAGCACCACGCCCAATGGTGCAACTTTGAAGATATCATCTGTTGGCGTTCGTGAATGACAGCTCACACAGTGCGTTGCTACCAAACTTGCCACCCTCTCATCACTAATCACCATGCTAGTGTGTAAGTCACCGCTTTCATTGCTCATTCCATCTCGATTAGATGAGGTGTGCATTGCATCGACCTCAGCACTATTCGGCGAATGGGCCGTTTCATGACTAAACGTTGTCTCTAAAGATGATTGCGGCCAAGACACCCACAGTGCTATCGCGAGCATCGCTGCTGCACCAGAAACTAAAATACTTGGTTTAGTGGTGCCCACGTGACGCAAATTAAAGAAATGTCTTATCCACGCAGCTGTCGCCATGATGGCAATAAGTACCAGCCAATTTTGTGGGTGCTGGTAAGTCATGGGATAGTGATTGGAAATCATGATAAAGAGCAGTGGTAAGGTGAAATAGTTATTATGCACCGAGCGCAATTTAGCGCTTGCTCCCCAGCTTGGGTCAATGTCTTTTTTATCTGCTACCGCTGCCACCATCTTGCGCTGGTTCGGCATAATATTAAAAAACACGTTACCAGCCATAATAGTGCCGATAAGTGCACCCACGTGGATATAGGCGCCGCGACCGCTAAACCACTGAGTAGACAGGTAGCTAACAACGCAAATAAGCGCAACTAATCCAATGCCGAAGGTGAGTGGATATTTCGCCAACGGACTACGACAGGCAAGCTCGTACAAGGCTAGACCACCAAAGATTAACCCTAACCCCAAAGATATTGCCGTGGCTGGCGACATGGCATTGACCGATGGGTCGATAAGATAGGCGCTGGCTCCAAAGTAGTAAACGATAATGAGAAGGGCGAAGCCCGATAGCCAAGTCGTATAGGCTTCCCATTTAAACCAATGCAGGGTCTCGGGCATTTTCTCTGGGCCATAAGCGTATTTAGCAACTTCGTAAAATCCTCCGCCATGAATAGCCCATAAATCGCCTTTAATCCCCTTGTCTTGCTTCCACTTTGGTGGCGTACGTAAGTTATTGTCTAGCCAAATAAAGTAAAACGATGCGCCAATCCACGCCACACCTGCGATGACGTGAAACCAACGTACAAATAAACTAATCCAATCTAGCCACGGCATTATTATTCTCCTTATTTAGGGTATAAAGCCCTACTGTAGCCTGTTACTTTAATCTTCTTTTTTATAGCGGCAGGTACCGTTTAACCACGTTTGGTCGATAGCACGGTCGTCACCTAAAATACTCAACGCAAAAAACACGTCATCAAACTCAGCGTCTTCTTTTATTCTTAAGCGCGTCAATTCATCGAACCTCGGCTCAACAACAATAAAATCGGCCGTAGACCCTGGGTTTAAATTGCCTATTTCATGATCAAGGGCATGAGCCACGGCGGCACCTTGAGTCATCAGGTAAAATCCTTCTAACGGGCTGATGGGCTCATTACGTAATTGACTAACCTTATAGGCGTCGCCATAGGTTTTAAACATATTAAATGTAGTACCCGCGCCTACATCGGTAGCCATAGCAACATGAACATTATTGGCCCGTGCCGCGGTCATATCAAAAAGGCCGCTGCCTAAAAATAAGTTCGATGTTGGGCAAAAGGCAATAGTTGCACCACTTTCACCTAATCGCGCCCATTCAGTTGGCGTAAGGTGAATACCGTGTCCGAAAACGGAACGCTCCCGCACTAAGTTATATTTGTCATAAACATTTAAATAACCATCAGCTTGAGGGAACAAGCTTTTTACCCACGCAATCTCATCTAAATTTTCAGATAAATGCGTTTGAATAAAAACGTCGGAATACTGCTCGGCAAGTTCACCTAGCGCAGCAAGTTGGGCTTCTGTGCTGGTGGGGGCGAAACGAGGGGTTAGTGCATAACGGCTACGGCCTTTGTTGTGCCAAGTTTCTATGAGCTGTGCACTATCTGCTTGGGCAGTTTCAGCGTTGTCGCGTAGCTCGCTAGGGCAATTTCTGTCCATACACACTTTGCCTGCCACAATCGCCATATCAATCTCACTCGCTGCGCTAAATAGTGCATGGCAGCTTTCCTTATGTACGGTGGTAAAAACAAAACCAGTGGTGGTGCCATTTCTCAATAGCTGGTCTAAGAAAACTTTGGCTATTGTTGTGGCGTGTGCACTATCTGCAAACTGCATCTCTGTGGGAAACGTGTAGTTTTCAAGCCAGCTTAACAGCTGTTCTCCATAGTGAGCAATGCTCTGGGTTTGAGGATAATGCAGGTGACTGTCTATTAAACCCGGTAATATCCATTTGCCCGAAAAGTCGGACACAGTGGCGGCTGGATAGCGCTCAGCTATTACGTGAAATTCGCCAATGTCCTGTATTTCGTTGTCATTAACTAACAAACCACCGTCTTTAAAAATAGCGATATCATTGTCGAACTGAGTAGTTTGTTTTGGAAAGTGCGCAATGCTTGCACGAAAAAGCTGCATATATACTAGCTGCCTCTGTAGCTGCTGAACCCAAAGGGAGAAATAAGCAATGGCACGTGATAGTGGCCGCCATTCTCAGTAAGTTCAAACGTGATATCAATATGTGGGTAAAAACTGCTGCCGTGGGTTTCGATTAAATACGGCTTGCAGTGAAATCTCAGGTTGTAAATGCCTGCAGGGAAGCCGCCATCATCGACTAGCCCCCAGTTTTTAAAACGGCCATCATTATCCGTCTCACCTGAAAGCGTGCTGCCATCAGGCAGTGTTAATGTTAGTGCAATGCCTTTCGCCGGTTTACCTAATGTTGTGTCTAGTACGTGACTTGAAAGGGTATTCATACGTAATTCCTTAATCTTATTCTTCTGCGCGTCTAGCTAGCGTGCATTATAAATCTCGTCGCATAGCTAAAAGAGTTTAGATGATCACTATTCATCCAGCGCTTTGTTAATTCGAAGCAAGGTTATTTTAATTTGCTCTGCTGCGGCGTTACTCATCTCTTCTTGAGTTGAGTTAGGAAGGCGCGCCTGCAATGCTTCTAGCATGGTGAGCGCAGAAAGACCGGTTGCGCAAATAATAAAAATAAATCCGTGCTTTTCCAGATAAGCGTGGTTGGCTTCTTTTAGCTGATACAATACAGACTCTGACGCACTGGCAGCCCCTGACTGCTCGCCAGCAGCAATTTCTTTAGTGTTAGCAAATTTTTTGCGAAGAGAATCTACATCACCAATCATAGGGTGTGCGGTAAACGCTTCAAGATAATCATCGTAACTGCATTTTGCCCATGCTTTTTTTGCCTGCTCAGTCAGCGCCCCAACATTTTGATAAGGGCGGGCGTTAACCATGTGGTAAATCCACACTTTTGACGCGCAGCACTGTTCAAACCATGAAGACGCGTCGTCAGCGTTTAGTTCGTTTACATCATTTAACGTCACTGATTGTGCTCCTCTTTTTGCTATTGCTTGAGGCTTGTTCTTTTCTTTGACCTGCTTCGTTAGCGTTTGCAGACGTGGCCCTGACGTCGGATGGCGCGCTATCAGCGTCTTTTGAGTCATCCACTGCTACCGACTTATCATCGTGAAGCCTTGCAATTAATTGGGCTGCAATAGAAACGGCAACTTCAATAGGTTGTTTGCCCGGAATGTCGCGATTACCAATAGGCGTGACAAGTCGCGATAGTGCACGTTCGTCAAACCCTCGCTGGATAAGCTTTGTGATAAAACGTTTAGCTTTCGTGTCTGAGCCTATTAAACCTACAAATGGCAAAGACGGAAGCTTCAATGCCTGTTCCGTAATGCGATAATCAAGCTGGTGATCATGGGTTAATATGACAAGCCAGCTGTTTTCATCAAGGTGCCTCACTTCGCTTTCTGGTATTTCCTCTACCACTTTTTGAACATTAGCGGGTAGCAACGGGGGGAACAAATCATCACGACTGTCTATCCAAGATAGGCGCACAGGAAGTTGTGCCAAAATAGGCACTAGAGCTTTTGCTACATGGCCTGCGCCAAAAATGGCGATATGCTGCTGATGCACATTGCAAACGTCAAACAGTACTTTTACTGCACCCCCGCAGCACTGACCTAACGCACTGCTTAGTGGATAGCTGTGCAGTTCCGTGCATGGCTCGCCTTTGGCCAGAAATTCCCGTGCTCTTGCAATTGCATCAAATTCAAGATGCCCGCCGCCTATAGTGTCAATGCTGGTTGAAGCGGTAACCACCATTTTGCTTCCCGGTTCACGGGGTGTCGAGCCAGCCGTATTTACAACGGTAACCAATACGTAGCCTTCGTTGCGCTCTTGGCATTCGGCAATTGCCTCGTGCCAGTATCTAGCGCGAAAAGAGGTAGCCGCTCTCGTCATGCACCACCGCCTCGGCTATCAGCCTGCTGAATTGCAGCCACGGCGTTTAAAACGCGTTCAGGTGTAGCTGGAGTATCTAGCTGCGGATCGATGGTGTAGCCTGACAAGCTTGAAATCGCGTCCTTTAGCGCACACCAAACCGATATCGCTAGCATGAATGGTGGTTCACCCACGGCCTTTGAGTGATAGATACTGTCTTCAGCATTTTTTCTACCAAATAGCTTCACGTTAAATTCCTTTGGCGTATCGCCAATGGCTGGAATTTTATATGTGGCCATGTTTTCGCTAATTAATTTGCCGTTTTCGTTCCACTTTAAGTCTTCTGTGGTAAGCCAGCCCATTCCTTGAATAAATGCGCCCTCTATTTGACCAATATCAATCGCAGGGTTAAGACTGTTGCCCACATCGTGTATCACGTTCACTTTATCAACCGTGTATTCGCCGGTGAGTGTATCGATAGAAACCTCGCTCATCGACACGCCATAAGCAAAGTAGAAAAACGGTCGGCCTTCACCGGTATCGCGGTTGTACTGAAGTTTAGGTGTCTTGTAAAAGCCGCTTGAAGACAAAGAGACGCGTGCAAAATACGCCTGTTGTATAAGCTCTGGAAAACGTATTCGGTGTTCACCTAAAACCACGTAACCATTGCTGAATTGAACGTATTCCGCCTTCGCTTCTTGATCGAGGCTTTTCGCAAAGCATTCGGCCAAGCGTGCTTTAAGCGTAATACACGCGTTTTGGACGGCTTTACCGTTTAAGTCTGTTCCGCTCGATGCTGCCGTTGGGGATGTGTTGGGTACTTTGTCGGTTCGCGTAGCGGTCACTTCAATCATGTCCAATTCGACACCGAACTCGTTCGCCGCGATTTGGCCTATTTTTGTGTGCAAACCTTGACCCATTTCGGTGCCGCCATGGTTTACCTGAATGCTTCCGTCCGTGTAGATATGAACCAGCGCTCCAGCTTGGTTAAGGTGTTTGGCGGTAAAGGAAATGCCAAATTTAACCGGCGTTAATGCAAGCCCTTTCTTAATTACAGGGCTTTCTCTGTTAAATGCACTAATCGCTTCTCGACGCTGCCAGTAATGGGCGCTCTCTTCTAATTCGCTAATCATTTCTGGCAAAAGGTTGTGCTCAATTTCCATTCCATAGGGCGTGGTAGTACCCGTTGTAGGTCCATACAAATTGCGCTTTCTAACTGAAAGAGGATCGCTACCGATGGCACGAGCAATTTTATCCATCATAGCTTCCGCCATGATCATTCCCTGAGGGCCACCGAAGCCGCGATAAGCGGTATGTGACACCATGTTAGTTTGCAGCCTGTGACCCGTTATGTCGCTATCACCAAGGAAGTAGCCGTTATCTGCATGGAACATGGCTCTATCTACAATCGCATCAGATAAGTCAGGAGAGTGCCCACATATCCCATTTATTGTCATGCGGGTGGCGTTAATTTTACCTGTACTATCGAACGCTATATCAAAAGAATTTTCAAAGGGGTGGCGTTTACCCGTTACATGCATATCGGTAAAGCGAGGAAGACGAAGCTTTACTGCACAATTATTGCGGTGCGCTAGTAACGCTGCAATACAAGCCCATTGTGCCGCCTGCGTTTCTTTTCCACCAAAACCACCGCCCATTCTTCGCATGTCTACCATTACGCGGTGCAACTTTACGTCTAGTACCTCGGCAACTAGCTTTTGAACTTCGCTTGGATGTTGGCTGGAGGTGTAGATTTTCATGCGATCTTCTTCATCAGGGATCGCGAGGCTTACTTGACCTTCTAAGTACATATGTTCTTGGCCGCCAATGCTAAGTGTACCTGATGCTTGATGCGTAGCGTTAGCGAAGGCGTCATCAACACGCTCAGAGTGTTGGCCGAATCTATGTAATGGGCGCACAAACGTCTGCTGCCTATGTGCTTCATCTGCACTAAGTACTGGCGCGACCTCAGTGACATTAACCTTGCCCTTTAATGCTGCTTGGCGCGCCAACGTGACTGATGTAGCCAGTACGGCAAACACCGGCTGGCCGAAAAACTTAATTTCGCCATTAGCAAGTAAGGGATCGCCTTCAAAAACGGGGCCGATGTCTTTATGCCCGGGAACATCTTCAATAGTTACCACGTCAACCACGCCTTCACTTTCACGCACCGCGTTAAGGTTTATGCTGTTGATTGTGCCTTTAGCACATTGGCTTAAGCCAACCGCGGCGTAGAGCGTACCTTGTGGCTCAACGATATCATCAACGTAGTTAGCGCTGCCTTGAACTTGGCGCTCGGCACTTTCATGTCTTTTTGACGTGTGAACGACGCCTTGATTTTTGTTTTCGTCTTCTGAGGAAGGGGTGTTAATTAACTTACGCATGTTGCACCACTCGTGTTTCTATTTTGCTTACCGACTGATGCTCTAACCAGAAACGATGCCACAAGTTGGCTAAAACTGTTTTGCGGTACTCGGCGGTGGCGCGCACATCGTCTATGGGCGAGAAGGCATCAAACAGTATTTGCTTACCTAAGTTCAAGCACTCTTTGCTAGAAAATTGTTTACCAATAAGTGCGCTTTCAAGCGCACTGCAGGTTATCGGTGTTGCCGCTACGCCACCAAAACCACTGCTAATCGCTTCTATTTTGCCATCCTCAATGGTGACATTAAACACGGCACATACCGCCGAAATATCATCTTCAAATCGCTTGGAAATTTTATAAGCGGCCAACACTTGATTAGATTGTTTTAAGGGAATTTCTATGGCGCTGATCCACTCGCCGTGCGCTAATTGTGTTTCGCGATAACCAGTAAAGAACGCGCTAATAGGAACGGTGCGCATTTCATTGCCATTGTCCAAATGCAGCGTTGCGTTCAGGGCGAGTAAAAGCGGCGGCATATCCCCAATAGGTGACGCATTCGCTACGTTTCCACCAATGGTTGCCTGATTACGAATAGGTAAGGATGCAAAGCGAGTGACAAGTTCTGCTACTTGTGGAAACGCTGCTAACAAGTCAGGCGCGACATCACTGAGCGGAAGCGCTGCACCAAAAACGATAGAATGCTCATTTTTGGTGCGTTGTTTAAGTGCATCAATATGTGTCAGGCTAATTAATGTATCGACTTTTTTAAGCTGCTGTGTGAACTGTAAACTTAGGTCAGTGCTTCCTGCTACTAACTGCGCATCTGGAAAGGCGGTAATCAGCGCTTTTAATTCTTCGCGAGAGGACGGTGTATGAATGTTGCCTGTACCCGTTGGGGCAGTGCGCTCAAGCGACTTTAATGTAGCCAAGGTTTGTTCTTGGGCAGCGGTAAATTTATCGTTTGGCGCGCTTTCACATACCGCCATTGTGGCATCGATAATAGGGCGATAGCCGGTGCATCGACACAAGTTGCCAGATAATGCATGTAGTATGTCATCTCTATCGGGCTTACTATCACTATGATACAGCGCAAACATAGACATGATGAAACCAGGGGTACAAAAACCACATTGGGAGCCGTGATGTTCAACTAAAGCCTGTTGAACAGGATGCAAGTGTTTACCATCGCTTAAATGTTCAACAAATATTAGTTGTTTACCGTGTACTGCACTCATTAGCGTAATACAGCTATTCACCGTTCGATAGTGAAGCTTGGTTCCATTATTCGTAGTTACAGGCTCCGTAAGTACAACAGTACACGCGCCGCAGTCACCTGCCGCACAACCTTCTTTAGTGCCTGTTTGTTTACGATGTTCGCGTATAAATTGCAGAAGGGTGAGGTCGGCTCGCGCTTCATTAATCTCAACGATATCGTTATTTATTAGAAAGC
>MDSV01225541.1_pt1 | contig 10254 bp, 11 predicted proteins | sample 810851 | NCBI WGS metagenome assembly MDSV01 (sample SAMN05326640, study PRJNA326480) | marine metagenome | isolation source: seawater | place: Atlantic Ocean: North East | collected 2012
AAGTGTATTTGAACTTTTTATTTTCTCAGATATTTTAGAATTAAATAGAGAAATTTTGAAAGAGGGTACTTCTCTTATTCTTACATTATTTAAAAATGTTTCTAATGATGGAAATCGACTAACTAGAATTAATGTCCAAAAAATAGCATCACTTAAAGATTTATTTAACAGTCCTATAAACGAGGTTTCATTCAATCTTAAATCTGAACATCAAATTGAAAAAATATATTCAATTTTAAAAGATGAAGGTAAAACAATCGTAAAAATTAACTTATTTACTGAAGGCAATATCCTTAAATTTAAATTAAAAAATGCACGTAAATTGGACAGAAAGTCTCTAAATCTCCTAAGAAATCAAGAAATACAAGCCATTATTGTTTAAATAAAACTTGTTAATTTATTAAAATATTTGTAAATACACATAAAATTAACTTAACACGCACACAGTTGTTGGTTTTATACCTCCGGTCCTTAATTGGAAATTACTGTGGTGGCTTAACCGGGAAGAAATATGAATATACCTAACGTAACAATACAACAATTATTAGAAGCTGGAGTTCATCTAGGTCACAAAACTTTGAGATGGAATCCTAAAATGAAAAAATATATATTTGGTAAAAGAGACTCAATTCACATAATTGATCTGACTCAAACTCTTGAACTTACTAAATCGGCTCTAGAAAAAATTTACTCTACAATTAAAAATAATGGAAAAATTTTATTTGTTTCGACAAAAAAGCAAGCTTCCGAGGCAATTGCTGAAGTTGCAAAAGAAACAGACCAGTATTATGTAAATTATAGATGGTTAGGTGGAATGTTAACTAATTGGGGAACTATTTCAAATTCAATTAAAAAACTTAAAAAATTAGAAGTGGACTTAGTTGCTGAAAATCGTGGTTTCACCAAAAAAGAACTTTTAAAAATGAGTGTTAAAAAAGAGAAGCTTCAGAGATCTTTGGGGGGTATTTCAGAAATGAAAAAAATTCCTGATTTGGTTTTTATAATTGATACTAATTATGAATCTTTAGCAATTGCTGAATCAGTAAAACTTGGTATCCCAATTGTAGCTATATTAGATAGTAACTCTAATCCAGATAATATTGATTTTCCTATTCCAGGTAACGATGACGCAAGAAGATCAATTGATCTTTATTGTAATTTAATTAAAGAAACAATAAATAGTGCCAAAACGTCAATAACTGAACTAGAAAAAATTAATAGTGTTAAAGAGGAAAAAGAAGAAAAAAATAAAAATAAAACTACCCAAGAATTGGATAGAGAAAAATTAGATAAAAAATTTTCTACTCAAAATAAAGAAAAACTAAACTAAGATGAGTGATATAGATAAAGTTAAAAAACTAAGAGAAGCTACTGGTGCAGGATTTAAAGATTGTAATCTTGCTATAAAAGAATCTAATGGTGATTTGGATAAAGCAGTTGAAATACTTAGAGTAAAAGGAATTTCTAAAGCTTCAAAAAAAATGTCTAGGGATGCAAAAGAAGGTGTGGTTGCTGTTAGCGGTGATGACTCTAAAACATCTGTAATTGAGGTGAATTGTGAGACGGATTTTGTGGCTAAGAATGAGGATTTCACTAACTTTGTTATGGAACTTAGTGAATTAAATAATGAAAAGAATTCCAAAGTTGATGATCTTAAAAGCTCTAAGATGAAAAATGGGCAAACCGTAGAAGATAATTTAGTAAACTTAGTTGCAAAAATAGGAGAAAAAATTACTATTGGAAAAACTAAGACTATTGAAAATTCTGGAAGTATAAATAATCATTATCTTCATACTGTTGTAAAAAATAATATTGCAAAGTTAGCTGTTGTTGTGTCTTTAGAAACAAAAGAAAATTCTGAAGCTATTAAAACTTTTGGTAAACAGTTATCAATGCACATTGCTGCTTCTAACCCACTAGCAATAGAATCTAATTTAATAGATCAGTCTGTTGTTGATAAGGAGCAACAGCTTGTTACTGAAGAATTAAAAAATTCTGGGAAATCTGAGGATATTGCAAAAAAAATTAGCTCAGGTAAAATGAATAAATTTAAAGAAGAAAATGCTCTTTTATCTCAATCCTGGGTAATGGAACCTAAAAAGAAAGTGCAAGATATTGTGAAAGAACTATCAATAGCTGACTTAAAGATCAAAGAGTTTTATAGAATAAAGATTGGAGAGTAAATGTTTGATGAAAAGTCTTACAGCCTTAAAATGGATAAAGCCATAGAGGTATTCTCTAAAGAACTAACTTCATTAAGAACTGGTAGAGCAAATGCAGCTATGCTTGATTTAGTAAAGGTTGATGTCTATGGCCAACAGATGCCCATAAATCAAGTGGGGAGCATAACCACGCCTGAGCCAAGAATGATAAATATCCAAATTTGGGATGCTAACAATGTTTCTTTAGTTGACGCGGCTATCAAAAAATCAGATTTGGGCTTAAATCCCCAAATTGATGGTCAATTAATTAGATTACCAGTGCCTGAATTAAATGAAGAGAGAAGAACAGAGTTAAAAAAATTAATTAAAACTATTGGAGAAAAATGTAAAGTTTCTATAAGAAATATAAGAAGAGAAGCAAACGAAGAATTAAAAAAACTTTTAAAAGATAAAAAGATTGGAGAAGACGAAGAAAAATCTTCTGAAAAAAATGTTCAAACAATTACAGATAATCACATTAAAGCTGTTGATGAAAAGGTTTCTTTAAAAGAAAAAGAAATAATGACAATCTAAGATGAACCCGTTAAATCATGTGGCCATTATCATGGATGGTAATGGACGATGGGGTTTAAAAAACAAAAATTCAAGAAATGCAGGGCATAAAGCTGGATTAAGTACTGTAGAAAAAATAATTAAATTATCAATTAAACAAAAAATTAAATATCTTACTTTGTATGCATTCTCTACGGAGAATTGGAAAAGACCCAAAAAAGAAATCAATTTTTTATTTAATTTATTAGAAAATTTTTTAATTAATAGAATAGATGATTTAGATAAACAAAATATAAAACTTAAGATTCTAGGTGTAAAAAACTTTTCTTTAAAATTAAACAAATTATTAATATCTGCTGAAAAAAAAACCTCAAAAAATAATCAACTTTATATTAATTTAGCACTAAATTATGGATCAAAATTTGAATTAATTAATGCTCTTAGATTATTAAATAAAAATAATGAAAAAATTAATGAAAAAAATTTAGTCAAATATTTTCAAACTAAAAATATACCTGATCCAGATATATTAATTAGAACCGGTAATACAAAAAGATTAAGTAATTTTTTATTGTGGCAATTAGCGTATTCAGAAATTTTTTTTGAGAAAAAGTTATGGCCAGATTTCAACGAAAAAGATTATAATAGAATAATCAACAGGTTTAAAAAGATTAAAAGAAATTTTGGAAATATATAATGAATAATGAATTATTAAAGAGAATTTTAAGCTCAATAATACTTATACCAATTACTTTTTTTTTTATTGTAAAAGGATCATTTTTATTTAATTTTTTTATAATATTGTGCTTTTTAATCGCCATTTATGAATGGCACAAGATGTCTAAAAAAAAAACATATAACCTTTTTGGTTTAATATTTTTATTTTTTGCATTCTACAGTGCTTATTTTGTTAGATTCAATGATGAAAAAAATGGCTTATTTTTATTTTTATTTATTTTGTTAATATGTATTTCTACTGACATAGGAGGTTATGTATTTGGTAAGATATTTAAAGGACCAAAATTAAGCAAAATTAGTCCAAAAAAAACCTATGCTGGTGTTTTAGGTGGATTTTTACTTGCTATTATTATTTCCAATATATTAATTAATTTCTCAGAATTATTTGGAAATAAATATCAAAACTTTGGAATTAATGAGCTTGTTTTAGTCTTGATTATTTCAACAGTAAGTCAATTTGGTGATATCACTATTTCTTATTTTAAAAGATTGTCAAAAATTAAGGATACAGGTAAATTAATTCCTGGTCATGGGGGAATTTTAGATCGTATTGATGGAATAATTTTCGCTTTTCCTTTTTTTTATATTTATAATTTACTAATAGATATATGGTAAGAAAAAAAATTGCAGTACTTGGCTCAACTGGTTCAATAGGTAATACCCTACTTAAAATTGTTGATAAAAATAAATCAAATTTTAATATTATATTATTAACTGCTAACAAAGATTATAAAACATTATTAAAACAAGCAATAAAATTTAAAGTCAAAAATTTGATTATTACAAATAGTAATAGCTATAAAATTCTTAAAAATAAATGCAAAAAACTTAATATTAAAGTTTATAATAATTTTGATAACTTAAATATAATTTTTAAAAAAAAAATTGATTATGTTATGAATTCAATTGTAGGTTTTTCAGGATTAGAGCCTACAGTTGATATAATTAAATATACAAAAAAAATTGCAATTGCTAACAAAGAGTCAATAATTTGTGGATGGAATCTTATTCAAAAAAAATTAAAAAAGTATAAAACTGAAATTATACCAGTTGACTCTGAACATTTTTCTATATGGTCATTATTAAATAGTTATAAAATTGATGAAAAATTGAAGTTAGATAAAGTTATTCAAAATATGATTATTACAGCATCGGGTGGACCTTTTTTAAACACAAAAATCAATGAATTTAAAAAAATTAAGGTTAAAAATGCCATAAAACACCCAACTTGGAAAATGGGCAAAAAAATTTCAATCGACTCAGCTACACTGGTCAACAAGTTATTTGAAGTGATAGAGGCACAAAGGCTTTTTGGAGTTAAAATAAATAAAATTCATATCAAAATTCACCCAGATTCATACATACATTGTGTTATAAAATTTAAAAATGGATTAATTAAATTTTGTGCACACGAGCCAGATATGTCTATTCCAATTTTAAATTCACTAAATATTAATAAAGATTTCGGTTTAAATAAAAGTATAAATTTTAAAATATTAAATAATTTGAAATTTTCTAATGTAAATAAAAAAAAATTTTTAGTTATTTCTCTTTTAAAAAATTACCCTAACCACTGCACGTTATATGATACTGCCCTAGTATCTATTAATGATGTGTTAGTAAATCTTTTTTTAGAAAATAAAATTAAATTTCCTGATATTTCTCAATATTTAATAAAAATTTTAAAAACTAATGAAATTAAAAAATTGAAAAATATTGTGCCCAAAAATTATAATGAAATTAGACAAATTAATGATTTTGTTAGATTGAAAACATCTAAACTATGTATATGTTAGTTGAATGTCTAAAATTATTATTTTTTTAATTTTATTTCTTTTAAAATTTACAAATTTAAGCGCCGAAGTGGTAAAATCTATTGTAGTTAGCGGCAACCAGAGAATTTCATCAGAAACAATTATAATATTTTCTAAGGTAAATATTGATGATGATATAAAAAAATACCGTCTAAATAGTATTATTAAAGATCTTTATTCTACAGACTTTTTTGAAAATGTGTCTGTAAAATTAAATAATAATATTTTGGAAATCAAAGTTAAAGAAAATTTTCTTGTTCAAAATGTAATAATTAATGGTGTTAAAAATAAAAATTTAAACAAACAACTTAATGAACAATTAACTGTTACAGATAAAAAATCTTATGTAGAGGAAAATGTAAATAAAGATTTAGTTAAATTATCTAATTTTTTGAAAATTTCAGGATATTATTTTTCTACAATAGATTTAGAAGTAAACAAGAATCAAAATAATACTGTTGATCTTATATACAATATTAATCTAAATAAAAAAGCAGTTGTAAAAATAATAGACTTTACAGGTGATAAGATATTTAAGACAAGTATGTTAAAAAATATTATTGTTACTGAAGAAAATAAATTTTGGAAATTTTTATCAAAGAAAAAATATTTAAATGAGAATCAAATTAATTTAGATCAAAGGCTCTTAAAAAATTTTTATTTAAACGAAGGTTATTATGATGTCAAAATTACACAGTCAACTGCAAACATTATTAATGACAATAATTTTGAGTTAGTTTACAGCATTAATGCAGGGAACAAATATTATTTTCATAATTTAGATTTAGTTATTCCAAATGATTATAACTTAGATTTTTTCAGCGATATTAAATCAACTTTAGAAGAGTTCAAAAACACAACATATTCTAATAATAAAATTAATAAATTATTAAATAAAATTGACAATATTGCATTAACCAAACAATACGAGTTTATTAATGCATCTTTTAAAGAAACTAAATTAGATGATAATAAAATAAATATTACTTTCACAATTAACGAAAGTAAAAAGCTGTATGTTAATAGAATTAATATTATTGGTAATGATATTACCAATGAAAATGTTATTAGAGATTTCCTTGTTGTGGATGAAGGAGATCCTCTTAATGAAATATTAAATAACAAATCAATAAATAATATTAAATCGAGCGGTTTATTTTCTAAAGTAGAATATAAAATTTCTGATACAGAAAATGATTTTAAAAAAGATATAGAAATAAATCTAACCGAACAGCCTACAGGCGAAATATCAGCTGGTGCTGGTTATGGTACATCGGGCCAAACTTTTAATTTTGGAGTTAAAGAAAACAACTTTAAAGGTAATGGAACAAAGCTAAATACCAGTTTATCAATCTCTAAATCATCAGTTAAAGGAGGTTTAAATTTAATAATACCCAATTATAATTATAGCGATAAGTCCATGAATTTAAATATATCTAGAGAAGATAATGATTATTTTGATACGTCTGGTTATAAAAATACTATTAATAACTTTACTATAGGAACTGGTTTCGAGTTTAAGCAAGATCTTTATTTTACTCCATTATTAGTGGTTGAATTTGAAGATTTAGAAACCAACAGCACTGCATCAGCTTCTTTAAAAAAACAAGATGGTAACTACAATAATATAAAATTAAATTATAATTTTTTATACGATAAAAGAAATCGATCTTTTAGACCTTCAGATGGATATTATTCAAGATTTAGTCAGGATTTACCATTAGTTTCAAATGATTATTCATTAATTAATAAATACGATTATAAAAATTATCATAAATTAACAGATCAAATGATAGGAAGTCTATCTTTTCACATCTCTTCAGTAAATTCTTTAGAAGGTAGTGATGTAAGAATTTCTGAAAGATTAAATTTAAGTTCAAGAAAATTAAGAGGCTTTAAAGCTGGAAAAGTTGGTCCAAAAGATAACAATGATTTTATAGGAGGAAATTATGCATCTGCTTTATCTGCAGCTACTACTTTGCCTAATTTCTTACCTAATTTAGATTTTGTAGATTTTAGTTTATTCATTGATGCTGGAAATGTATGGGGTGTTGATTATAATAGTTCATTAGATAAAAGCAAATTAAGATCCTCCACTGGGATTTCAATAGATTGGTCAACACCAATCGGTCCATTAAACTTTGTATTATCACAGCCGATAACAAAAAGTTCCACAGACGTTGAAGAGTCATTTAGATTTGATATTGGAACTACATTTTAATGAAAATTTTAACAAAAATTTTTTTTTTATTTTTAATATTATTTCCAAACCAAATTTTTGCAGAAACTTTTTATATAGACTTAGATAAAATTATTAACCAATCTAAACCTGGTAAATATATTAATGAAAAAATTGCAAATTTAAAAATAAATAATGATAAAGTAACAGCATCAATAAAAGAAAACATAAAGAAAAGAGAAGAAGAACTCATTAGTCAAAAAAATATTATTAGCGAAAATGAATTTAATGATAAATTGAATGAACTAAAATTGGATATCAATAAATTTAATAATGAAAATCAAAAAAGATTACAAATACAACAAAATAAGTCTATTTCTTATAAAAGAGATTTTTTAAAATTAATTGAACCATTGTTACTTGATTATGTTAGCAAAAATAATATTAAATATCTTTTACAAAAAAAATATATTATAGTTGGTCATAATGATTTAAATAAAACACAAGAAATTATAGAAATAGTAAACCAAAAAATTAATAATTCGAATTTTGATGAGTAGCACCTTAAGTAAAAAGCAAATTATTGACTTATTACCTCATAGAGAGCCAATGTTATTAATTGATGAACTAGTGAATATTAAAAAATTACATTCAGCTACAGCTGTAATGAATGTAAAAAAAGATGCATTCTATGTTCAAGGTCATTTTCCTGATCAGCCTGTAATGCCTGGAGTTTTAATTGTAGAAGCATTTGGTCAAGCTGCTGCAGCATTAACTGCTGCTGGTATAGATAAAAAAGAGTATGAAAATAAGCTTGTTTTTTTAATGAGTGTTGAAAAAGCTAGATTTAGAAATCCTGTAGTACCAGATTGTAAATTAGAATTAAATATTGAAGCGATAAGATCACACGGAAGGGTTTGGAAGTATAAAGGTGAGGCTTTTGTTGAAGGAAAAAAAATGGCTGATGCTCAATGGTCAGCTACTATAGTCGATAAAAAATAATTAGTAACATTTATTGATAAGTATTTGATCATTGTTTTGATAAAAAACGATGAATGATAAATCCATTTTTTCAAAATAGAGGACCTTTTAAAATAGATAAGCTTTTAAGTTCTATTAAAGTTGTAAATAATTTTGAAAATTTAGATGTAGAGATTGTAGATATTAAAGACCTTGCTGCGGCATCAACTAAAGAAATTACATTCTTTCATTCAAAAAAATATGAGACGTTAGCATCAACTACTAAAGCTGGTTATTGTTTAACAACTAATAAATTATCAAATATTCTTCCAAAAAACTGTAAACCAATAAAAGTTGATAATGTTCTTTTATCGACAGCAATGATTACTTCAATGTTTTATCCTGACGCTATTAGAGATGATTTTGACGTTCATACCTTAAATATTGAAAAAACGTCTTTTAATAATTCTGTAGATCATGGTCAAAATATATTAATAGGAAATAATGTTAAAATAGGATCAAATTGTTCAATTGGTCATAACACAATTATTGAAAGTAATGTTGTTATCGGTAATAACTGCTCAATAGGATCTAATGTTATTATTAGAAGTACAGTAATTAAAAACAATGTTTCGATATTAGACGGTTGTGTTATCGGTAAAAAAGGATTTGGTTTTTTTCCCAGTAAGGATAGAAATATACGTTATCCTCATATTGGGATTGTTATAATTGAGGATAATTGTGAAATTGGTTGTGGCTCAACAATTGATAGAGGTTCTTTATCAAATACTATAATTGGCAAAAATACTTTCTTGGATAATCAAGTGCATATAGCTCATAATAATAAAATTGGAGAAAATTGTATCATTGCAGGACAGGTTGGCTTTGCTGGAAGCTCTACACTTGGAAATAATGTTATAATTGGCGGACAAGCAGGAATATCAGGTCATCTGAAAGTTGGAAGTAATGTTCAAATAGGTGGCGGTTCAGGAGTGATTAAAGACATCCCTGATAATTCAAAAGTTATGGGTTATCCAGCTAAAAATTTAAAAAAATTTATTAAGGAAAATAAATGATACATAAAACTGCAATAATTGATTCAAAAGCAAAAATAGCCTCAAACGTTGAGATTGGTCCATATTGCGTGATTGGTCCTAATGTAGAAATAGGTGAGCACACTATAATTCAATCACATGTAAATATTTCTGTAAATGTTAAAATTGGAAAGAGAAATAAGATTTATCCTTTTGTTTCAATTAATGATCCACAGGATCTGAAGTACGATGGCGAACTTACAAATTTGGTAATTGGTGACAATAACAAAATTAGAGAATACGTAACTATAAACTCTGGAACTGTTGGTGGTGGTGGTAAAACAGTTATTGGAAATAATTGCTTATTTATGATTTCATCACATATTGCTCACGACTGCCAAGTTGGAAATAATGTAATAATTGCAAATAATGTTCCTTTAGGTGGACATGCAATTATTGAAGATAATGTTGTTATAGGCGGGAATTCTGCTGTGCAACAATTCACAAGAATTGGAAAAATGGCAATGATTGGTGGCATGACAGGCGTATTACATGATGTAATTCCTTACGGATTATCTACAGGTAATAGAAACTCATTACAAGGATTAAACTTAATAGGGTTAAGAAGAGCTAAGTTTGAAAATAAGGATATCTTGGGCTTGAGTGAAGCCTATAGGGAGATTTTTGCTTCAAAGAATATCAATGAAAATATAAGTAAATTGAATGGCACTTTTAAAGAAAATCCTTTAGTCAAAAATGTGATTGATTTTATAATAAAAGATAAAAAAAGATCTATTTGCACACCATTTTCATAA
>MDSV01131784.1_pt1 | contig 10253 bp, 11 predicted proteins | sample 810851 | NCBI WGS metagenome assembly MDSV01 (sample SAMN05326640, study PRJNA326480) | marine metagenome | isolation source: seawater | place: Atlantic Ocean: North East | collected 2012
CACAACTTTATCTAACTTTGTGACAGGATTTTGTCTCATTTTGAGTGATTTCGTTATTGTTTTACACAACATGCTACCTACTACTAGTCCATTAGCTGATTTTAAGGAAGATATAGTCTTATCAGTGATACCGAATCCTATAACCAGGTTCTTTCGGGGGTTGATTCTTTTGATAATATTATAGTTTTTAAGAATTTTTTTAGGTGAAACTTTTAGCTTCCCTCCAGTAGTTGACAACATTGATATGTAATAAATCATGTCATGTGACTCTTTAATGATTTTTTTCATCCTGTCTTTAGACGTAGTTGGAGATAGAAGTTGTATAAAATTTATTGACTTTTTTTTGCATTTATTAGCAAAACTTTTATTTTCAGGATAAGGAAGATCAACTATAATTAGGCCATCTACGCCTGACAATTTACAGTTTTTTAAAAAATTGTTTTCACCACTTTGGTAAATTAAATTATAGTAGCCCATTAATATAATTGGCTTACTAGGATTATTCTTTTTAAATCTTTTAACAATTTGAAAAACATCTTTTAACTTAATACCATTTTTTAAAGCTCGATGTGAACTACCTTGAATTTGTCCTCCATCAGCTATAGGTGTGTTATGCGGGAAACCTAACTCAAGTATATCAGCGTGTTTAGATATCTTATTTAATATTTTAATTGAATTATTTTTAGTGTTGTCACCAGCAACTGTGTAAGTAATTAAAGCTGGTCTTTTTTGTTTTTTACAATTATTGAAAGCTAAAGCTATCTTAGATGTCATCTTATATATGAACCTAACTTTTGTTTAATAATGTCTTTGTCTTTAAGGCTATCACCGCAGGAATTTACAATAATAATTTCAGAGGATTTTAATTTAGGAGCTATTTTAATTGCTTCAGCAAAAGCGTGAGAAGGTTCAAGCGAAGGAGAAATATTTTCAAGTTTTGAAACTAGCTGGTAAGCCTTAAGTGCTTCCTCATCGTTAGCAGAGGTATATTTTGCTCTTTTTGTGTCTTTAAGAAAACAATGTAACGGAGAAATTCCAGGATAATCAAGCCCTGCAGAAATTGACTCGGTTGAACCTATTTGACCTTCATTATCTTGTATAACATATTGTGCAGCCCCATGAAGAATACCAATTTTAGATCCGTTGGTTAATGGCGCCGCATGGAGCTTACTATTCTTCGGGCCGCCTGCCTCCACACCAATAAATTGTGCATGAGTATTCATAAATTCATTCCAAAATCCTGCAGCAGAACTGCCACCACCCACACAATTAATTAATTTTAATTTATCAGGTATTTTTCCAAATTCCTCTTTTACTTGCTTGATTAATTCTCTTGAAATTTGAGCTGTGCTCCAAGCACAAATTTTAATAAATATGTTTGGGCCTACTGTTGAACCTACACACATATGTGTAGTGTCACAATTTGAAACCCAATATCTCATACATTCGCTTACAGCATCCACTAGTGTTTGGCTTCCAGTAGTTACACGAACTATTTCTGCTCCATTTTTTCTCATGGCTTCTACGTTAGGTCTTTGTCTTCTAATGTCTTTAGCACCCATGAAAATTTTACATTTAAGACCAAATTTTTTTGCCGCCATAGAAAGCATTTTTCCTGCATATCCAGCACCTGTGTCTCCTACAACATATTTTTTTCCTGCTTTTTTCGCAATTAAACAATGAACTGTAGCATTATAAATTTTATGAGCTCCACCATTAGCTTCAGACACCACTTTTGCATAAATTTGAGCGCCTCCAAGGTGGTAAGTTAAATTATCTAACTTAATGAAAGGAGTAGGAGCACCAACGTATGTGTCAAAGTAATGATCTCTTTCTCTAAGGAATTTCTTATCTTTTCTTAATTTTGCAAATAATTTTGTTAAATCGTCAATAGGTTTTTTAAGAGTTTCAGGGATAAAATTTCCACCAAATTTACCTCCATACATGAAATTTTTATCATGTTGGTCAATAAGAGGTATATTTTTTTTAATTTTTAAGCTCATTAATTTTATTTATAAAACATTTAATTTTATGATGATCTTTGTAACCTAATTGACTCTCCAGACTAGATGATAAATCAAAAAAGTTAACCCCTAATTTGCTAATATTTTCTACATTATCTTCAGAGATTGAACCTGCTAATGCGTATTTCTCTCCTTTTGGGATTTTGTCAATAAGATCTTTTGGAAACTCTAAAGACTTTTCCATTCCCGGTGTATCAAATAATATTATGTCAGCATTATTGAATTCTTTAAACTTTTCAATATCTTTCTCACTTTTTACTTTAATAGCTTTGATTATTTTAAATCCCATATTCTTTAACTCTGTAACCCTTTCTTTTGTCTCTGATCCATGTAGTTGAATAAAATCAAAATTTCTTTTCAAATTTTTTTTAATAAATGCATCACTTGGATTAACAGTTACTGCAACAAAATTAGAGCCTTTTTTATCGTATTCAGAAAATATTTTAATATCAGCCGGAGAAACGTTGCGAGGTGATCTTTCATAAAAAACAAAACCCAGATAATTTACTTTAAGATCGATACACAATTGAATATCTCTGGCAGGATTTAAACCACAAATTTTTGTTTTCATTATATAAGTTCTTTAGCAAGATTTTGAATATTTTTTTTTATGTTACCACGTGTAATTGCTCTGCCAATAACTAGCCAGTCAGATTTTACTTTTTTGGCCTCCATAGATCGTTTTTGATCATAATTTCTTTTTCCTACTTGAACACCGGGAGTAATGATTTCTTTTTTAAAAATCTTTCTAACAACACTCACTTCGTAAGGACTACAAACTAGAGCATCTAATGCTGCTTTCTTTGCAAGTTTAGCTTGATGACAAACTAAATGCTTAACAGATTTATTATATCCGATTAATTTTAAATCTTTGCTGTTTAATGATGTTAAAGTCGTGACCCCTACTATTTTTGTTGTGCCTGATATTTTTTTCACAGCTTTCAGAGCTGCTAGGCCAGAAGAAATGTGAACCGTAAGATAATTAATTTTTAAGTCTTTTAAAGCTTTTACAGCTGATAACATTGTGTTTACTGTGTCATTTAATTTTAAATCAACAAAAATAATTTTATTTTTTAACGTTGATATAAAATGTCGTCCATTTTTAGAATTCATAAATTCTAATCCGAATTTAAACCCAATTTTCATTTTATTTGTTTTTGAAAAATTTATAATTTTCTTAACAGTGACTATATTATTTGTATCGCAAGCTATAAATATTTTTGGTTTTTTCATTCGTTAATAATTTTATTTAATTTTTTTGATGCTTTAAATCTTATTTTAACACGTTCTGGTTTATATATTAATTCATTTGTTGTTGGATTACGTGCATTAAAATTCTCACCTAACCTTTTTAAAGACCATCTACCGAGCCCCCTAATTTCCACTGCTTTCCCTTTTTTTAATGCACTCTCGATACTTTTAGAAAATATATCTACAGTTGACTCTAATTCAGATTTATTAAGTTTTGGATTTTTAATTTTAAGCTGTTTAATTAGCCTTGTACGGGACAATTATTTATCTTTTTTTCCTTTTTTTCCGATTGCTTTTTCAAAAATACCTTTAAGTGTAGCTCCAGATTTTGTAGCCCCTTCCCCAAACTTCGCTATCAGAGATTTTTCTTCATCCAGTTGTGCAGATTTAGGGCTTAACTTAACTCGTCTATTTTGAATATCTAATTCTATAATTTTTGCATCTAGTGCGTTGTCTTTACTGAAAACCTCAGGCCTCTGATCCGCAGCGTCTTTAGCTAAATCAGTTTTTTTTATAGTAACTATTAATTTTTTCTCTTTATCTATAGATACTTTAACACCGGTCCTTAGCACTTCATGAACTCTTGTAGTTATTACATCTCCAACTTTTTTTCTATTATCAGCAAACCAGTCTAAAGGATCTTTTTCCAAAGCTCTTTTTGAAAACCTAATTTTATCATCTTTTATCTCTAAAATTTTGACGCTTAAAATATCATCTTTTTTGTATTTTTTAAGATCTTCTATATTTTCTTGATATGAAATTTCTTTATAATGAAGCATACCTGATAATTTATAATCTAGTAATTCTGCAAATATAGCTTTATCGGTAATATTATTAATCTTAATTTTAACTTCCTCACCTAATTTATTTTTTATCTTATCCCACGGATTTTCTAATGTGGCTTTATATGATAAGGAAATTCTTTTTGTTTCTTTGTCAATACTGACGATTTTAAATTTTATCTTTTGTGAAACTGATAAAACTTTACTCGGCTTTATATTTCTATTCGTCCAATCAAGTTCAGAGTTGTGAATTAAACCTTCAATTCCTTCTTCAATTTTTACAAAACATCCATAGTCCATTAATTTTGTTACAATACCTTCATATACCTCACCAACTTTATATTTTTTCTCTAAACTGTCATAAGGATTTTCTGTTAGCGCTTTAACCGACGCTGAAACTCTATTTGTTTTTGGATCGATTTTAGTAATTTTTACTTTTAATTTTTCTCCTATTGAGACTAGATCAGAAGGCTTTTTTACTCTGCCGTAGCTTAAATCTGAAACATGTAGTAAAGCGTCAATACCATTTATATCTAAAAAAATTCCCCAATCTGTCGTAGCTTTAACAGTTGCGTTATCAATAATATCACCTTCTTTTATATTTTTGATAGCTTCAGCTATAACAGCATTTTTACTTTTTTCCAGCACCGCTCTTCGGGATACACAAACATTTCCTCTATTTTTATCTATCCTAGTTGCAATAACTTTGACCGGTGTGTTCATTAGGTGATCAATTTTTTTTAAAGGTCTCACATCGATTTGTGAGGAGGGCATAAAACAAGGTAAATTTTCCACCGTAGCAATAAAACCACCTTTCACCTTTCCAGTAATATAAGCTGTAAATTCTTTTTGAGTTTCAAAATTTTTTTCCATTTTCTTCCAGGCCTTCATTTTTCTAGCTTTATCTCTAGAAATTACTATTTCACCCTTAAAACTCTCTATTCTTTCAAGATAGACATCAATCTGCGAACCAACTTTAAGATCAGTTAATTCATTATCATTTTTAAACTCTTCGACCGGTATCATACCTTCCATCTTTGCTTTACAGTCAACAACAATAAAATTTTTGGTTATTTCTGAGACTGTAGCTTTTATAATCTCATTTTCTTTGAGTTTTCTGTCAGCAAAATCTTTATCTAGGAGGTTTTGAAATTCTTTGTGTAACTTATCGTTATTTTTTTGTTCTTGTTCTATTGCCATATTTCTTTTTTAAAACTCTTTCTACATGCACCGACATTTTGGCTATCATTGCTGATTTGCCTAGTTTTCCGGTGTCGATTTCTACCGAATCCCGATGCCGAAGTAAAGGGGAGTTCTTTCTTTTTATATCTGAAATATTTCTTATTCTTAGCGCTTTTTTTACATCTCTTAGATTTATTTTTTGATTTCGAGTTTTTAATTCTTTAAATCTTCTTTTAGCAGCTGTGTCCAAACCGCATTTAAAAAAAAATTTTAAATCAGATTTTGGCAAGATTTTAGTTGATATGTCTCTACCTTCTATACAACAATTTTTATTTTTTTTTGAAAAATTGATTTGAAATTTTTTTAAAATAAGTCTTATTTTATTTATTTTTGCTATAACAGAAGTATTTTCAGAAATTTCAGGCGTATGTAAGTTAATTTTTTCTAGTTTTTTGTAATTTAGATTTTTAAATTTTTTTTTTAAAAAAAACTCTTTATCCTTTGGTTTGTATTTCAAGATTAAAAAACTCGCATATCGGTATAACAACCCTGATGATAAAAATTTTAATTTATATTTTTTTGATATCAATTTCCCGCCAGTGGATTTACCAGTAGCTGCACCACCATCACATGAAATTTGGATAGTTTTATCTTTGAATCTCAAATGATGCTCCTATTCTTTTCATTATTTTTAAAAACGATGGAGAGGACGAGTTTACTGTTTCAAAATTCTTTATTTTTGTTTTAGCACCAGTAAGTATGGCTAGCACAAAAGATGCCATGCAAATTCTATGATCTCCTAAATTTGGAACATAAATTTTTCTATCACTCGCATCTATTAAACCTTGACCAAAAATTTCAAGACTATTTTTATCATTTTTAGTTTTGATCCCTATTTGCCTTAAAACTTTTTGCATTTCCTTTATCCTATCACTTTCTTTATTTTTCAGTTCAGATATTCCCTTAAAAACTGATGTACCTTTAGTTAAGGCTGCAATTACAAAAAGTATTGGGTATTCATCTGTTGAATTAACATAATATTCACTTTTAGCCAGTATAGGTTTAATTTTTGAACTCTTTATGAATATATCTCCCCGTAACTCATTGTTTTTCTTTTTAAGACTCAAAAATTTTATTTTTGCATTTACTTTTTTTAGTAATGAATAAAATCCTATTCTAGTGGGATTAAGACCTACATCTTTAATTCTTACTTCTGAGTTTGTATTTAATATTGTTAGTGCAGCAAAAAAGGCAGAGGAAGATACATCTCCTGGAATATTGATATTTAAAGGTTTTAAATTTTTTTTTCCCATTATCGTAATAGTTTTTTTTTTATCATTTTTAATTTTAATGGATTGCGAGTTTCTTTTAAGTAAATTTTCAGTGTGGTCGCGACTTTTTTTTTCTTCTGATATTAAAGTATTTCCATAACTATTAAGTCCAGCCAAAATTACAGCTGATTTTAATTGAGCTGATACACCCGCCTTATATTTAATTCCTACTGACACTGGAGAAGAAATCAATTTAAATGGAAGCTTAAATTTGTTTTTCGGTAAAAAAGTTGCTCCAAATTTTGTCATAAGACTTATTAATTCACTCATATTCCTTTTACTTAAAGAATGATCGCCTTTGATTTTAATGTTTATTCCAGGAGTTGATGAAAGTATCCCAATAAGCAGCCTAGCAAGTGTTCCAGAATTTCCAAAATTTAAAAAATTACTTTTAGCTCTTAAAGATCCCAAGCCTTTTCCGTAAATCAAATAATGCTTAGATTTTGTTTTAGTAATTTTAACACCTAGTGCTCTGCAGGAAGAGATAGTGCTTTTAACATCATCAGATTCTAAAATATTTTTTGCAATAGATACTCCTTGACATATTGATCCAATCAAAAAACTTCTTATTGATAAAGACTTATCAGAGTCTACTTTTATCAATTTTTTAAATGGTTTAATTTTTTTATTTACAATTACTGTAAAACTATTATTTGACATTATTAAAAACCAAAGCCTGTACCAAAGTATCTTTTTATTGCTTCAGCATTTTTCAATAAGTCTTTTTTTGTTCCTTCTGCAATTATCGATCCGTCCGATATACAATAATTTCTGTCAGATAAGTCAAATAATGTTGAAAAGTTATGATCAGTTAGAATACAGCCTACGTTCATTGACTGTATTTTTAAAATATATTTTTGCATTTCTTGAACCACAATTGGATCAACCATCGAAAAAATTTCATCAATTAAAATAATCTTTGGTTTATTTATCATTATTCTTGCTAACTGTAACCTTTTTGCTTCTCCCCCAGATAGAACTGATGCGTTTAAAGATCTCAAGTGTTGCAAATTAAATTCATCTAGAAGTCTCTCAGTTTCTTCTTTTTGCTTTTGTGGATCATGAATATGTAGCTGGCATAGTCCGTAAATATTATCGTAAGTTGACATGTCAAATAGAGATCTAGTTTGAGGCAGATAACCTAATCCCTCTTTTGCTCTCAAGTGGATTGGTATTTGTGAAATAGATTTTTTGTTTATTAAAATATCTCCGCTATCTGCATTTTCAGCCCCAATAGCTATATTAAATAGGGTGCTTTTACCAGCACCATTAGGACCAAATAAAGATACAAGTTCACCGGGATATACTTTAAGTGAAATTTTTTTTAATATAGACCTGCCGTTAAAAGATTTACTTACATCTCTAACTTCGAATATAGGTCTATCTTTTTTAAATTTGAGTATTCTAAAATTTTTTTTCATTATAATTCAAATTAGCATTAACTTTATTATCCTCAAAAGATTTTATATCTAATGTTTGATCTTTTAAATCAAAAAAAAGCTTATCTGCAGATATTTCACCTCTTATATCTTTAACTATTACATTATCAGAAATACTTAAGAAATTTTTTGAATTTGAATATTCTGCTTCATCAGCAAATAGCGTACTATTTTCATAAAAAGCTTTTACAGAGTCTTCAAATTTCATATCTAACGTTTTGTTATTGTATATACCTCTATCTGACTGAATTTTTAAAATCGTATCATCTTTAAAGTAAAAAAAAGCATTAACTTCCTTCATAATTACAATTTCCATTTGAGATTTACTGTTTCGTGCTTCTTTTGATTTTATAACATATCTATTACCTGATAAATCAATACCGTTATAAATAATATCATAGAAGATATCACCTTCGTCTTTGTTTTGTGCTATATTTTCTTTTATCTGTTTTTGAGTTTCCTTTGAAATTATACTCTCATTGAAATCTTGTCTTTTAAGTGAATATGTAAAAAAAATAATTAATAAACCTAAAATAAGCAATCCAATTTGTATTAATCTTAGTTTTTTTTTTCGATCCATTATTTTATCTCAGTTCCTAAAAGAAAATGAATATGAATAATTCCTTTTAGAGTCTTGTTTTTCTTTTTTTTATCTTTATCGGAAACAACTAGTAAGCTTGTAATTTTTTTTTCAGACATAAACCCAAGGGCTTTGGATGCTGACATATTTTCGTTTATTACTAAGGGGTAGTTTCTAGTAATTTTATTAATATTCCTATCTTTGTTAGGTGTGTTCAAAATTCTTCTTAAATCTCCGTCAGTTATTAAACCTTTAATGAACTTATTTTTAGTAATAACAATTATTCCAAGTTTTTTTTGATTCATAATCTTTAGTGCCTGTTGAAAATTTTTTCTATAATCAATTACCGGCATTCTTTTTCCAGTTACCATTATATCTTTTGCAAGTCTAAGAGAAGCACCGATGTTACCACCTTTATGGAATAGAAAAAAATTTTCTTTTGTAAACTTTTTTCCCTCCATAATTGTTGTTGCCAAGCAATCACACAGCATCATTACGAAAGAAGTCGAAGTTGTGGGAACAATATTGTTAGGATCTGATTCTTTTAATTTTGGATAAAGAATTTTAACATCACTAGCTTTTAAAAGCATACTATTTAAATTTGATGCAATTCCTATGATTTTAATTCTAAACCTATTTGCAAATTTTAATAAATTTGTAAGTTCCAATGTATTTCCAGAATTAGAAATAATTATAAGAATATCTTTTTTTTGAATTTGACCTGCATCACCATGAGAAACCCCAGTTGGATCAATAAAAAAACTAGGAATACCCACGCTTGAAAAGGTTGCGGCGGCTTTTTTACATATAAAGGAGTTTTTACCAACCCCAGAAAAAATAACTTTGCCTTTACAATTCATTATTAAATTAATTGCACTAACAAAAGATTTATTAAATACTTTCTTTATTTTTTTGAGTTCGCTTATTTGGATATTTGCAGCTTTATTGGCAAATTTTATATAATTTTTTTTATTCATTAATGTTCAAAAATATCAAATTTAAATCCATTTTGATCAAGCTCTACTCTAGCATCTAGGAAGTTCAAGCATTTATTAAAAATATCTACTCGTTTTTCACGTACTAACATTTTTTCAAGTTCATTTTTTATTCTATGTAAATAAATTACATCGTTAGCTGCATACTCTAATTGTTTTTCTGAAAGTTCACTAATATCTTTATTCCAATCACTACTACCCTGTCTTTTATCTAATGATTTACCGCAAAATTCTTGAACTAAATTTTTTAAGCCGTGTGAGTCTGTGTAAGTTCTTACTATTTTAGAAGCAATTTTAGTATCAAATATATTTTTTATTTTGCATTCTAAAAAAAACTCTAAAGCGCTTTTATCAAATCTAAGAAAATGACCAATCTTTAAAATTTTATCATTTTCTAAGATAGAGACTAAATTTGGAGCTTTATAATTATTTTTATTTGGCTGTATAATAAAAACATTTCCGTTTTCATCACAGATTTGAATAAGACTTAATTTATCTCGCTCAGGAATTTGTAGCCCGGTAGCCTCCGTATCAATTGCAATACTTTTTTTAAATGAACTTGCTACTTCTGAACTTATGTCCTCTTTAATCTTAGTTATTTTCATATATAAGTTTAAATACCATGAAAAATCAAATTTGCACAATTTTAGGTGGTGGTGGTTTTATAGG